>Ga0181525_10001184_pt1 | contig 22454 bp, 17 predicted proteins | sample PEATcosm2014_Bin_48_FD_121100 | JGI IMG/M metagenome (GOLD analysis project Ga0181525, IMG submission 121100) | Peatland microbial communities from MTU Mesocosm Facility, Houghton, MI, USA - PEATcosm2014_Bin06_10_metaG | ecosystem: Environmental > Terrestrial > Soil > Wetlands > Peat | place... | reverse complement strand
CCGACCATGAGCGAATAATCTCCGGGAACCAACTGCCAGCCATCCCGCTCAACGTTGAAAATGGATAGATATTCCGGATCGACATCGATTGCCACGTCCTTGCTTTCTCCCGCATTCAGTCTCACCTTACTCCAGCCCACCAACCGCTTGGGAGGCTCGCCGGCGCTATCCGGCAGAGCGGCATAAACTTGGGCAATCTCGGCTCCAGCCCGGTTGCCAGTGTTCGTCACTTTGAAACTCACGCTGACAATTATCCCCGGCGTCACATTAAGATCGGAATAGCTGAAAGTCGTATACGAAAGACCATAGCCGAAGGGAAACAGAACCTGCTTGTGCTCCGCGTCGTACCATTTGTATCCGACTTTGAGTCCTTCATCGTAAGTTATCTGAAACGCCGGCAAGCCAGCCGCAATTTTCTTCCAGGCATCGGGCTCGCCATTGGTTGTCGACTTAACTGGAGGCTTGACGATGTTGAGATGCGGAAGATCTGCCTCGCTCTTGGGGAAGGTCATGGGGAGCTTTGCACTGGGGTTGACCTCGCCAAAAAGCACGCGGGCGACCGCACTGGCGCCGCTGCTGCCGCCGTACCACGCTTCAAGAATGCCGCTCACCTGATCGGCCCAGGGCATAGTTACCGCGCTGCCGGTTTCGAGCACGACAACCGTATGCGGATTTGCCGCCGCAACCTTGGCAATCAAGTCATCCTGATGCTCGGGTAGCGACAGGCTATCGAGATCCATCCCTTCGCTTTCCCACTGGTAAGCAAACACAATGGCCACATCGGACGACTTTGCTAAAGCCGCTGCGGCCGAAGGATCAGAACCGGAATCGTACTGAACCTTCGCCTGCGGGGCCTGAGCGCGTATAGCTTTAAGCGGTGAAGTCGGAAACCATATGTGAGCTTGCCAGGTAGTTCCGCCTTTGCCCGGGGGCATGATCGCGTTGCCTCCCGGAGGATCGACCTGCGCCGAGCCGCCGCCCGAAATCATCCCAACGTCGGAGTGCGCCCCGATCACCGCAATGCTGGCAACTTTGGAGGCATCCAGCGGAAGTGCGTGCTCGTTCTTGAGCAGCACGATGCTCTGTTCCTCAATCTTCTGCGCAATCTCGAAGCCGCCCATTACATCCACCACACTTTTCTGCGGAGGGTCATCGACCACGCCGCTGGCAAACATCGACCGCAGAACGCGATGCACATGATCGTCCAATTCAGACATGGGAACCTTGCCGGACTCGACTTCCTTCTTCAAGGTTTCGCCGTAGAAGATTTCGCCAGGTTCCTCGTGATCCAACCCGGCCGCCGACGCCTTTGCTGCACTGTGCGTCGCCTGCCAGTCCGACACGACAAAACCTTTGAAGTTCCAGTCCTTTTTCAACACGTCGGTCAGCAGATATTTGTTTTCGCAGGCGTAGTCGCCATTCACGCGGTTGTAGGAACACATCACAGCGGCGGCACTCGATTCCCGCAAGCCGATCTCAAAAGCGAGCAAATCGCTTTCCCGCATCGCACGTTTGTCGATGTTGGCATTGACCGCATTCCGTCCGCTTTCCTGATCGTTCACGGCGTAATGTTTTATGTCGCCGATTACGTGCTCCGCCTGCTCGGCACGCATGACTTGGCCAACCATTTTCCCCGCCAGAATGGGATCTTCGCCCAGATATTCGAACGTGCGCCCATCGCGCGGTTCGCGGGTCAGATTCACCCCGCCGCCCAATGTCATGTTGTAACCTTGGGCGCGCAACTCACGGGCAATCAACGCGCCATATTCGTAGGCAGCCTCCAGGTCCCAACTCGCCGCGCTCGCAAGGTTGCTGGGCAGAGCCGTGGAGTAGCGCCCGTTCTCGCCACTAACTCGCACTCCGTAAGCGGCGTCCGACATTTGGATGGCCGGAATCCCCAACCGCGGAACACCCACCACGTATCCCGCGCCGCCATTGGATTTGACGGCCAACGGGCTGATCGGACTCAAGCCCTTCATGCCCGTTCCATGCAGCATGGAAATCTTTTCATCGAGCGTCATCTCCTTCACCACCATCGCGGCTCGTTCATCCGGAGAAAGACTGTTGTTCATCCAGGGCATCGGCTGCTCGTGTTCAGAACCAACTTGCGCCGAAAGCGGGAGCAAGAAAAGAACGAGGATTGTGATGCCACCTGCGAGCGGCTTCGTTCGGGGTAAGCGTTGGTACGAGGTCATAGTTTCCCTTAGTGAGTTGGAGTTCCTGTACTTACCGTCATGCCCGGGGGCGCTCGGCGACGTCAAAAAAAGCCTTTGCGCCATGGATCGCCGATTAACTTCCACTCTGAGGAAAGTAACACAAGAACGATAATGTACGCTTGAAATAGGCAATTTCAGCCATCTGCCACGGGCGTTCTAATTGGTCACGTCGTTGGCTTTTGGGCTACCATGGATCGCTACGAAACGCATGATCGGACTGCTCTCCATTCTCGCTGTAGGATTCTTTCTCGGGATGCGCCACGCCACCGACCCCGACCACGTCATTGCCGTCACAACCATCGTGAGCAATCAGCGCAACAGTATGCGAGCGGCGTTAATTGGGGCATTTTGGGGCGTGGGCCACACTCTGACCATCTTCGTAGTTGGGGCAGGAATCATTCTCTTCAACCTTGTCATTCCGGTGCGCGTTGGACTCAGCATGGAGTTGTCGGTCGCCGTGATGCTGATCATTCTGGGCGTATTGAATGTTGCCGGATTTCTGCGAGCGATGCCGGCCCAAACTCACGACGGCGAGAAAGTCGTCCACTCTCATCCCCACAGCCACGGAGATTTTATTCATCAGCATCCGCACGTGCACGATCCTGAAGGCCATTCCCACGCGCCCGACCAAACGCCGCTGGCCTGGATGGACAGCGCGTTCGGGAAGGTAGGCTTATACCAATATCTTCGGCCATTCGTGATCGGCGTGGTGCACGGACTTGCCGGCTCCGCGGCTGTGGCCTTGCTGGTCCTGACCACGATCCGAAATGTGCATTGGGCGATCGCCTATCTGCTGATCTTCGGCGTTGGAACTATCGCTGGCATGATGCTGATCACCATGAGCCTTGCCTCCGCGTTCCGCTTCGTGGGAAAAGCCAGGCAGAAGTTCTCCCGCCGGCTGGCCCTTGCGTCAGGCTTGCTCAGCCTGGGTTTCGGCCTCTTCGTCGCTTACCAGATTTGCATCGTGGATGGCCTCTTCAGAGCTCAGGCCCATTGGATCCCGCAATAGCTCGTCACTTCGCGGCGTGAGCGCGAACTTTACGCGAGGGACGCGCCCCACTCAGCACAAGTTCGCAGAGGCGATCGACGAAAGCGGGCGTCAGATTGTTATGGCGGATGAGAAATCGCATATAAATCGGACCATAGAGTGAATCGAGAAGCAGGTCCATATCCACATCTTTGCGCAACTCGCCGCGCAGAATTCCTCGATGAAGCGTGGCGTAGGCTTCCTGGCGGCGGGGCCTCATAAATCGTTCCCGGAATGCGGCGATGACCCCTCGATCGCTCTGGCCCGCAGCAAGAATCGCGGCCAGTATGCGTCCCTGCCGGCTGCAAAAAATCTTAATGACCTGGCGCATCTGTTGGCTCATATCGGTACGAACCGAGCCGGTATCGGGGAAGTGGAGTTTGCGGGTCGTGCTGCTGGCAAACGCATCCGCGATAAGACCGGCCTTATTTGGCCACCAGCGGTAAACCGTTGCCTTGCCCACGCGGGCGTGTGCCGCTACTGATTCAATCGTCAGATCGGAAAAGCCGTTCTCTCCCAGGAGTTTCAGCGCGCTGCGCAGGATGGCCATCCGGGCCTGTTCGCTTCGCGGGCGGCCGGGAGGGCGCTTGGAGCGGCTTCCCCTGCGCTTACCTTGGGACCGAGACTTCTGGCGCATGATGCTACCCTAACATATAATCGACAGCAGGCTTTAGAATCCAATACGCGCAGTATCGAATCTAATTCCTAAGTTTGCGGAGTTCACTTCTTTTCCGCGCAGTAGCAGACCGTTCTAGTTCGTTCGAACTCTGGAGTGGTGCCTAACCGATGTGGATAGTTGCGTTAGCGCTCAGGCGTCCCTACACCTTCGTCGTGATGGCGATCGTCATCATTATTTTGTTCGGGGTCACGGTGGTACGCACCCCGACGGACATCTTCCCCGAGATCAACATTCCCGTGGTCTCCGTGGTTTGGTCCTATACCGGCATGTCGCCGCAGGATATGGCCGACCGCATCGTGACCAACTCCGAGCGTGGCATCAACATTACCGTTAACGACATCGAGCACATGGAGTCGCAGTCGGTAAGCGGTCTGGGAGTGATCAAAGTTTTTTTTCGTCCGGGCACGAACGTGCAGGGCGCCATCGCAGAAATCACCGCCATCTGCCAGACCACATTGCGCGGCCTTCCTCCCGGCACGGTGCCGCCTCTGGTCATTTCCTATAGCGCTTCGACCACGCCCATTATCCAACTCGGGTTGAGCAGCAAAACCCTTCCTGAACAGCAACTCTTTGATCTCGGGCAAAACTTTCTGCGAAATTTCTTGACTACCGTACAGGGCGCGGCTACGCCCTATCCCTACGGCGGCAAGATTCGCCAGGTGCAGGTGGATCTCGACTTGCCGAAGCTGCAAGCTTACGGCCTTTCGCCGAACGACATTGTTAACGCCGTCAATGCGCAAAACTTAATTCTTCCTGCCGGGACGATCAAGTTTGGCCCGGTGGAATACAACGTCGAGATGAACGGAACCCCGCCGACGATTGCGGGACTCAACGATCTGCCGGTCAAAACCGCCAATGGCGCTACCCTTTATATGCGCGACGTTGCTCATATCCGCGACGGCTTCGCGCCTCAGACGAACATCGTGCGCCAGGATGGAAACCGTGGCGCGTTAATGTCGATCTACAAGATTGGCAACGCTTCCACGCTCGAGATTGTCAAAGGCGTTAAGAACATTGTGGTGCAGGCGGCGCAGTCTTTGCCGCCGGAGTTGAAAATTTCCGCTTTGTTTGACCAGTCTCTCTTTGTGCGGGCTTCGGTCTACGGCGTGGTGCGCGAGGCAGGGATCGCCGCGGTTCTCACCGCCCTCATGATTCTCATTTTCCTGGGCGATTGGCGGCCCACCATCGTCATCTCCATTTCGATCCCGCTCTCCATTTTCTGCTCGATCATCTTGCTCGGCGCCATCGGCGAAACCATTAACATCATGACGTTGGGAGGGCTCGCGCTCGCGGTCGGCATCCTGGTCGACGACGCGACTGTCGAAATCGAAAATATCGAGCGCAACCTTGCCATGGGCAAAGAAATGCGGCAGGCCATCCTCGATGGCGCGCAGCAGATTGCCGTGCCCGCTTTCGTCTCCACGCTCAGCATCTGCATCGTGTTTGTGCCCATGTTCTTTCTAGCGGGCGTAGCCAAATTCCTATTCGTGCCGCTGGCGGAGGCCGTTAGCTTCGCCATGCTGGCCAGCTATTTCCTGTCCAGGACCCTCATCCCCACGCTGGTTATGTTCATCATGCGCGGGCACGAGCATCGCGCCGAAGCGCCCAAGAGTTTCCTCGGCCGCTTCCAGCGCGGTTTCGAGCGCAAGTTCGAAGATTTCCGCCGGGGCTACGAGCGCTTGCTCGAAACCACGCTCGAGCATCGCGGCGTTTTTGTGCTTTGCTTTCTCGTCTTTTGCGTGCTCTCGCTCGGTTTGTTTATGTTCCTGGGGCAAGACTTTTTCCCGCAGGTAGATGCCGGGCAGTTGCGACTGCATGTGCGCGCCCGTCCTGGTCTGCGTGTAGAAGAGACAGCGCGTCTGTGCGACGAGATTGAAGGAGTTTTGCGGCAGGAGATTCCGAAGCGCGAACTGCAGACGATTCTCGACAACATCGGTCTGCCCAATTCCGGCATTAACCAGTCTTATAGTTCCAATGGGACCATTGGAACCAGCGACGCTGAAATCCTGATCGCTCTCAATCCTGAGGATCACCATCCGACAGCAGGATACATACGTCACCTGCGCGAGGTGCTGCCGCAGCGCTTCCCGGGAGTGGAGTTTTTCTTCCAGCCCGCCGATATTGTTTCTCAGATTCTAAACTTCGGCTTGCCCGCGCCCATCGATGTTCAGGTCGTCGGGCAGGATATGGCCAGCAGTTATCTCATTGCGCAGCAGATCGCCAACAAGATGCGCCATATCCCGGGCGCCGCCGATGTGCACGTGCAGCAGTTGCTCGCCTTGCCCACGCTGCATATGGATATGGACCGTACCCGCGTGACGCAGGTTGGGCTTTCTGCGCGCGATGTGGCCACGAGCGTGCTCGTTTCACTCAGCGGCAGCTTCCAGACGGCGCCCAACTTCTGGCTGAATCCCAAGAACGAAGTTTCTTACCAGATGGCCGTACAGTCGCCGCAATACCGCATGACCAGCATGCAAGACCTGATGGCAATTCCGGTCACATCACCGCAGGGCACACAGTTGCTGGGCAACTTAGTACAACTGAATCCAGTTTCACGGCCTGCGACTGTAAATCATTACAACGTGCAACCGGTCATCGACATTTACGCCAGCACGCAGGACCGCGACCTCGGCGCTGTCGCTGCGGACACTGACAGAGTGCTTAAGACGTTCGACGGCAAATTGCCGCGCGGCACAAATATCGTCGTGCGCGGGCAGGTGGTCACGATGCGGTCATCGTTCATCGGCTTGGGCCTGGGATTGGTCGGCGCCATTCTTCTTGTCTACTTGCTGATCGTAATCAACTTCCAGTCGTGGCTCGATCCTTTCATCATCATCGCGGCATTGCCGGGAGCGCTGGCGGGCATTTGCTGGTTCCTGCTGCTGACGCGCACCACGCTGAGCGTGCCATCGCTGACCGGAGCGGTCATGTGCATGGGCGTCGCAACGGCTAATTCCATCCTGATGGTCAGCTTCGCGCGTGAACAGTTGGATGAAGGCATCCCCGCCGTGCAGGCGGCCGTCGCCGCCGGATACACGCGTATGCGTCCGGTGCTGATGACGGCGCTGGCGATGATCATCGGCATGGTTCCGATGGCGCTGGGTTTCGGCGAAGGTGGCGAGCAGAATGCCCCGCTGGGCCGCGCCGTTATCGGCGGATTGCTGTTTGCCACGGTCGCCACCTTGTTTTTTGTGCCGAGCGTCTTCGCCATTTTCCATAGCCGTCGCGAAGCCAAGCGCGCACGCCAACAACAGGCATAACAGACAAAGAGAATTTGGTTTTTTTGAAGAAATCGGAGTCACGCATGAGCGCAGAGAACGAATCTAAACCGACGCCAGGGGATGCGCAGCGACCGGAACGTCCGAATGAGGAGCATCGTACTCAAAGTGCCCAGGCTCAGCGCGACCAAGAGATCGAAGCGATCCAACAGCACTCGAAACATCAGCCGCCGGGAATCCAGAAGCCTCCCGAGCTTCCGCCCGCACCTCCGCGCAAAGCTCTAACCATCGTCGGTGTGTTCTTGCTGGTGCTGCTCCTGGCCGGAGCGCTCACCCTCTGGAGCCACGTCAGCCGCGAACGCGCGCTAGCCAAGGAAACCGAACGCGAGACCGTGCCCACGGTTGCCGTGGTCTATCCTCAATCGGAAAAGCCTGATGAAGACCTGGTGCTGCCTGGCTCTCTGCTGGCTTACGAAGAATCTCCCATCTACGCGCGCACCAGTGGCTATCTCGTGCGCTGGTACAAAGATATTGGCAGCCGCGTCAGCAAAGGCGAGTTGCTGGCGAAGATCGATACACCGGAAGTGGATCAGGAACTGAACCAGGCCCGTGCCGCGCGTCTGCAAATTCTGGCGCAGATGGATCTCGCCAAAATCAGTTCCGACCGCTGGGAGAACCTGCGCAAGACCGACTCCGTCTCCGCCCAGGAAGCCGACCAGTACGCCAGCGCATACAAACAGAGCCAGGCCAACCTGGCCGCCGCCGACGCCAATGTGCGCCGCCTCGAACAACTGGAGGGCTTTAAGGATGTCTACGCGCCGTTCTCAGGCGTGCTCACGCGTCGCAATGTCGATCCCGGCGCGCTCATCAACGCCGGAGCTGGCGCCGCTGGCCGCGAATTGTTTGATCTTGCGCGGGTTGATCCCTTGCGCGTCTATACCAGCGTTCCGCAAGCTTACGCGCCGTACATAAAGGTCGGCGCTAAGACGGCCATCACCTTGCAAGAATTCCCCGGTCAGAAGTTTGCTGCCATGGTGGCGCGCACCGCGGAGTCCATCGACCCATCTACGCGCACTCTCTTGACTGAGGTCGACGTTCCCAACAAAGACGGACGTTTGCTCCCCGGTTCGTTCGGTGAAGTACATTTTGCCGTCGGCAGCAATGTGAATAAAGTCACAGTGCCGGTAAACGCGATGTTATTTCGCAGCGAAGGGCCGCAAGTCGCGGTTGTAGGCCCCGGCAGCAAAATACAGTTGCGGCACATCAGCATCGGACGCGATTACGGCACTACTTTGGAAATTCTGGGGGGCGTCGCGCCAGGCGACCAGATCGTGATTAATCCTTCAGACTCGCTCGAAGAGGGGCAGCAGGTCAATGTAGCGCAACCGCCGTCGAATCAGCAGCAGCCAGGTCAAGGTCAGCCGAACAATCCGCAGAAAGGCAGCGCGCAGTGAAACGACCTGCCATCACCGTCTTGCTCGCGCTACTCTGGACTGCAGCCGGATGCACGGTAGGTCCGCGTTACAGCCGGCCTGCGGCTCCCGCGCCTGCGCCCGACGCGTGGAAGACTCAACCGCCCTGGGAGCGGGCCGCGCCCAAAGACGCCATCCCGAAGGGGGCATGGTGGCAGGTGTTTAACGACCCCGCCCTCGACGCTTACGAGCAACAATTGCTCAAGGCGAACCAATCTCTGGAAGCGGCGCGCGATCATCTTTCGCAAGCACGCTCATTGGCGCGCGTCGCCACCGCCGATTTCTTCCCACAGCTTTCCACTGATCCCAGCGCGGTTCGCGAGCGCGGTTCGGCAAATCGTCCGCTGAATGGCGAGATAGTGCAGCCCGGAACGACTATTCAACCCTACACGCAAAGCGTCTACACCATTCCGTTTTCGCTGAGCTATGAGGCCGACCTCTTCGGGCGCGTGCGGCACAACGTGGAAGCCGCCAACGCTTCCTTGCAGTCCACGGCGGCCGATCTGCAAAACGTGCAGTTAGTGCTGACCGCCGAACTCGCCGCCGACTACTTCACGCTGCGCGAACTGGACGCTGAGTTTAACGTAGTCCAGGAATCAGTCGGCTACCAGCGCAAGGGACTGGACCTGGTGAACCACCGCCACGACGGCGGCATTTCCAGCGGACTCGAAGTCGCGCAACAAGCTGCGCTGCTCGACTCCACGCTGTCGCAGCTAGCGCTGGTGCAGCAATCACGCGCGCAATATGAACACGCCATCGCAGTGCTGGTGGGTCAGTCCGCCTCCAGCTTGAGCGTGCCCGCCGCGCCCTTGCAGGCCACGCCGCCGCCCGTCCCGCTCGGAGTGCCTTCCGACGTGTTGGAGCGCCGGCCTGACATCGCCACCGCCGAACGCATGATGGCGTATCAGAACGCGCAGGTCGGCATCGCGCGCACCGCCTTCTATCCTCACATTACGATCAGTGGTTCCGGCGGGTGGCAGAGCACCACCCTCGCGCCGCTGCTGAATGCGCCCAGCCTCTTCTGGTCGCTTGGCGCGGACGCTTTGGAACCCATCGTTGAGGGTGGTCGCAACCGAGCCAACCTTGCCGCCGCGCGCGCCGCCTACGACCAGTCCGTCGCCAACTACCGGCAGTCCGTGCTCACGGCATTTCAGGAAGTCGAGGACGGCATCAGCAACCTGAGCACGCTCTCGCAAGCGCTCGCGACCCAGGGCGCAGCCGTCGAAGATGCTCGCCGCGCGCTCACTATCGCCAACAATCGCTACATCGGCGGCGTCACTAGCTACCTCGACGTCATCACCGCGCAGACCACTCTGCTAACCAGCGAACGGTTGGAGACGCAACTCCTCGGCCAGCAGATGGTCAGTTCCGTCTATCTGGTAAAAGCTCTCGGCGGTGGCTGGGACGCCAGTCAAATCAAAGACCAGCAGGTTCATCCTCAGGCCGGCCAAATTTTGCAGCCCTGAAAGCCTGCAAAAAGCGAACGTCTGAGCGAGCGCGAGTATACATCTCACCTATAGTGCAATATATTGCACGTTGACAACATCGTAGAATGAGCCTAATCTTATAGCTGAGGGAAATATATCTTCTCACTTCCCGGATTCAGTCAGCCCAATCCGAAGTTTCCATATCGCGCTTCTGGAAGAGTTATCGCACGAACGACACTATTACTGTGGTGAGGGACTCTCGTGTCGGTCCGCCTTGTTGCGGCATCTGCGTTTAATCGTATGACCCTGGAGGAATCATGATCACCGTGAAAAATACGAAGTTTCTCGTGCGAGTGAACCGCAGCGGCACCCGCGCTCCCGAATACGTTCAGCGCATTGACCGCACTCCCATCACGACCACCACCAACCGCAAACTGGCGCTGGCCATGGGCCGGTACACAGCCGAAGACGCGGTCAAGTCCATCCAGAATTCCCGCTGCACCCCGGAGCTAATCTCGGTACAGGTGTAAGCGCGGCAGGTATAAGGCGCACTTTGCCGGCTACGTTCTGGCGTGACGCTCGCTGTTGGGCTTCGAACCGCTCAATGCAAAGTACAGAATGTAGAGATAGCAAATGACCGGCAAGAAGAAGGCGTGATGAATGCCGATCTTATCGGCAATCGCGCCTTGCGCTAAGGGAATAATCGCTCCACCCACAATCGCCATAATCATAATTCCTGAACCGTCCCCGGTTAGTGGCCCAAGTTCCGCCACACCTAGAGTGAAGATGCTCGGGAACATGATGGAATTAAAGAAGCCGACCAGAATGATGCTGTACATGGCGACGTGACCGCTGCTCAACATGGAGATCGCAACCAGGGCGGCGGCGCATACCGAGCAAATAGCGAGCAGCTTGCCAGTACTCATCTTTTGCAACAGCCCGCTTCCAATGAAACGCCCCACCATCGCTCCGCCCCAGTAGAAGGCAACGAAGCTTGCAGCAACTTTTTCGGTTAGGCCTCCGATCTCTGGCTGCGTGAAGTAGTTCACCAGGAAACTTCCGATAGCAACCTCCGCGCCGACATAAACAAAAATGCCGATCGCTCCCAGAATCAAGTTGGGGTGCGCCCAGATGGAGTCGTTCACTTTTTCGCCGACCTGGTGCTGAGCGTGGGGAATCTTCGGCAATTTGAAACTTCCGATCGCAATCGCCAGCAGCACCAACGCAATGCCCAACCCCACATACGGCGTCTTCACCGTTGCCGCTTCATGCAGGCGATAGGCTTGCAGAGCGTCGGGCGCCATGGCGCGGATTTCGTCCATGGCTTTCGGGGCTGCGCTCAAAATCAGCAGGCCGCCGAAAAAAGGCGCCAGAAAAGTGCCGAGCGAATTGAAAGCCTGCGTCAGATTCAGGCGGCTCGACGCGGTCGCGGGCTTGCCCAGCACGGTCACATAAGGATTAGCCGCAACTTGCAGGCAGGTGATGCCGGCGGCCAGCACAACCAGCGCAGCCAGGAACAGAGCATACGACGGGGCCATGGCAGCGGGCACAAACAGAAACGCGCCCAATCCCATGGTAAGCAGGCCCACCACCATCGACCGTTGGTAGCCAATCCAGTCGATGATCTTCGCCGATGGAATGGAGAACAGGAAATACGCTCCAAAGAAAGCGAACTGAACCAGCATGACCTGCCGGTAATTCAGATCGAAAATTGATTTCAGATGCGGCACAAGAATGTCGTTCAAGCAGGTCAGAAATCCCCACATGAAGAAGAGCGTGGTTACGATCGCGAGCGGCACTCCGTAAGAAGAAGAGGAAGACTCAGGCGCAGCCGCAGTGGTGGACGTGCCCGGCGTGACAATTGCCATAGTGGATCATCCTTGTGCCCCAGAAATTCAGCAACCTAATCGTTTTTGCATGATAGCATCGCTGGCCGGGAAACAGGGATTTGCCTTCCATCTAAACGACGGGCAGGGTGGAAATGGATTTCGGCCGAAGCGGCTCACGCGCGGGCCTCTCTCGTCAGTTAAGCCGTCACGCCCTGCAGTTTCACCAGCCAGTTTGCCGGCTCAGGCAGGATCGCGAAGGTAGGCAGCTTGCCGCGCACCATCGCGACTTCGTCGCAGTTGTGGTACCTGGGGCAGACGTGGCAGTCCTTGTAAATTTTGTCAGGCAGATCTTCGCGCCGCGCCAGCTCGAATCCCTGGCGCGAAAAAAACTCGGGAGCCCGCGTGAACAGGCAGATGCAATCCACGCGATGCCGTTTCGCTTCCGCGAGCAACGCCTTCATCAGCCGCGTACCACCACCATGCCCCTGCGCCCGCGGCCCCACGGTGATGGAACGAATCTCCGCCAAATGCGTGCCGTAAAGATGCAGCGCGCCGCATCCAATGATGCACCCGTCGTTTTCCAGAACGACAAAGTCTCTAACGTTCTCGCAAATCTCCGCCAGCGTGCGCGGCAGCAAAGTGCCATCGCCCGAATAGCTGGCGATCAGCTCGTGAATGTGTTTCGCATCCGGCAAAATGGCTTTACGCGTGCGCATGGAAATTGACCTCCTCGCGCAGGGACTCGAAATTTTTTTTCGCTGCCGCAATCCCCTGATGTACACGCGCGGGCGCGGTACCGCCTACAACATCGTGAATCGCCAACACCGAAGCCAGCTTCAGGCAGTCCTGAAAGCTCTCATCGAATGCAGGGTTCAGAGCACGCAACTCGTCCAGGGTCAGATGCTGAAGCTCGCAATTCCTTTCCAGGCAAAGCTTCACAGCCTTGCCGACCTGCTCATGCGCCAGCCGTGAAGGGACGCCGCGATTGACCAGATAAGTCGCCGCGGCCCACGCGTTCATGAATCCTGACTGCGCCGCCTCGTTCATGCGCTGGTGGTCGAACTCGACCGCTTTCATCCATCCCGCGACCAGCGGCAACATGGCGAGCGCAGTGTCGGTGGCATCGAACAGCGGCTCCTGCGTTTCCTGCAAGTCTTTGTTGTAAGCCAGGGGCAGACCTTTCAAAGCAACTGCCAGAGCAGTCGCAGATCCAATGACGCGCCCGGTCTTGCCCCGAACGAGTTCCAGAAGATCGGGATTTTTTTTCTGCGGCATAGCGCTGCTGCCTGTGGAATAAGCCTCGGGTAACTGCACAAATCCAAATTCCTGTGTTGAGAACAGAATCATTTCCTCCGCCCACCGGCTCAAGTGCAAACCCAGAAGTGAAAGCGCGTTGACGAATTCCAGCACAAAATCTCGGTCGCTAGTCGCGTCGATGCTGTTCGCCGTCGGACCAGCGAAGTCGAGTTCATCCGCCATGAAAGCGCGATCCAGCGGAAGCGTCGCACCGGCTACCGCGCCTGACCCCAGCGGGCAAACGTTCATGCGCTTCCGGCAATCGGCCAGCCGGTCGGCATCGCGCAAAAACATTTCGACATAAGCCAGCAGCCAATGCGCCACCAGCACCGGCTCAGCGTGCTGCAAATGCGTATAAGCTGGCATCGCCGCGCTGCCGGCTTGTTCGGCGCGGTCGGTCAAAACTCCGCACACCTCAGCTAGATTTTTTCGCAGCTCATCAATTGCCGCACGCACATACAGTCGCAGGTCGGTCGCGATTTGTTCATTACGGCTGCGCCCGCTGTGCAGCTTGTATCCCACCTCGCCGATCCGCGCCACGAGTTGCTTCTCGACGAAATGATGCACGTCCTCGGCTTCGTCATCTTCCACAAGTCCTTTTGCGACCGCCGCCATCTCGCCAATCTGCTGCAGCCCCTCCAAAATACTGATCAGTTCGCCCGCGGACAGAACTCCGGCATTCTTCAAACCTCGAGCATGTGCCCCGCTCGCCGCTAGCTCGTAATTCAGCAGCCGGCGGTCGAAATCAAACGATCGCTGCCAGCGTTCGAATTGCGGGTCCAGCGGTTGCCGGAACCGCCCCGACCACATCTTCATCGCGTAACCTCCACGCGTCCGCGCGCCCGCACCCGCGAAGGCAGGCCGAGGATGCGAATGAAGCCTGCCGCATCTTTCTGGTCGTAATCGTCGCCCATGGTGAAGGATGAAAGATCCGTGCGATAGAGCGAGTGCTCCGATTGACGGCTCACCACCGAAACATTCCCCTTATAAAGAGAAAGGGTCACGCTGCCGGTCATCTCCGTCTGCGTGCTGGCGACAAAGGCGTCCAGCGCTTCGCGCAGCGGCGTGAACCACAGGCCGAAGTAAACCAACTCCGCATACTTCAGCGCGACATGCTGCTTGAAGTGAGCAACTTCGCGCTCCAGACACAACGCTTCCAGTTCGCGATGCGCTGCGATCAGCAACGTCCCCCCCGGCGTTTCATAACAGCCGCGAGATTTAATTCCAACAAAGCGATTCTCCACCAGATCGACGCGCCCGATCGCGTTGCGCGCTCCAATCTCGTTCACCAACTCGACCAGCGATACCGGATCAAGTTTCATCCCGCCAACCGTGACCGGAGTCCCTTTCTCAAATCCAATCGTCACTTGCTCTTCTTTGTCCGGCGCTTCCTGCGGCGAGCGCGTCATCTGCCAGGTTGTCGCGAGCGGCGCGTTCCCGGCATCTTCCAGTTCTCCACCCTCATGACTCAAGTGCCACAGGTTGCGGTCGCGGCTGTGAATTTTCTCGCGGCTTGCCGCCACTGGAATGCCATGCTGCTCGGCGTAATCCAAGCAGTCCTCGCGCGACTTCAGCGACCACTCCCGCCACGGCGCAATCACTTTCAGCTCCGGCGCGAGCGCCTGATACGTCAGCTCGAACCGCACCTGATCGTTCCCCTTACCCGTGCAGCCATGTGCCACGGCGGTCGCGCCCTCGCGCAAAGCCACTTCGACCTGATGCTTTGCGATCACAGGCCTCGCCAGCGACGTGCCCAACAAATACTTGTGTTCGTAAACCGCGCCCGCTCGCAGCGCCGGAAACACGTATCCCGTCAGGAACTCTTCGCGGAGATCTTCGACAATCACCTTGCTCGCGCCCGTGGCATAAGCCTTCTCGACCACGGCTTCAATGTCGTCGCCCTGGCCCACATCGCCGACCATCGCGATCACACTGTAGGAATAATTCTCCTTGAGCCACGGAATAATGATGGAGGTATCGAGTCCTCCGGAATATGCAAGAACAACTTTTTCAGGCATGAGCGCTCCTTGCCGGCAGGCGATCACCGCCGCCCAGCAGCAAATACATTATGGCCTTTTGTGCGTGCAGGCGGTTCTCGGCCTGCTCGAAAACCACCGACTGCGGCGAATCGATGACCGCATCCGTCACTTCCAACCCGCGGTGCGCCGGCAGACAGTGCATGAACACCGCATGGGACGCGGCTTTAGCCATGAGTTCAGCGTTCACTTGATAAGGCGGAAAAACCTGCGCCCGCTTGTTTTCCTCCCGCTCCTGCCCCATGCTCGTCCACGCATCGGTGTAGACCGCGTCCGCGCCGGCCACAGCTTCGTGCGGATCGGTGAGTAACTGAATTTCGGCGCCGGTCTCGTCGGCGATTTCGCGTGCAGCCGAAACGATCTGCGGATTCGGCGCATATCCCGCCGGCGTCGCCACACGAATCGACGATCCCAAGCACGCACACGTCAGAATTAAAGAATGCGCCACGTTGTTGCCGTCGCCCACGTAGGCGAGGCAGCGGTCTTTCACATCTCCGAAGCGCTCGATCAAGGTGAGATAGTCGGCCAGCGCCTGGCAGGGATGCTCCAGATCGCTGAGTGCATTGATCACCGGAACTTTGGCGTACTCCGCCATGCCATCGATGGTGCGCTGCGAATAGGTACGCAGCACAATCAGATCGACCCAGCGCTCCAGGTTGTGCGCCACGTCGCTCAACTTCTCGCGGGCATCGAGTCGCTCGTGCGTCTGGTCGACGAACATCGCCGTCCCTCCCAGGCTCACCATTCCAGCTTCGAAGGTCAGCCGGGTTCGCAGCGAAGGTTTCTCGAAGAACATCACCATCTGCCGGCCCGTGAGCGCTCGCCGAAAATCAGCGGGACGCGACTTCATGATTCCCGCGAGATGCAAAACCGCATCCACTCCCGAGGGACCGAGGTCGCGAGTCGAGACCAGATCGGAGCACCAGAACACTTGCGGAACTATCCCGTTCGCCGCCGAAACTCTGCCTTGCACATGACTATTCAACGTTGACTCCTTGGGCTGCACCTGCGTTCCGGCCGCTTGCGGTTTGTGTTTGGAACGAGCAGCGGTTGACTGACTCATGAATAAGTAACCTCCGTACCGCACGACAGCTTGGTCAGGTAAAACTGCGGCAGGATCTCCGCCTCAGTGGCCGGGAGAATCCGCACGCGCCCCACTCCCTGTTTCAGCGCCTGCCCGCAAGCCAGCAGTTTGGGCAACATGCCGCCGCTGATGATCGAACCGGCAGCCAGTTCGGCCGCCTGCTTCGTGCTCAGCCACGGCATCACGCTGCCCGCAGCATCCTTCACTCCGGGCACATCGGTGAGAAAGATCAGCGTGTTAGCATGGCAAGCCGCCGCGCACGATGCCGCCATTTCGTCGGCGTTCACGTTGTAGTATTCGCCGTCGGCGCCCAACGCTAGAGATGCCAGCACCGGAATTCCTCCCTGCCGCCACAGCGCCTCAATCCAGCACGGCTCCGCGAAACAAATCTCGCCCACAAAACCCAAATCGCGGCCATGAACGAACTTCTTCCGTGCGCGGAACGTCATGCCATCACCGCCGCAGAATCCGATCGCCGGCATGCCCGCCGATTGAATCGCCGCTACCAACTTTTTATTAATGATCCCACCCAACACCATAAGCGCCGTATCCCTGGTCTCCGCATCGGTAACTCGCAGACCATCCACGAACTCGCTCTTCTTTCCCAATCGAGCGAGCATGCGAGTCAGCGCGCTTCCGCCGCCGTGAACGACGGCAACCCGGTGGCCATCCTGCGCCAACTCCGCGATGGCCCGCGCACACTTACGCAGCGTGACCTCGTCTTCAATCGCCGATCCGCCAATCTTCACCACAATCGTCACTGCAAACCCTCCCGCTCTTCCCACTCATACATCAGATTCATGTTCTGCACGGCCTGCCCTGCCGCGCCTTTCAGCAGATTGTCCACGCACGAAACCATCACCAGCCGCCGGCCATCCTCCGCCAGGCAAAAGCCAAGGTCGCAGTAATTCGTGTGCAGCGAAAACTGCAGTTGCGGCAGTTTCGGCGTCGCAAACACCCGCACCCAGTGCCTGCCCGAATAAAAATCGCGCAGACAGGATTCCACCTCCTCAGCCTTCATCGCCTTGTTGAGGTGCACATAAATGGTGGATAAAATCCCGCGCGGGATCGGCAGCAGATGCGGCGCGAAAGTCAGCTCCGTATCGTCGAGCCCCAACTGCTCCACCATCTCCCCCAAATGCCGATGATTGAAAACCGAGTATGCGGAGAAGTTATCCGCCACCGAAACGAAATGCGTGCGCGACGTCGGAGCCTTACCCGCTCCCGACGCTCCCGACTTCGAGTCCGAAATAATTCCGCGCTCCCGGTCAATCAATCCAGCCTTGAGCAACGGCGCCAAAGCCAGAATCACCGAGGTCGCGTAGCAACCCGGATTCGCCACCAGTTGAGCCCCTGCGATGCTGTCGCGATTCAATTCCGGCAAACCGTAAACCGCCTTGGCAGTCAACTCCGCGGCGGTCACCGCATCCGCATCTTGAAACGAATAGATGGCACGATGCTGTTCCTGCTTCAGCCGCCACGCCCCGCTCAGGTCGATCACGCGCAAGCCTTGCGCAATCGCCTCCGGTACCAGAGCCCGCGACGCTTCATGCGGCGTCGCCAGAAAAAGCATCTGCACTCCCGAACGTTTCAACTCCGGCCACGAAAGCGGACGAAGCGGATATCCGCCATTGCCGGACAACTCCGGAAACACTTCCGCCAAATCCGTAGCCCCGTCACTGCCCTCGCGCCGCAGCAGCACAGGCCTCTCTAACCGTGGATGGCGCTCGAGAATGCGCGTCAGCTCCAGCCCCGAATAGCCGCTGGCCCCCAGTACCGCGCTTTTGAGCCTCGCCGACACTAGCCCAGCATCCCCTCAATCCGCGCCGCAACCTTTCGGGCAGCGTCCTTGTCCGGACAAACGATCAGAATCGTGTCATCGCCGCCAATCGTTCCCACCACGCCCTCCCATTCCTGCTCATCCAGCGCCGCTGCCACCGGCTGGGCGCTGCCGATAATCGTCTTCACTACCAGCAGGTTCTGCGCCAGCCGAACCTCCAGCACGAACTCGCGAACCAGACGCTGCACCGGAGGCAGCGCCAAACCGGCAGCGCCATCGCCTTGCGGCATAACGTAGCCGGTCGCAGTCTTGCTGAGGTTGAGCTCGTGAATATCGCGCGACAGAGTCGCCTGCCCAACCTTGAACCCGCGCTTGCGCAACGCCCGCTGCAACTCCTCCTGGTTGGCTACCGGCCCATGCCGCAATGCTTCCAGAACTGCCCGCTGTCGCAGCGCTTTATTCATTATGAATATTTATTCATATATATGAATAAATATTCTCTATCTTACAGGCCACGGCCGTCGTGTCAAGGAAAAACCGGACCCCGCATAATTCTCTTGGTAACCGGGAGAGGAGAACATGCACCTGGCAGTGCAGCAACCGCTAAGAAAACTGAACGCCGGAGCGCGCCCGCAAGCCCTTGCCCACTACCGGCGCTCGAAGGCCGCGCCAGTTTATAGAAGCGATCTCTCGCGCCAAGTCCTGGGAGAAAACGCGTTGAGACTTCGTTAGCGGTCTATTTCTTAAGCTCTCCGATAAAAACTCCGTAAGGCTCCAGCGAAACCTTGCCGCCCTTAACGGCCGCGTCTCCAGTCGCCAGGGTTTTCTTGACGGAGAGAAATCCCTTACTCTTCAAATTAAGTTTCACGCTCTGTGCCTTGCCCGACATATTCAGCGCCACCACCACGCCCTCATTCTTGTAAACGCGCAAGTACGAAAGAACGTTCTGATCACTTTCATTCAGCGCCGTATAGTTTCCCTGTAGCAGCGCAGCGTTTGTGTGCCGCAGCTTGAGCACTTGTTTGTAAAATTCCAGCACTGAATTCGGATCCTTAGCTTCATCCGCGACATTGTGGGTCTTGTACGTCTCCGGCACCGGTAGCCAAGGCGTCCCTTTGGAAAAGCCGGCGTTCTCGCTTCCGTCCCATTGCATCGGAGTGCGTTCTCCATCCCGGCCCTTCTCCTGCGGCCATCCGGTGCGCCCAATGGGGTCCTTCACGTCCTCACGGCGCGTCGGGGTCGTAGTTTTCATTCCAATCTCTTCCCCGTAATACATAATCGGAGTGCCGCGCAGCGTGAGATACAGCGCCGCCATCAATTTCGCGATCTGATCGTTGTGCTTGCCATCGCCGTAGCGGTCATAGGAGCGCACAATGTCGTGATTGCTGATCACAAACGTGGGCCAGCCCGAAGCCGCATCCACCGCGGCAATCTGCTTGCGAAACTCCGCCGGCGAAAGCTTGTTGACCATCGTAAAAAGAAAATCCATGGGCAACTGCAGTTCGTTGTTGCCTGCCCCGTAATATGTGTTCAGTTCCGTCACATCCGTCGTCCAGGTCTCGCCAATCAACACTGCATTGTGTTCATCCGCCACTTTGCGCAACCCGCGCAACACGTCGTGCACTTCGGGAAACTTCGTGTTGTTCTTGTTGTCTTCAAACGGATCCCCAAACGCGTTCTGGCCCGGTTTGAGAATAGGATTGTCCTGCAGATTCGGGTCTTCAAACAGCGTATCGACCGCATCCAGCCGGAAGCCCGCCACTCCGCGGTTGTACCACCACCGCGTCACATCGAACATCGCATCCTTGACCGCCGGATTCCGCCAGTTCAAGTCGGGCTGCTCCGCATAAAAAAAATGGTAGTAATACTGATTCGTCGTGGGATCGAACTTCCACGCCGATCCTCCAAAGGTCGAAACCCAATTGTTCGGAGGCTCTCCCGGCCCCTTTCCATCGCGCCAGATATACCAGTCCCGGTACGCGGACGTGCGCGACGACTTCGAATCGAGAAACCATTTGTGCTGATCCGACGTATGATTCACCACAAAATCGAGAATGATGTGGATGCCCCGTTTCTTAGCCTCCCTGGCCAACACATCGAAATCCGCCAGCGTGCCGTACATCGGATCGATGTTCTCGTAATCGGAGACATCGTAGCCAAAGTCCACCTGCGGCGAAGGAAAACACGGCGTAATCCAGATCGCATCCACACCCAGGTCTTGCAAGTAATCGAGCTTCGAAGTAATCCCCTTCAGATCACCGATGCCGTCACCGTTACTGTCGGCAAAGCTGCGCGGATAAATTTCGTAAAACACCGCATGTTTCCACCATGGGTCAGTTTCCACATCCGCGGCATGAGAAGGGGTCTGCGCGGCCGCAGTCGACGCCCCCATTAGCATTCCGAACAGAACCGAGCCCAACCGAAGCACGATCTTCCTCATATCAGGATCTCCTGTAGCGCCGACGGCGCGCTGTCGCCATGCACACTTGCAAATTAAGATGCTCACTACTTATAAGAAACAGGCGCGAATTCTTAGCGCGCTCGAATCCGATCGTTGTAACCTGTCGCGGTAACCTGGCATTCTCCAATGAATACCAAACGCACTATTGTAGGCTTGGGCGAGTTGCTTTGGGATCTTCTCCCATCCGGCAAGCAACTCGGCGGAGCCCCGGCCAACTTTGCCTACATTACCAACCTGCTCGGCGATACCGGAATTCCCGCCAGCCGCGTCGGCCTCGACTCTCTCGGAGACGAAGCGCTCCAGCGCTTGAGCCAACTCGGATTAACCGGCGCTTTCGTGCAACGTGACCCTTTTCATCCTACCGGAACCGTGAATGTCGCAATCGACGGCAGCGGCCAGCCCCGCTTCGATATTTCAGAACCCGTCGCGTGGGATTCTCTCGAATGGACTCCCGCCTGGCAGCGGTTAGCTCAAACCGCAGACGCAGTCTGCTTCGGGTCGCTGGCCCAACGCTCCTCGCAGAGCCGGTCGACCATCAAAAGCTTTCTGCAAGCCACTGGCCCCAAAGCGCTCCGCATCTTCGATGTCAATCTCCGGCAGAACTTCTACGACGCGCAAACCATCGCGGAATCGATGCAGCTCGCAACCATCGTGAAGCTGAATCATGAAGAACTTCCCAGGATCGTGCACCTCCTCGGATTGGAGAACAGCCCGGAGAAAGATTCAGCGCGCCTCCTGCTGCAATCTCACGATTTGAAGTTGGTCTGTGTCACCCGCGGCAATGGTGGCAGCCTTCTGGTGTCCGCTGAAGATTGCAGCGAACATGCCGGCTTCAAAGTCAAAGTCGCTGACACCGTAGGCGCGGGCGACGCCTTCACCGCTGCCCTGGTTCACGGATATCTCCGCGGCGCACCGCTCGCCCAGATTAACGAGACCGCGAACCGCGTCGGCGCATGGGTCGCAAGTCAGTCAGGAGCCATGCCAGCCGTGGAGCCGGGCGGCTTGTCCCAAGCCCTGGCCGAAATCGGCTGAAAGGCTCGCGTAGAGACGAGTTGTGTGGGGTGTATCTTCGGGCTATAGCTAAGGCTGTGACTGTCGGGACTGTCACCGCCGCTGCAAGTCCTTTCCTTTCAGTGCAGGCATCCGTAAGTTGTTGAGAACACGTTGCACCCCGCTCGCAACTTTCCCCTCAATCGCCAGATCGGACCACTCCCAGAATGCCCCGTAAACGCACAGAATCGATCTCAGATCGCATCCGAGCGACCGGAACGACCCCAAGGCCATCCGCGCGAAGAACGTGGCTTAAATCGCTTCTAATGCGAAATTCCTTGTAAGTTGTTGAAAAAGTCCGCAACTCATTGATAATATCTGCAAGCTATTGATAACACTGCGCTAGCTTCTTTGCATAGCTCCGGACGCATTCGTCCCGGGCCGCTCGCGGGACGGATGAATGCATCTGTCTCTGCGCGATTCCAAGCTGCACCACTACCCAGCGGAGCGAGGGCGCGCCCATCCCCGGTTGTTTTAGTTTATTCTGTGTGATTGTTATTCAGCGCCTGGGGGCACCTTGATGCAATCCAAAGCACTCGTTGGTTTCTTCGTCGGCGTTTCATTGTTTCTATCAGTTCTTTCCAGCACCGCACAGCAAGTTCCTGAGAACACCTATCAGGATCTCCATTGGCGCATGATCGGCCCCTTTCGTGGAGGCCGCACCCGCGCCGCCGTCGGAGTTCCCAGCCAGCCCAATGTTTTCTACTTGGCGCAGGTCAACGGAGGCGTGTGGAAGTCAGACGACTACGGCCGTACCTGGATTCCGATCTTCGATCACGAATCTACGCAGTCGATCGGGGCCATCGCCGTGGCGCCGTCGAATCCCAACGTGGTTTACGCCGGCAGCGGTGAGGGCCTGCATCGTCCCGATCTTTCAGT
>Ga0181525_10001183_pt1 | contig 22455 bp, 23 predicted proteins | sample PEATcosm2014_Bin_48_FD_121100 | JGI IMG/M metagenome (GOLD analysis project Ga0181525, IMG submission 121100) | Peatland microbial communities from MTU Mesocosm Facility, Houghton, MI, USA - PEATcosm2014_Bin06_10_metaG | ecosystem: Environmental > Terrestrial > Soil > Wetlands > Peat | place... | reverse complement strand
CGCCGCCTGGTGGGCCATCACCACCTTCACCAGCATCCCTCCCTTCATGCTGCCCACGCCCCCCTCGGTCGCCGTCGCCCTCTGGACCCAGCGCGACCTCCTCTTCTGGAACAGCCTCACCACCCTCACTGAAATCCTCCTCGGCCTCCTCTTCGGCACGCTCCTAGGCGCCGCCGCCGCGCTGGCCATCGCCGCCTCGTCCACCCTGCAACGCTGGCTCATGCCCATCCTCGTCCTCAGCCAGGCCATCCCCGTCTTCGCCCTGGCCCCCTTGCTCGTCCTCTGGCTCGGCTTCGGCCTCTCCTCCAAAATCACCATGGCCGTCCTGGTCATCTTCTTCCCCGTCACCGCCAACTTCTTCGACGGCCTGCGCCGCACAAACCCCGGCTGGCTAGACCTCGCCCGAACCATGAACGCCTCCCCCTACGCCATCCTCCGCCACATCCGCCTCCCCGCCGCACTCCCCGCCTTCGCCTCCGGCCTGCGCGTCGCCACCGCCGTCGCCCCCATCGGCGCCATCATCGGCGAATGGGTCGGCGCCTCCTCCGGCCTCGGCTACGTCATGATCAACGCCAACGCCCGCATCGAAACCAGCCTAATGTTCGCCGCCCTCCTCATCCTCTGCGCCATCGCCATCACCCTCTACGTCGCAATGGACCACCTCCTGCGGAGGCTGCTGCGCTGGGCGCCGGGTGGGTGAAAGGAAGTAAGGCCAGGGGGCGCTGCCCCCTGGACCCCCGCTAAGGGCTTGCCCTTAGAACCCTTAACTAGGGTCTGGGGAGGGAGGGGGTAATTCGCCCCCTTGATGTTGGGAATATAACGATGGACGGAGGGGCGAATTACCCCCTCCCTCCCCAGACCCTAACTAATGGATTCCAAAGGCGAGCCTTTGGCGGGGTCCAGGGGCAGCGCCCCTGGCCTTACTTCTTCCGCCCAAACGGCCAGTCCACCACGCCGCCCGCAAACAGCGCCCACCACACGATCACCGGCTGAAACGCCAACCGAGGCGCATGATACCACCAGTTCAGATGCACCCCGTCGATCGCCCCGCCATCCATCGCCTGCTTAATATTCGCCGGGTAAACACACACCGCATAAAGCGCCAGCATCACCCCGGCCAAATACCGCAGCCGCGCCGTCATCAGCCCAAACGCCCCGGCAAACTCGCAAACCCCGGTAAACTGAATCGTCAGTCGCGGATAAGGCACCCAGTCCGGCATAATCGGCAGAAACGCATCCGTATACCGCAGATGCACATATCCCACCGCGAGAAAAATACCTGCCAGCGCCCAGCGTAACCCCGTCCGCAGCCGCTCGACGCGCATGTCTTCTTACTTACTCGTCCCCGGCATCGCCGGAGCCGGTGCCGCAGCCGGGGCAGGGGGCGTCACCGCCGCTCCAGACCCATCCCCAGGCGCCACCTGCGCAGGCGGCGGCGGGTTCTCCAGCGTATCCCAGTCCACCGGCGGCAGATCCGAAACCTTCTGCCCATTCACATTCACTGTCCCACTCCCATACACCAGATGAATGGCCAGATTCTGCCCATCCGCCGTGTCGCTGGACAGATACGGCGACAGCATCGCCTGCGCCTCGTTCACATCGTTTTGCAGCTGCGGATAAGCGCTGGTTAAAGCCGAGGAAAACGCATCCAAATGGTTCGCCGTCACATCCGCCGTCCCATTCGGCTGCACATTGGCATCAAACGCCACCGCCGCATCCGCATTCAGCGTACTCGGCCCCACAATCAGGTTCAGATTCGTGCTGGCACTGCCATTCTGCGTCGCCCATTGATGCATCCCCTGCACCAGCACCTTCTGCTGCGCCGCTTCATCGCTCGGCGGCACGGCGTTAAACTGCTTAATCAAATCCTGCCAATACTGCGGCGGCGGCCCCACCACGCTCACGGTCAGCCCCAGATGCGTAATCCGCCCATCAAACGGCACCGAGGCAATCTTCGTCAGCAGCGGCGAGAGCGCCAAGCCATCCAGCGTATACGTGCTGCTCAGCGTCGTCAGCCCGTTCCCACCCGCCTGGCTCAGCGTCCCATGTGCGGTAAAATTATCAATATGCAGCACCAGCAAGCTGCCATCGCTGGCCAGCAGATTGATATTCGCCGCACTCGCATCCGCCCCCCGGAACGGATAGATATCCGGGTTAAACACCGCCTGCGGATCAAGCTGCTCGCTCACCGCCGCATTGTCGAACGTAATCGCCGCATTGCCCTTATCGGTATTAACATTCACCTGGCTCGGCAGATCAATATGCATCACCATCGGGTCCGCCGCGTCGATGCGCCAGGCAAAGCTCGCCAGCGCCACCACCACCGGCTGCTGCCCCGGCACTGTCGTCACCGTCATCTTCGGGTTCACCAGCGTCACCACCGCCGCCAGCGGCGAGGTTCCGCGTGTGATACTGTCATAGCTGACCTGCACGCTGCCCTGGGCCGAAGTCTGGCTGATCCAGTTGGTCATCCCCGCCTGCATCCGCCCTTGCGCGTACCACCACAGCGCCACCCAGGCCGCCCCCAGCATAATCACCAGAAACAGGACGATTTTCACGACAGCACGCATGAATATATAACTCCGCTAGGGCCAATGGCTCGTTACGCCCACTGTGCCCCACCCTTGACCATCGGCCAAGCCTTGGAGCTTTTGTATTATATGAAGGTTTTCAAACACTGGCGGGGCCTGCCCGCCGCCGCGCGTGGCGCCAGCGTCGCCCTGGGCAATTTCGACGGTGTGCATCTCGGCCATGCCGGCGTCGTGCGCGCCGCCCACGCCGCGCGCCCGGACGTCCCGCGCGCCGTCCTCACCTTCGAGCCCCATCCCCGCGAATTCTTCCGCCCGCAGGACCCACCTTTCCGCCTCACGCTGTCCGCCGAGCGTGCCGCAGCCCTGGCCGCTTTGGGCGTGGAATACCTCTACGAACTCCCCTTCACCCCCGAATTTTCTCACCTCACCGCCGAGCAATTCATCACCGAAATCTTGGCAGACGGCCTGAACGCCGCGCACCTCGCCTGCGGCGCGGACTTTGCCTTCGGCCACCGCCGGGGGGGAGACGTTTCCCTCCTCGCCACCCAGGCCGAGTCCCTCGGCATGGGCCTCACCCTCGTCCCCCCGGTCTCCGACTCGCAGGGCCCCATCTCCTCCACCCGCATCCGGCGGCTGTTGCAGGACGGCTACCCGGAACGCGCCGCCCAGCTCCTCGGCCACCCCCACACCATTCGCGGCATCGTGGCCCATGGCGACCAGCGCGGCCGCACCATCGGCTTCCCCACCGCCAACATCCCGCTGGGCCGCCATTTGGAACCCGCCCGCGGCGTTTACGCCATCACCGCCCGCCTGCCGGACGGCACGGCGCAAAACGGCGTCGCCAATATCGGCCTGCGCCCCACCGTCGGCGGCACGCAATCGCGCCTGGAAGCCCATCTCTTCGACTATTCCGGCGACCTCTACGATGCCGACCTCACCATCTCCCTGCACCACTTCATCCGCGAGGAGCAGAAATTCCCCAGCTTCGACGCCCTCAAGGCCCAAATCGCCCAGGACGCCGCCGCCGCCCGCGCCCTGCTTGACAGCAAGCCAAATCCCGCCAATCCCCTCACCCCATGAGCGACATCTTGGCCACCGACTATAAATCCACCGTCTTCCTCCCGCGCACCGACTTCCCCATGCGCGCCGACCTGCCCAAGCGCGAGCCCGACATGCTCAAGCGCTGGGCGGACATGCGCCTATGGGAGCAGCTGCGCGCGGCAGGGCAGGGGCGTGAGCCCTTCATCCTGCATGACGGCCCGCCTTACGCCAACGGCAACCTGCATATCGGTCACGCCCTCAACAAGATTCATAAGGATGTCATCAACCGCGCCCAGCAGATGTCGGGCCGAGACGCCAACTACATCCCCGGCTGGGACTGCCACGGCCTGCCCATCGAGTGGAAGGTGGAAGAAACCTACCGCAAGAAGAACAAGGACAAAGACGACGTCCCCGTCCTTGAATTCCGCAAAGAGTGCCGCGAATACGCCCAACACTGGCTGGACATCCAATCCGCCGAATTCCAGCGCCTCGGTGTCGCCGCCGACTGGCCGAACCGCTACGCCACCATGGATTTCGCCTCCGAGGCCGCCATCGCCGGTGAAATCGGCAAATTCCTCCTCAACGGCGCCCTCTATCGCGGCCTGCGTCCGGTCATGTGGAGCCCCGTCGAAAAAACCGCCCTCGCGGAAGCTGAGGTCGAATATTACGACAAAAAAGACACCGCCATCTATGTCCGCTTCAAGCTCGCCGAGCCCGACGCGGGCGACTTAACCGGCGCGTCCATCGTCATCTGGACCACCACCCCCTGGACCATCCCCGGCAATCGCGGCCTCGCCGCAGGCCCCGCCTTTGACTACGCCCTGCTCGAAGTCACCGGGACCGCCGAAGGCAGCGCCGCCCGCCCGGGCGAAAAACTCATCATCGCCGAAGCCCTGCTGCCCGACTTCCTGACCACCACCGGCATCACCGCGCACAAGCTCCTCAGCCTCTTCAAAGGCGAAGTGCTGGAGGGCAAAAAATTCCACCACCCGCTGGCCACGCAGCACGCGGGCTACGACTTCACCGTCCCCCTCATGCTGGGCGACTTCGTCACCACGGAAGCCGGCACCGGCATCGTCCACATGGCCCCCGGCCACGGCGAGGACGATTTCATCCTCTGCAAAGCCTACGGCGTCGCCGTGCCCGACACTGTCCAGGGCGACGGCACCTACTACCCGTCCGTTCCCCTCTTCGCCGGCCTGCATGTTTACAAAGCCGCCGACCCCGTCTGCGCCGCCCTCACCGCAGCAGGCGCACTGCTGCACCGCAAGGAGTTCGTCCACTCCTACCCCCATTCCTGGCGCTCCAAGGCCCCCCTCATCTACCGTGCGACACCGAACTGGTTCATCCGCATGGACGGCCCCGAGCACATCCGCGCCACCGCCCTGGCCGCCATCGACACCACCGTTTTCGTCCCCGAAATCGGCCGCAACCGCATCCGTTCCATGGTCGAATCCCGCCCCGACTGGTGCATCTCCCGCCAACGCGCCTGGGGCGTCCCCATCGCCATCTTCGTCGACAAAACCACGCACGAACCCCTGCGCGACGCCGAGGTGATGTCCCGCATCGTGGAAATCTTCGCCGCCGAGAGCGCCGACGCCTGGTACGCCCGCCCCGCGCAGGACTTCCTCGGTGAAAAATACCCAGCCGAAAACTACGAGCAAATCTTCGACGTCGTCGACGTCTGGTTCGAATCCGGCTCCACCCACGCCTTCGTCCTGGAAGCCCGTGGCCTGCCCACCCCGGCCGACATCTACCTCGAAGGCTCCGACCAGCATCGCGGCTGGTTCCAGGCCTCGCTCTTAGAATCCATCGGCACACGCGGCGTCGCCCCCTTCAAAGCCGTCGTCACCGACGGCTTTGTCCTCGACGAGCAGGGCCGCAAAATGTCCAAATCGCTCGGCAACGTCACCGCCCCGCAGGAGGTCAACGACAACTACGGCGCCGACATCCTCCGCCTCTGGGTGATGAACTCCGACACCTCCGAAGACCTGCGCATCGGCAAGGAAATCTTAAAACAACAAGCCGAACTCTACCGCCGCCTGCGCAACACGCTCCGCTGGATCCTCGGCTCGCTGGACGCCTTTTCGGAAGCCGAAAAACTCCCCGAGGAAAACTTCCCCAGCCTGGAGAAATACCTCCTGCACCGCCTTTGGGAACTGAACGCCAAAATCCAAACCGCCGTGCAGACGCATGACTGGACCGGCGTCTACCCCGCCCTCCACCATTTCTGCGCTACGGATTTGTCGGCCTTCTACTTCGACATCCGCAAAGACTCCCTCTACTGCGACCGCCCGGACTCCGAAAAACGCCGCGCCTGCCGCAGCTTTTTGGACATCCTGCACCGCACCCTCACCGCCTGGCTGGCCCCCGTCCTGCCCTTCACGGCGGAAGAATCCTGGGTCACCCGCTTCGGCGCGGTAGCCTCCGTCCACACCACCCTCTTCCCGCAAATCCCGGATGCGTGGCGCAACGATGCCCTGGCCGAAACCTGGGCCAAAATCCGCGAACAACGCAGCGCCATCACCTCCGCCATCGAGGACATGCGCCGCGAAAAAACCATCGGCTCCTCCCTGCAAGCCGTGGCCATCCTCTCGCCGGACGCGCAAAACGCGCTGGCGGACGCCGCCGCCTGGGCCGACATCTGCATCACCTCCCAGGCCAGTTTCGGCGCGCAAAACGCCGCCGCCCCGGCCCCCGGCGCCAAATGCGAACGCTGCTGGCGCGTCCTGCCCGAGGTCGGCACCCACGCCGCGCACCCCACCCTGTGCACCCGCTGCTGCGAGGCCGTAGCCCCATGACCCCCGCCACCCTCCACCGCACCACCGGCTTCCTCCTGGCCGCCGCCCTCCTGGCCGCCGACCAGCTCACCAAATACTGGGTCCTCCACGGCCTGCACCTGCAAGACGGCCACATCCTAACCCTCCTGCCGGTGCTGAACTTTGTCCTGGTGTGGAATCACGGCATCACCTTCGGCATGTTCTCCAGCGCCGGGAGCAAGCTCATCCTTGCCACCATCGCCAGCGTCGTCATCATCTGCCTCTGCGTCTGGCTCTGGCGCAGCGAAAAATGGCTGAACGCCCTGGCCATCGGCGCCATCACCGGCGGCGCCGCCGGTAACGTGGCGGACCGCCTGCATTACGGCGCGGTAGTGGACTTCATCCAGGCCCATATCGGCGCCTATTCCTGGTACGTTTTCAACATCGGCGACGCCGGCATCGTCTGCGGCGTCGCCACCCTCATGCTTGAGAGTTTGTTTCACCATAAGCCAGTTGCAGCGGGCAGCGGGCAGCGATAGGAAGACGCCATGAAATCAAATCTTACCTCCACCGCCTCGGCCCTCGTTCTGGCTCTTGCCCTCACCGGTTGCAGCACCGCGATGAAGCAAACCTTAGGCCTGGAGGCCAGCCCGCCGGACGCCTTCCAGGTGGCCACGGTAGCCCCGCTCTCCCTGCCGCCAGAGCTGGGCGTCCTGCCCCAGCCCGTCCCCGGCGAGCCCCGCCCGCAAGCGGACGACGCCGCCCAGTCCGGCGCTGACACCCTGGTCCCCGCCAGCGCCCTCACCCCAGCGCCCAGCACGCAGAGCGCGGGCGAACAAGCCCTGCTCGGCCAGGCCGGCCCCGCCCCCTCGGGCGACATCCGCGCCGAAGTCAACCAGAACGCCGAGGCCAACGGCCAGTCCGGCATCGTCTCCCACTTGCTCGGCAACACCCCCAGCCAGCCCCCGGTGGTCAACGCCAGCGCCGAGCAAAAGCGCCTGCAACAAAACGAGGCCCTCGGCCAGCCCGTGACCAACGGCGCCACCCCGCAGGAAGCCCCCCCCGAAGGCCCAAATTTCTTCCAGAAGATCGCCAACTTCTTCTAACCAGGCCTAAAAAAATCCTGGCGCCCTAACCTTCCCATGTGGCAAGGTTTAGTCTAAGCGGGTTCAGCAACCCGCTTAGAAAAAGGTGCGTCCATGATTTCCCTGCGTCGCTCCCTCCTGGCCGCCACCGCGCTGGTCCTCGCCTCCCTGGCCGCCCCCTCGGCGCAGGCCCACGCCGTCTGCGGCGCGCGCATCTTCGTCAACACGCTGGAGATCGACGATCCCGGTGTCGGTGACGAAGCCAATTTCCCAGTCCTCTCCTACCAATCGCCCGACGGCAAAACCTCCGACGTCGAAGCCAATTTCGAATACGACAAAACCATCACCGAAAATCTCGGCTTTGGCGTCGGTACCACCTGGAACGACCTCGGCAACGACCAGAACGACCTGAACGCCAAAGGCAAAGGCACCAACCATGCCGGGTTCGAGGACGCCTACCTCCAGCTAAAATACCGCTGGATCACCCTGCCGGAGCATGAATTCATGTCCTCGGTCGAAGTCACCCGCAATCTCGGCCGCGCCGGCACGCCGGGCTTCGACGACGGCTTCAATTCCACCACCTTCTCCGGCTTCCTCGGCAAGGGTCTGGGCGACATTCCCTTCGACCCCATCCGCCCCTTCGCCCTCACCGGCGAGCTGGATTACACCGTGCCGGATGCCGGCCCCGCCTCAGGCACGGGCGGCAGCGTCACCTCCTGGTCCGGCGGCCTGAGCCTGCAATACTCCATCCCCTACCTGGAAACCCAGATCCACGATGACGGCCTGCCGCCGCTGCTGGCCAACCTCACCCCGCTGGCCGAGCTGGGCTGGACCTCGGCTGCCGGCCATTCCAACCTCGGCCCCACCAACATGCCCACCACCTTCGTGCTCGGCACCGGCGCGGTGTGGACCGGCGAGTTCTATTCCCTCTCGCTCGAAACCCTCTGGCCCCTTAACGGCGCCACCGGCCACGGCGTCGGCGTCATCGGCCAGTTCCACCTGTACTTTGACGACATGTTCCCCAACTCCCTCGGCAAACCCATTTTCGGATCGTAAAATGAGAACCCCCGCACTAGCCCTGTTCTTCACTCTGGCGGGGCTTTCCCCGGCCTTCGCCCACGCCTTCCTCACCCACAGCAACCCTCCAGTCGGCAGCACCCTCACCACGCCGCCCACCAACCTGCTGCTGAGCTACACCGAAGGCGTCGAAGTTCCCTTCTGCCAGGTCACGGTCACGGACTCTGCGGGCACCCCGGTGCAAACCGCCGCCCCCCAGCCCGTCCCCGGCCAGCCCACGGAGATGTCCGTCCCCCTGCACATCACCACCCCGGGCACCTACACCGTCACCTGGCACGCCGTCGCCGTCGACACGCACAAAACCGAAGGCAGCTTCAAATTCACCGTCACTGCCCCGTAGCATGGACACCCCCACCTTCACCCTGCTCCGAGCCCTTGCGCGCGGCCTGCACATGGTGGGGTCGTTCGGCCTCTACGGCACAATCTTCATGGCCGCCACCCTCCTGCGCGGCCACCCCCTCCCGGCCTTAAAACCCCTGGCCTGGACCAGCCTGACCCTGGCCCTCCTCGCCGCCGCCGCCTGGTTCCTCCTGCAAACCGCCGACTTCGCCTCCGCCACCACCCTCTCAGATACCATCGCCGCCCTGCCCATCGTCGCCCAAGACACCCGCTTCGGCACCCTCCTGCTCTCGCGCAGCGCCGCCCTCATCCTCGCCACCCTCGTCTTCCAGTTCAACTTCCCCCGCCCCGCCGCCGCCCTCGCCTTCGCCGCCATCGTCGCCGAATCCTGGCTCGGCCACGGCGGCGCCATGACCGGCACCATCGGCACCATCCTCCTCGCCACCTCCATCGCCCACCTCGCCAGCAGCGCCACCTGGCTCGGCTCCCTCCCAGCCCTCCACCTCGCCCTAAAACGCCTCCCGCCCGAGCCCGCCGCCCGCCTCACCTACAACTTCTCCCCCCTAGGCATCGCCTGCGTCCTCACCCTCATCCTCACGGCGGCGATCCAGTTCATCCTCCTCATCGGCAACCCCCTGGCCCTCTTCACCACCGCTTACGGCGCCACCGCCCTCGCCAAATTCCTCACCTTAGCCGCCCTCATCACCCTCGCCGCCCTAAACCGCGAGCGCCTAACCCCCCACCTACCGGCCACCCGCCCCCAACTCCTGCGCAACATCAACCTGGAAATCGCCCTGGGCCTCGCCGCCCTCCTGGCAGCAGGCCTCATCCTGCAACTCGAACCCCCCACCATGGCCGCCATGGCCGCAGGGAGTTAGAGGGTAAGAAAGCAGCGCTTTTTTGCAAAAAAACGCGCAAAAAACTCTTATTAATTTTGGCCTGGGGCTTTGACGGCGCCACGCCCCAGATTCACAGAAGTTTTTTGCGCGCTTTTCAAAAAAGAACCGCTTCTCTAGCCTATCTCCGGCACAATCTCCGCCGCCCAAAGCGCCTCAATCGTCTGCCTGGGCGTAATCAGCTGCACCTTGCCCCCATCCACCAACACAGCCGCCGCCCGAGGCCGCGCATTATACGTACTGCTCATCACCGCCCCATAAGCCCCGGCGTCCAAAATCGCCACGCGCGATCCGGGCCCCATCTCCGGCACTTCCCGCCCGGTGGCAAAGCAGTCCGCCGTCTCGCAAACCGGCCCCACAATATCCGCCGCCGCCACCGGCCCCGCAAACTGCGCCGCGCTCACCGGCAAAATCCCATGCCAAGAATCATACAGCGACGGCCGCGCCAGATCATTCATCGCCGCATCCAGCACGACAAACCGCTTCTCCGCCGTCCGCTTCTGCAAAATCACCGAGGCCAGCAGCACCCCCGCCGGTCCCACCAGATACCGCCCCGGCTCCAGCAGCAGCCGCACACCCAAGCCGCCCACTTCCCGCCGCACGGTACTGGCAAACGCGCTCAGCGAAATCCCCGGCTCATCCCCATACCCAATCCCCAGCCCACCGCCGAGATCGAGCACCGAAACTGCAAACCCATCCCCCCGCAGCTTGCCCACCATCGCAGCCGCAATCCCATACGCCTCGGCATAAGGTGCGGGCGACAAAATCTGGCTCCCGATATGCAGCGCAATCCCCACCGGCTCCACGCCCGGCAGCGCCGCCGCCAGCGCATAAATCCGCGGCACATCGCGCGCCGGAATCCCAAACTTATTATCCGCTTTCCCGGTGGTAATCTTCTCATGCGTCCCGGCATCCACATCCGGGTTCATCCGCAGCACCACCTTCGCCGTGCGCCCCGCCGCTTGAGCCACCGCGCTGATCATCTCCAGCTCCTCGGCGCTCTCCACGTTAATCTGCCCAATCCCGGCAGCAATCGTGGCACTCAGCTCATCCAGCCGCTTTCCCACGCCCGAGAACACCACATCGGCAGCGGCAATCCCCGCCCGCCGCGCGCGCATAAACTCGCCCAGGCTAACCACATCCGCCCCGGTCCCCAGTCCATGAAACAGCCCCAGGATCGCCAAATGGTCATTCGCCTTAACGGCATAATGCACATGCACATCCAGCCCGGCGCCCCGCAGCGCGTCCGCCACCGCCCCATGCCGCGCCCGGATACTCCCCGCGCCATAAACCCATGTCGGCGTGCCATACGCATCCGCCACCGCATTCAGCGGCACATCTTCAAAGCACAGCCCATCCCGGGCGTGCATCTCAAACGCCGGCCGCGCCGCCAGCAAATCCTGCAGGCTGGGATCAGGCCCAACCGGAACAGCCATCGCCATCCTACTGCGCGGGGTACACGTTATGCGGATACGTCACCGCCGCCGCCGGCCCAGGCGGGGAGGGGTCGCCACGCCGCCCGCAGCCCGCCAGCGTCAGGGCCATCATCAAGCCCACCACCAAAATTCTCATGAGAGTTTCTCCAACCAAATCGCCGCCGCCCTGGCCACATTCTCCGGCGCCGTCCCGCCATAGCTCACGCGCGACGAAACCGAGGCTTCCACCGTCAACACGCCAAAAATCTCCGCCGTAATCCGCGGCTCGACCGTCTGCATCTCTTCCAAGCTCAACGCCGCGAGATCAACCGACTTGCGCTCCGCCAGCCGCACAATCTGCCCGGTCACATGATGCGCATCGCGGAACGGCATCTTCAGCACCCGCACCAGCCAGTCCGCCAAATCCGTCGCGGTCGAAAACCCGGACCCCGCCAGCTCCGCCATCCGCGCCGTATCGGCGGTCAAATCCCGCACCATCCCGGCGGTCGCGGCCAGACAAAGCGAAATCGCCTCGGTCGCGTCAAACACCGGCTCCTTGTCCTCCTGCATATCCTTGGCATAGGCCATCGGCAGCCCCTTCATCACGGTCAGCAGCCCGATCAACGCACCAAAAATCCGCCCCGTCTTCGCCCGCGTCAGCTCCGCCGCATCCGGGTTGCGCTTCTGGGGCATAATCGAAGACCCCGTGGTAAACGCGTCCGAGAGCGCAATCAGCCGATACGGCGACGAGCACCAGATAATAATCTCCTCGGCAAACCGCGAAAGATGCATCGCCAAAATCGAAACCGCCGACAAATACTCCAACGCAAAATCGCGATCTGATACAGAATCCAGCGAGTTCGCCGTAGGCCGGTCAAACCCCAGCACGGACGCCGTGGTAAACCGATCAATCGGAAAAGACGTCCCCGCCAGCGCCGCCGCCCCCAGCGGGCACTCATTCAGCCGCCCGCGCGCATCCTCCAGCCGCCCCGCATCCCGGTTCAGCATCTCCACATACGCCAGCAGATGATGCCCAAACGTCACCGGCTGCGCCGTCTGCAAATGCGTAAAGCCCGGCATCACGGACCCCGCATGTTCGGCGGCCCGCACCGTCAGCGCCAGCATCAAATCGCGCACCTGCGCACTCACCCGGTCCAGTGCGCCCCGCACCCAAAGCCTGAAATCCGTCGCCACCTGATCATTGCGGCTGCGTCCGGTATGCAGCCTGCGCGCCGCATCACCAATCCGCTCCGTCAGCCGCACCTCGATATTCGTATGAATATCCTCCAGCGCATCCACAAAACTAAACGTGCCCGCCTCAATATCGCGCGCAATCCCCGCCAGCCCGGCCTCAATGGCCTTGGCATCGGCGCAGGAGATAATCCCCTGATCCGCCAGCATCGCCGCATGCGCCCGGCTCCCGGCAATATCCTCCGCCCAAAGCCGCGCATCAAACCCGATCGACACATTAATCGCTTGCATCACCGCATCAGGTCCGGCACCAAACCGTCCACCCCATTGCAGTTGCTGCCCCACCGGAGATTTGCTCTTGTCTGTCAAACCAGTTCGCCCATCACACATGACTCGGCGATCCATCATCGCCACAGCCGCAGGCTTAGCCGCCGCCGCAAGCTGGAGCAAATTTTCCGCCGCACAATCGGATGAACTCACCCTCCCGGACGCCGCAACCTCGCTAAACACCTTCCCCCCCACCGCCGCCCCGCCCCTGGTTTTCTATAACGCCCAAGGCAAACGCCTCACCCTGGCCGCCTATGCCGGCCACGTCCTCATCGTAAACCTCTGGGCCACCTGGTGCGGCCCCTGCACCGCCGAACTCCCCACCTTCGCCGCCCTGGCCCCGCAACTCAAACCCAGCGGCATCCTCATCCTCCCCATCTCCATCGACCAGGCCGGCGCCTCAACCGTCCGCCCCTTCTACACCGCCCAAAACATCCACACCCTCCCCATCCTCCTCGACCCCGACGGCAACGACATGGACATCCTCAATACCAACGGCGTCCCCACCACCCTCATCATCACCCCAACCGGCAAAATGATCGCCCGCCTGGACGGCGCCGCCAACTGGAACACCCCCGCCACCCTCGCCTACCTGCGCACCCTCGCCACCCCGCACCCCACCGATGACGGCTTCACGCCCGCTGCCTGGGAGGCTTCGTAAGGGGAAGGAAGCAAGGCCAGGGGCGCTGCCCGTCGCGCAAAGGCGCGCCGATTAACTAACCGGCGGCCCTTTGGGCCGACGACCCCGCGAACGCGAGCGGCGTTCGATCCGCGAGACAAGGTTATGAAAAAGGGCCTCACCTGCAAGGAGTTTTAAACTCCTGAGGTGAGGCCCTTTTTCATAACCTTATTTACGCCAATCCAACGGTGCACCCGTTGGCGGGGGTCCAGGGGGCAGCGCCCCCTGGCCTTACTTGCTTTCCTTACGGAACCCCCAGGCAGCGTCGTTAAGCGTTAGCGGCGGGTTGTGCGGCGGCGGCTTGGTTGCGGCGGGCGTGCCACAGGCCGACGAAGTCGATCGGGCCGAGCATGACGGGCGGGAAGCCGCCGTCGCGGGTGATATCGGCGAGGATATTGCGGGCGAAGGGGAAGAGCAGTCGCGGGCATTCCACGAGGAGCACGGGTTCCTGCTGATTTTCCGGGATACCGTTCAGGGTGAAGATACCGGCATAGGCGATATCGGCGATGAACACGACGGTGGGTTTTTCGTCGGTTGCGCCGTTGGTTGCGGGCACGGTGGCTTCGGCGCGTGCGGCGAGGGTGACTTCGAAGACGGTTTCGCCTTCGGTAATGCGGCGCACCTGCACATCGAGGTTGATGTTCACGGCGGGCGCGGAGCGCAGCGTGGTATAGATGGCCGGAGCGTTCGGCACTTCGAAGGACAAGTCCTTGGTGTACTGGATATTCAGAACGAGGGGCGGCTGGGCCGGAGCGGCGGTTTCGGGCATATCTATGTTTCCTGCGATGCTTGTGCGCGCCCGCCTAGCACGCCGCCGCCGCCGTGATAAGAGAGGTCCATGAGCATAAGCATATTCATTGACGGTCAGGCGGGCACCACGGGCCTGGGCATCACCCAGCGCCTCGCGGCGATCCCATCCATCTCCCTCATCACGCTGGATGACGCCCACCGCAAGGACGCCTCAGCCCGCGCCGATGCCATGTCCCGCGCCGCCCTCACGGTACTGTGCCTGCCCGACGACGCGGCGCGTGAGGCGGTGGCCCTCGCCCCGCCGGGCGCGCGCATCCTCGACGCCAGCACCGCTCACCGCACCGCGCCCGGCTGGGTCTATGGTTTCCCGGAACTGGACCCCGCCCAACGCGCCAAAATCGCCGCGGCCCGCCTGGTCTCCAACCCCGGCTGCTACGCCACCGGCGCCATCGCGTTGTTGCACCCCCTCATCGCCGCCGGTCTCGTCCTCCCCAGCCAGGACATCACCCTCAACGCCGTCTCCGGCTATTCCGGCGGCGGCAAGGCCATGATCGCCTCGCACGAAGCCGCCCACGGCCCCGCCTTCGAGCTGTACGGCCTCAACCTCGCCCACAAACACATCCCGGAAATCATGGCCCTCTCCGGCCTGCACCGCCGCCCCATCTTCGTCCCCTCGGTCGGCCATTTCGCCCAGGGCATGCTGGTCAGCCTGCCGCTCTTCCGCGACCACCTCCCCGGCGCCCCCACCGGCAAACACCTGCTGGAAGCCTTGCGCGCCCACTACGCCGGCGCCCAAAACATCCTCGTCCACCCGGACATCTACCCCGGCACCCTCCAGCCCGAGGCGCTCAACAACACCGACCAGCTTGAAATCTTCGTCTGCGCGAACGAAGATTACGGCCACGCCGTCCTCATCGCCCGCCTCGACAATCTCGGCAAAGGTGCCTCCGGCGCCGCCGTGCAAAACATTTCGCTCATGCTAGGGGAAACATCATGACTCACCAGTCCTCACTCTCCCGCCCCTCGGGCTTGCTTTACAGCCTGAACGGCCTCACCCCCACCATCCACCCCACCGCCTGGATCGCCCCCACGGCGGTGCTGATCGGCGACGTCCGCGTCGGCCCGCACGCCAACATCTGGTTCAACTGCGTCCTGCGCGGCGACACCAACCCCATCATCGTCGGCGCGCGCTCCAACATCCAGGACGGCACGGTCATCCACGTCGACCACGGCGATTACTTCACCGACATCGGCGATGACGTCACCATCGGCCACGCCGCCATCATCCACGCCTGCAAGCTGGGCAACCGCGCCTTCGTCGGCATGGGCGCCACGGTGCTGGACGGCGCGGTCATCGAGGAAGCCGGCCTGCTGGGCGCCCGCGGCCTGCTCGGCCCAGGCAAGCGCATCGGCCGCCAGGAACTCTGGGCCGGCATGCCCGCCCGCCTCCTGCGCGTCATGAGCGACGACGAACGCGCCAACTGGGACGCCACCATCCCGCACTACCTGGAGCTCGCCGAATCCTTCCGCTCCGGCCTGAGCGAAGCCCCATGATCGACCCGCAATTCGACGAAGCCCTCATCACCGCCGCCTTCACCCTGGCCGGCCAAAAGGGCTGGCCCTGGGCCACGCCCCGCGCCGCCGCCGAGTCCGCCGGGCTCGACCCGCGCGAAGCCCGCCGCCGTTACCCCACCCAAGGTGACATTTTACGGACATTCTTCACCCAGGCCGACACTTACGCCCTCACCGGCGCGCTCGAAGAAGGCCCCACCCGCGACCGCCTCTTCGACACGCTGATGCGCCGTTTCGACGTCCTCCAGCTCCACCGCCCCGGCATCCTGGCCCTGCTGCGTTACCTGCCGCTGGACCCCGCCCAGGCCCTCTGCCTCAGCCACGCCACCGTCGCCTCCATGGGCAAACTCCTGGCGGCGGCAGGCGTCCCCACCACCGGCCTCCCCGGCGCACTCCGTAAACGCGGCCTCGCCCTCGTCTGGGCCTACGCCCTGCGCGCCTGGGTCAAGGATGACTCCCCGGACCTCGGCCACACCATGGCCGCGCTCGACGCCGCCCTGGGCCACGCCGCCTCCCTCGCCACCCGTTTCACCCCGCAAGCCGAGGCGGATTTCCCTTCCCCCCACCCGTCATCTGAGTTAGCCTGACTCACGCCGAAGTACCGGCAGGAAACAAAAGAGGAAGCGCCCCATGGCCGAAAAACCGACCCCCAAGAAGCCAGACACCGCCGCCGCATTCCAGATCAAAGATTATGACTTCACCAAACTCTTCAAAGACGTAAAGGTCCCCGCCGTGCCAGACATGGAAGCCGTTCTCTCCGCCCACAAGCGCAACCTGGAAGCCCTCTCCGAAGCCAACCGCGTCGCGCTGGAAGGCGCCCAGGCCGTCGCCCGCCGCCACATGGAAATCATGCAGTCCACCATGACCGGCCTGACCGCCTCCCTGAAGGACGTCTCCGCCTCCGACACCCCCGCCGCCCGCGCCGCCAAACAGGCCGACCTGCTAAAACAAGCCTACGAAAACGCCGTCTCCAACACCCGCGAACTCGGCGACCTCATCCAAAAAGCCAACACCGAAGCCATGAGCAAACTCAACGACCGCTTCGCCGAAGCCATGACGGAAATGAAGGCGCTGTTCAACAAGAAGTAAGCACGACGGAAAGAAGCCAGCGTTAGGGGGAAAAGGCGAGGGCTCCGCCCTCGACCCGCCGGGGCCTGAGGCCCCGGACCCCCATTAGTTAGAAATTAGCCCAAAACCCCTCCCACACCGTCATGCTCTGCGAAGGCAGAGCATCCACGTCTTCCTTCTGCCCCCGCTCAAAAAAACAAACCCTCAACCCCAACAACCTCCCGTCATGGCCGGGCTTGACCGCGCCATCCAGGCCCAACTCCTAAAACCGCCCCAGTACCGCTATACTCCGCTAGGCCGCATAAAAGCGGACGCTGAAGTAACTTAAGGTAAGGTGGACGGGATGGTGGGCAGACTCTTTGATGCCGGTTGTCTTGGAAGGTCGCGGAGCGCGGAGGCGAAGCATTCCACCAAGCCTAATTTGGAGAATTCCACCAGTTCGTTTATGCCGGACTTGCTCAAAAAATGCACAATGTCATATAGGCAAATCGGAAGAAGACGATTGTTCTTGAATCTTCGATCCGGACCACCTTTCTTGTTGGGGTGTTCCCAGGTGTGATCAACCACCTGGACGTCGTTAGGCAACTGGCCATTCTCAATAAATCGAGATTGCTGACACTGGATTTCTAAATCTCCGTACCCAACCGCCCCGAACTTTTTCCCGTCTTGAACGATGATGACTTCGGGGAAAAAGAAGAACGTGCGTAGGCTCATCTTGAGCGTGGGTGGGGTGACGTTGCTATGGAGCAACTTTGGCAGGCTATATGCCAGAAGTGCTGGCTTGCGGTTGACGAGGTGCCCGGCTCCGGCGTTTTGTTTCCACGTCGCTAGGTCGCGGATAGCGCCTGCTGATTGGATGTACCATTTTCCGTCGCACGCAGCTAGCGCGTCAAACTCCGTTGTGACCCGTTGGAACTTGGCGGTCGCTTCCGCGTCAAGATCATAAAAGAGTACACTTCTCCTCAGTGATTGATCCAACCAAGCACCGATAGCCCAAGCTGGAATTGCTGCAAACAGGACAAGCGCCCCACCGTCCGAGACGATTGAGCTGGAACCTCCGCTGGCTAAAATTATCAGCAGGCCAAGACCAGCAGCGCCAAGACCCAGCACGGGGCCCAGCGGCACGCGCGCCTGTTTAACGTTGAGGTCGTCGATAAGGTCAGCAACAGAACTATCGCGCATGCCAAGAATGTCGCCCGAGCCGACTTCGACCATCGTGACGCGCCCTTGCTCGGTTAACTGCGGCGGGTGGTTTGCCTTGGTTGGAGACCGCTGTGCAGACGCTGGAGTGGGTGAGCTTGTTGGTTTGCCGCCGAGGGACGCCCGATAATAAAGCCCGTCCCGGCCAGCTTGGACGTAATGCCCGCGCGGGCCGGTGCCAACACGCAATCCCTTGACGCCCACCGACAAGCCTACACCCGATTTTGAGAGGTTAAATCGGAAAGGGCCCGCAGAAATAGACTTGCGTAGGTAAAATGGCATGGCATTTTGTCCCTTGGTGTTTACGTCAGCTTACGATCACTACGATGACGCAATATGGCTTCTTATGCCAGTGAGATAAGAAGCCGTAGACAAGCGTCGGGATTTAGCAACATATTACCAAAAAGTAATTCTTTTTCCAAAACACTCTCGTGTCAACCAAAAAATCCCCCAACCCAAAATCCCACAAACACAACAACTAACACACCGTTAGTAACCAAATTTCCCCCAAATGCTCCACGTGGAGCATTTCCCCACCCCCCTGGCGCCCCCCAGGCAAACCCTCATATAATCCCCACCATGTCCCTGCTTTTCATCCCGGAAAAACCCGCCCCGCGCCCCTTGCAAAAGCCGCTCCGCGTCGTCTCGGACTACTCCCCCGCCGGCGACCAGCCTGCCGCCATCGCCCAGCTCGTCGCCGGCATCACCGCGCAGGAGCGCGACCAGGTCCTGCTGGGCGTCACCGGCTCCGGCAAAACCTTCACCATGGCCAAGGTCATTGAGCACATCCAGCGCCCCACTTTGGTCCTGGCGCCTAACAAAACCCTCGCCGCCCAGCTCTACGCCGAGATGAAATCCTTCTTCCCGGACAACGCGGTGGAATACTTCGTCTCGTACTACGACTACTACCAGCCCGAAGCCTACGTCCCCCGCTCGGACACCTACATCGAAAAAGACTCCGCCATTAACGAAACCATCGACCGCATGCGCCACGCCGCGACGCAAGCGCTGCTGGAGCGTTCAGACGTCATCATCGTCGCCTCCGTCTCCTGCATTTACGGCATTGGCTCCGTCGAAACCTACTCCAAAATGGTGGTACGTTTAGAGACCGGCGGCACCATAGACCGCGACACCCTGGCCAAAGCCCTGGTGGACCTGCAATACCGCCGTAACGACATCGCCTTCGCCCGCGGCTCCTTCCGCCTGCGCGGTGAAATCGTCGACATCTTCCCGTCCCAATACGAAGACCGCGCCTGGCGCGTCACGTTATTCGGTGACGAAATCGAGAAAATCTCCGAATTCGACCCCCTGACCGGCGAACAAACGGCAGTGCTGGAAACCATCACCATCTACGCCAACAGCCACTACGTCACCCCGCGCCCCACCCTCACCCAAGCCGTCCAGCGCATCAAAGTAGAACTCAAAAACCGCCTCGACGAATTCGTCTCCCAAGGCAAATTGCTGGAAGCCGAACGCCTGCAACAGCGCACCACCTTCGACATCGAGATGATGGAAACCACAGGCGTGTGCAAAGGAATCGAGAACTATTCCCGCTACCTCTCAGGCCGCAACCCCGGCGAACCGCCGCCGACCCTCTTTGAATACCTCCCCGATAACGCGCTGCTCGTCGTTGACGAATCCCACGTCACCGTCCCGCAAATCGGCGGCATGTTTAAGGGCGACTTTTCCCGCAAATCCATCCTCTCCGATTACGGCTTCCGCCTGCCCAGCTGCCTGGACAACCGCCCGCTCAAATTCGAAGAATGGGAATCCTACCGCCCCCAATCCGTCTTCGTCTCCGCCACCCCCGGCCCCTGGGAACTGGACCGCACCGGCGGCACCTTCGCCGAACAAATCATCCGCCCCACCGGCCTGGTGGACCCCGTCACAGAAATCCGCCCGGTCGAGCATCAGGTCGATGACCTCATGGCCGAGTGCAAACTCATCGCGTCCAAAGGTGGCCGCGTCCTCGTCACCACGCTGACCAAACGCATGGCCGAAGACCTCACCGAATACCTCTCGGAAAACGGCATCCGCGTCCGCTACCTGCACTCAGACATCGACACGCTAGAGCGCATCGAAATCATCCGCGACCTGCGCCTGGGCGCCTACGACGTCCTCGTCGGCATTAATCTGCTCCGCGAGGGCCTGGATATTCCCGAATGTATGCTCGTCGCCATCCTCGACGCCGACAAGGAAGGTTTCCTGCGCTCCGTCACCTCGCTCGTGCAAACCATCGGCCGCGCCGCGCGTAACGTCGATGGCCGCGTCATCCTCTACGCCGACGTGATGACCCGCAGCCTGAAACAAGCCCTGGACGAGACCGCCCGCCGCCGCGCCAAACAAACCGCCTGGAACGAGGCCAACGGCATCACCCCGCAATCCATCCGCAAGAACATCGGCGAAGTCATCCACTCCGTCTTCGAGCAAGATTACGTCACCATCTCCCCGGTGAAGGACTCCACCCTGGACGAATTCGTCGGCAAGGACCTTGGCGCCACCATCACGATTCTAGAATCCCGCATGCGCCAGGCGGCCGCGGACCTGGAGTTCGAAGAAGCCGCCCGCCTGCGCGATGAGATCAAACGCCTCGAAGCCCTGGCCCTCGGCCTGACGCCGCCCCCCGCAGCCCCGCGCCCGCAAAAAAACCGAGGCCCCACGCCCATGGGCCCGGGCGGCGGCGGCTACGACCCAGCCCTGCGTAAAGCCAAGGGCAGGGGCCGTTCCCGAACATGAAATTAATTTGCCCGCGTACCCGCTTCGCCGTAGAATTCTAATGCAAAAACAACGGAGGCTTCACATGGCGATAACCCGGTTTGCTAAACCCCTTTCCCTCGCACTCGTCTCTTTCCTGGCCCTAGGCTCCGTGGCCAAAGCCGACTCTCCGGCAGCCGAGCCCCAGGCCCTCGCGTCGCTGGCAACGATGGTGCAAAACCTCGGCTACACCACTACCCTGTCCGCCGACAAACAGGCCTTCGCCATCACCTGGACCGGCCAGTATAACTACATCATTCATTTCGACCTCTCGAATGACGGCACGCTGGTCTACCTGTACACGGACCTTGAAACCTACACCCCGGCGCAACTGGCGAGCCTGCAATATGTGAAGCTGCTGGAAGCCAGCAACACCTCGGACTTCTTCTTCTCCACAGAAAACTTCCCCTCCGGTGAAGACATCTACGCCAACGCAATCCTCCCCGCCGCCGGCCTGACGCCGCAATACCTGCGCTCAACGCTGAGCGACTGGGCCGGCAAAATCGACGCCAGCGACGCCCTCTGGGACCCCACCATGTGGAAATAGCCTGACTGGGCGGGGCGTGTTTGACGCCCCGCCCAGACCCGGCATTATACAACCATGAAACTTGCCCTCGCCCTGCTTACCCTGCTCGCCCCCAGCCTCGCCTGTGCCGATGGCCTCACCGGCCAGCAGGCCGTGTACGACCTCACCCTCTCCAAAGTCCGCACCCACGACCTCACCGGCGCCGTCGGGCAAATGACCTTCGACGTGGTCGATGGCTGCACCGGCTGGGGCACCACCCAGCGCATGACCCTGTTCATCCGCAACACCGACGGCACGCTGGATAAATCCGTCTCCGACTACATCACCTGGGAAAGCAAGGACGGCAAAACCTTCAGCTTCACCCTGCGCGAGAGCGATAACGACGGTAAAGAACAACTCGACGATGCCGGAACCGCCACCCATACCGGAACCGACGGCAGCGGCATCATCGCTTACACCAGCCCCACCGTGGGCACCCAGGCCATGCCGCCGGGCACGCTCTTCCCCATGGCCCACACCGAGGCCCTGCTCACCGCCGGGCGCTTGGGCGAAAAATTCATCTCCCCCACCCTCTTCGACGGCACCACCGCCGACGGCGCCCAAGCCACCTTCGTCGCCGTCCTGGGCCACAATGCCCCCGCCCCCAACGCCTTCCCAGCGCTCAGTGCCATCGGCAGCTCCGACGTCGACATCGCCTTCTACAACCGTAAAAACGACGACGAAAACCCCGACTTCCGCACCCAAATGCGCTACTTCGAAGACGGCGTCGCCACCAACCTCGTCCTCGACTTCGGCGACTTCGTCATGACCGGCAAACTCACCAAGCTCACCATCCCGGCGGCCTGCGGGGGTTAAGCAAGTAAGGCCAGGGGGCGCTGCCCCCTGGACCCCCGCCAACGGACGCGCCGTTGGATCCGCGCAAGGTTTAAAAAAAGGGCCTCACCTACACGGGAGTTTAAACTCCCGGAGGTGAGGCCCTTTTTTTAAACCTTATTCATGGGTTCTAAGGGCGAGCCCTTAGCGGGGGGTCCAGGGGGGCAGCGCCCCCCTGGCCTTGCTTACTTAGCCCGCGCCAGACTGGCCGAGATGGCAGCCTCAGCGGCGGCGCGGTCGGCCCAGCCGGTGATTTTGACCCATTTGCCTTTTTCGAGGTCTTTATAATGTTCGAAGAAGTGTTTGATGACGTCGCGGGTGATGGTTGGGAGTTGGGCGACTTCCGTGATGTCGGTGTATTGCGGGTGGACT
>Ga0181525_10001182_pt1 | contig 22456 bp, 15 predicted proteins | sample PEATcosm2014_Bin_48_FD_121100 | JGI IMG/M metagenome (GOLD analysis project Ga0181525, IMG submission 121100) | Peatland microbial communities from MTU Mesocosm Facility, Houghton, MI, USA - PEATcosm2014_Bin06_10_metaG | ecosystem: Environmental > Terrestrial > Soil > Wetlands > Peat | place... | reverse complement strand
CGGATGGGGAGCGGAGTGCGACGCCGTGTGCGAATCGCTCCGCGCCTGCTTCGGCGAGGTCTGGAAAATCGCCAATGAAGCGTTGGCTTACCCCAACGCGGAACTGGTGCGGCAAGCGATCGAGAAGGTGCTGCCATCCGGCTCGATCGTGTTGGTCCCCCATTCGCATTTCGGAACCGATCTGGCACCGGGGCTTTCCATCAAGATGAATGCGGCCTACGTGCCGGACGTGCTGGACATCGAAGGAGTGAGCGGCGCCGCTCTGAAACTGGTGCGCCAGGAATTCGGCGGAGAGGTGAGTGCGCATGTGCGCTGCGATATTTCCTCGGGCGCGGTGATTACCGTGCGTCCCGGCGCGTTCAGGGCGGCGGAAAACGTTCCGGCGGGCGGTGTGGTGGTCGACAAATCGGGCGCGGTCGGCGTTTTGACGGCCCGGCGGCGCTATCTGGAAACGATCGCGCCCGAGGCGGGCGACGTCGACATTACCAAATACCCGGTTTTGGTTTCCATCGGCCGCGGCATCGGAGAGCAGGAGAACGTGGCCATCGCGCAGGATCTGGCCGACGCCCTGGGCGCGGCGGTGAGCTGTTCGCGCCCCGTGGTGGACGCCAAGTGGATGGAAAAGTCGCGGCAAGTAGGATCGTCCGGCCAGACCGTCAAACCGAAGGTATACCTGGCATGCGGCATCAGCGGTTCGTTCCAGCACCTGGCCGGCATCAAAGGCAACCCCTTCATCGTGGCCATCAACAAGAACCCCAAGGCACCGATATTCCGCGTCGCGGATGTCGGGATCGCCGCCGACATTGTGGAATTTCTGCCGGAATTAACCGCCCGGATTCGCGAAAGGTAAGACAAAGCCATGATCGCAAAAAAGACGTTGAAACTAAGCTTGAAGTCGCTGCGGGACTTCGGCAGGAAACGATTGCCAGACCAGGATCTGATCGACCTGGACGCCCGCGACGAATGCCCGCTGGAGATCGTGCGGCACATGTGCAGCCCGGACAAGCTGGGCATTCAGCTTCTGTTCATCCCCGAAGAATACGGCGGCATGGGCGGCGGCGCCTTCGATGTGTATTGCGTCTGCGAAGAGATGGCGCGCATCGACCTGGGCGTGGCGACGGCGGTGCTGGCCACGTTTCTGGGCAGCGATCCGATTACTGTGGGCGCTACGCCGGAACAGAAGAAGATCTGGCTGGGGCGGATTGCGGACGAGGGGATTCTGTTCGCATACGGCGCTACCGAACCGGACGCGGGCAGCGATCTGGCGGCCTTGCAAACTACGGCCGAGCGGGTGATGGATGGCGACCGCATCGCCGGATACAAGATCAACGGCAGCAAGCAATGGATCAGCAACGGCGGGATTGCGGACGCTTACACCATTTTGGCCAATACGGCCGCGGGTCCCAGTTGGTTCGTGGTGGAGAAAGGCGCGAAGGGCTTCAGCCACGACGAGCCGGAGGACAAGCACGGCATCCGGCTGAGCAATACGGCCGCGCTTTCGCTCAACGACGTGTATGTGGATGTGGACCGGCTGGTGGGCGGCGTGGAAGGCCAGGGGCTGAACCAGGCGCAGGCCGTTTTCGGCTACACGCGCCTGATGGTGGCGGCGTTTGGCCTGGGCGCCGGATGGGCGGCGCTGGATCGGGCGATCCCGTATTCGACCAAGCGCATCCAGGCGGGCGCGCCGCTTTCGCAAAAGCAGGGATACACGCATAAGCTGATCGTGCCGAACGTGGCCCGGCTGGAGGCCGGCCGCGCCTTCATCGAAGAAACCGCCGAGCGTATCGACGCGGGCGAAGGCAGCTTGAATACGGAAGGCGCGATCGCCAAATACATGTCGACGGAAGCGGGCAACCTGGCGGCCGACGCCAGCATCCAGGCGCTGGGCGGCTACGGCTACACGCACGAATACATGGTGGAGAAGATCAAGCGCGACGTGCGCATCACCACGATCTACGAGGGCACCTCCGAGATCATGGAGATGACCATCAGCCGCGATCGCTGGCAGCTGCACCTGAAAACCCGCGGGCAGCACTATCACGAGCAGGCGCGCCGGTTCGAAGCCATGCATGCGCGCCATCCGGACGTGGGCGCGAACACCGCGGCGCTGGCGCTCGACGCGCTGGCCGAGGTCCTGGAAAGAGCGCGGGTGGGCCGCTTGACCCGGTATCAACATATATTACTGCGGCTGGGCGAACTGATCGCCTACGCGGAATCCGCTGGCAGCCTGGCGCGGCGCGCGGCGCTCGCGGCGGAAGGCAAGCTGAACGAGAAGGCGAACCAACGCTTCGATGCGGCGGCGCTGGCGGCGGTCAGCCGGGTCTTTGCGCGCGAGGCGGCCATGAAGGTGGGCGAGGAAGGCTTGCGCTGGGTGGTGGGCGCCGGCGGCGAGATCGGCGAAGCGGAGCTGGGATTGCCCGCGATTCACCGCGCGCAGGCAGGTTTGATTGCGGACATGGATTATGTAGGCGACGTTTTGTACGGCCGGGTAGCGAGGCAGGCTGCCCCGGCGGCGTGAAATTGGAGGGGGGCCAGGGCCGCCTAAAAAGGCGGCTGCGGGCAAGATTGCCCGCCCTCCAAGAATGTCTTTTCAGATAGGAGCGTCATCATGGAAGATAGAGCGTACCGAGCGATTGCGATTGTAGGAGCTGGCGCGATTCTGCCGGATGCCCCGAATGTGGCGGCTTTCTGGCAAAACGTGAAGACCGGCCGTTACAGCATCAGCGAAGTTTCGGCGGATCGTTGGGACCCGGCACTCTACTACGACGCCGACCACAGCGCGCCGGATAAGACCTATTCAAAGATCGGTGGCTGGGTGCGCGAATTCGAATGGAATCCGCTGAAGTGGCACATGGCAGTCCCACCGAAGGTGGTGGACGCCATGGACGATGCGCAGAAGTGGGCCATCGCCTGCACCCGCGAAGCGTTAGAAGACTATGGCTTTCCGAAGCGCCCGCTGAACACCGATCGCACCGCCGTGATTCTCGGCAATGCCATGGCCGGAGAGAAGCATTATCTCACCGCGATGCGTCTTCATTTTCCGGACTACGCCCACGAACTGGCCGAATCCGAAAGCTTCGCCGCGCTGCCGGAGGCGGCCCGCCGCAGCATCACCAACGAGTTCCACCATCGCATCAACGGCCGCATCCCCGAAGTTACCGAAGACACCATGCCCGGTGAATTGGCGAACTGCATTGCCGGCCGCATCGCGAATATCTACAACTTTCATGGTCCCAATTACGTGGTGGACGCGGCCTGCGCATCAGCCATGGCGGCGATCAGCGCCGCGGTCGAAGGGCTGGTGGAGAACGATTTCGACGTGGCGGTGGCGGGCGGCATCGACCGCAACATGGGTGTGACCAGCTACATCAAGTTCAGCAAGATTGGGGCGCTCTCGGCGAACGGCACACGGCCTTACGCAGATGGCGCCGACGGATTCGTCATGGGCGAGGGATCGGCCCTCTTCCTGCTGAAGCGCCTGGCCGATGCGGAGCGCGACGGGGACAGGATCTATGCCGTGCTGCGCGGCATCGGCGGGTCGAGCGACGGGAAGGGCAAGGGCATCACCGCGCCTAACCCGGTGGGCCAAAAGCTGTGCATCCGGCGCGCCTGGGAGAATGCGGGGTTGTCGCCCGCGACCGCCGCGCTGATCGAGGGCCACGGCACGTCCACCAGCGTGGGCGATGCGGTCGAGGTCGAAAGCTTTACTGAAGTGCTCAGCAGTTTTAACGTCCCCAAAGGCAGTGTGGCGCTGGGTTCGGTGAAATCCAATATCGGACATCTGAAAGGCGCCGCTGGCGCTGCGGGAATTCTGAAGACCGCCTTGGCGTTGCGGGACAAGGTGCTGCCTCCCAGCATCCATTGCGCGCATCCCAGCCCGAATATCGATTTTGCCCATTCACCGTTGTATGTGAATGGCGAGCTGAAGCCGTGGAGCGTAGCGGCGGGTGGCGTGCGGCGGGCCGGGGTAAGTGCGTTTGGATTTGGCGGCACGAATTTCCACGCTGTGCTGGAGGAGTACATTCCGCACCGGTTGAATGGCAATGGCAAGCGGGCCGCGGCGGTGAGCCAGCGTGGGGAGGACCGGCCAGGAGGCCTGTCCCACAGTGCCAAGGCTCCGTTGCGCGGGGCGCTTGTGGTTGGGGGCAGTTCGGATGGCGAGTTGGCGCAGCGTTTGAAAGCGATACAGAAGGACGCGGCAGCGGGACGCGCACCGGCCCCGGTTGCGCCCGCTGAATCCGATCTGCGCGCGCCGGAGCGCCTGGCGATCGACTACGCCGATGCCCCCGACCTGGCGGACAAATCTGCCAAGGCGCTCAAAGCGCTGGCGGCCAATCAGCCGGCGGTGTGGAAAGCCCTGCGCGCGCAAGGCGTCTTCCGCGGGCACGGTCCCGCGCCCAAGGTGGCGTTCCTTTATACCGGCCAAGGCTCGCAGTACGCGAATATGCTGAGCGGGTTGCGCGCCGCGGAACCGATCGTGGCCGAAACCTTTGCCGAAGCGGATCGTATCATGACCCCGCTGCTGGGTAAGCCGCTCACCCAGTTTGTGTTCGTAGACCCGGCGGACGCCAGCGCCGTGGCCAAAGCCGAAGAGGACCTGCGCCAGACTGAGATCACCCAGCCCGCGGTGATGGCCATCGACTTCGCTCTGACACGCCTCCTGGCGGCATACGGCATTCAGCCCGACATGACCATGGGGCATAGTCTCGGCGAATACGGAGCGCTGGTGGCCGCCGGGGCGATGCCCTTCAAGGACGCATTGGAAGCCGTCAGTGCGCGCGGGCGTGGCATGACCCAGGTCTCGATGGGCGATAACGGACGCATGGCAGCCGTGTTCGCGCCGCTCGGTGAAATCGAGCGGGTGCTGAAGGCGGTCGACGGCTACGTGGTGATCGCCAATATCAACAGCCACACGCAGGCCGTGATCGGCGGCGCGAGCAAGGCCGTGGAACAGGCCATGGAGATCCTGCAAAAGGCCGGCTATAATGCGGTACCGCTGCCCGTCAGCCACGCTTTTCACACTTCGATCGTGGCGCCGGCCAGCGAGCCGCTGAGGCGCGTGCTGGAGCGGCTACATCTGGAATCGCCGCACATCCCGGTGGTGGCGAACGTGAACGGCGAGTTCTATCCCACGGGGCCACAGGCCGTGCCGCAGATGCTGGACATCCTGGCGCGGCAAGTGGCATCGCCGGTGCAATTCATCCAGGGCCTGCGCACGCTCTACGATGCCGGCGCGCGCGTGTTCGTGGAGGTTGGGCCGAAGAAGGCGCTGCAAGGATTTGCCGAGGATGTGTTGGGCGGCGATCCCGATGTGCTGGCGGTGTTCACCAATCATCCCAAGTCCGGCGACATCCCGGCGTTTAACCAGGCTTTGTGCGGGCTGTACGCGGCTGGTTTGGGGGTGGGACAGGCATCCTTGCCTGTCGAGCCTGCCCAGGACAGGCCAGGAGGCCTGTCTCACGAGCTGCCGGTGACCATCACCGGGGCGGCATTAGGCCTGCCCGGAACGGGGCGCATCTTCGACGACGGCAACGTCGCCCGCATTCTGCGCGGCGAACAATCCATCGACGTGATTCCCACCCGCTTCCGCCGCGCCATGCTCGACAAGCACATCACGCGTTTGGTGAAAAGCGACAAGGGCGGGCCGACCTTCGAATCCATCGACAATGTAGCGGACGTGATCAAGCTGGCCGGCCGCGGCGGCGATTTCGACCTGGAGAAGGAGTTTGGCGTTTCCGCCGAGCGCCTGGCGGCTCTGGACCGCGCCACGCAACTGGCGATGGCGGCGGGCCTGGACGCGCTGCGCGACGCCGGCATTCCGCTGGTGATGCGCTACAAAACCACCAGCAAGGGCACGCAATTGCCCGAGCGCTGGGGATTGCCGGACGCCATGCGCGACGAAACGGGCGTGATCTTTGCTTCCGTCTTTCCAGGCTTCGATTCCTTCGCGGATGAGATGGAACGCTATCATAAAGACCGCGCGCGCCGCGACCAGTTGGCCATGCTGGAGAGCATGTACGCCCGCCTGGTGGAAGGGGAAGGCCGATCCACCGTTGGGCAAGAGATGGCGCGGCGCATCGACGATCTGCGCGCCGATCTGGCCAAGGAGCCGTACAACTTCGACCGGCGCTTCCTGTTCCACATCTTGTCGATGGGGCACTCGCAATTCGCGGAGTTCATCGGCGCGCGCGGCCCCAATACGCAAATCAACGCGGCTTGCGCGAGCACGACGCAAGCCGTGGCCGTGGCCAACGATTGGATCCGCGCGGGGCGGTGCCGCCGCGTGATCGTGGTCTCGGCCGACGACATCACCACCGATCACTTGATCGAGTGGTTTGGCGCGGGCTTCCTGGCCAGCGGAGCGGCAGCCACCGACGCTGTCGTGGAAGAAGCCGCGATGCCGTTCGACCGCCGCCGGCACGGCATGATTATGGGAATGGGCGCGGCGGCCATGGTGATCGAGAGCGCGGAAGCGGCGCGGGAACGCGGTATCCGGCCCATCTGCGAAGTGTTGGGCGCAGTGACCGCCAACAGCGCTTTCCACGGCACGCGCCTGGACCCCGAGCATATCTGCGGCGTGATGGAAAAACTGGTGGCCGAAGCGGAGGCCGGCAACGGCTTCCGGCGGCGCGAGGCAGCCGCACGGATGTTGTTCGTTTCGCACGAAACTTACACGCCCGCGCGCGGCGGCAGCGCCTCCGCCGAGATCCACGCGCTGCGGCGCGTGTTCGGGGAGACCGCCGATCGGATCGTGATCGCCAATACCAAGGGCTTCACCGGCCACGCCATGGGCACGGGCATCGAAGACGTGGTGGCGGTGAAGGCGCTGGAAACCGGATGCGCGCCGCCGGTAGCCAATTTCAAGGAAGTCGATCCGGAATTGGGGCCGTTGAACCTGTCGAAGGGCGGGAGCTATCCGGTCGACTATGCGCTGCGGCTGGGGGCCGGGTTTGGCTCGCAGATTAGCATGACGCTGCTGCACTGGCTCGCGCCGAAGGATGGCGCGCGGACCAGTCCGCATGCGCTGGGCTATACGTCGCGCATTGCGGACCAAAACGTCTGGAGCGCGTGGTTGAGCAAGGTCACGGGCCAGCCGGCGGTCGATCTGGAAGTGGTGCGGCGCACGTTGCGAGTGCACGATCATGCGGCGGAGGCTGCGCCGGCGCCCGTGCCTCCGGCGCCGCCGGTGGCTGAGGTCAAGAAGGCGCCCGCAGTGGCGAAAGCTGCGCCGCAGCCCCAGCCCCAGGCCCCGCCCCCTGCGCCTCAGCCTCCAGCCGTGGCCGCTCCCGCGGCCGGCGATCCGGTTAGAGAGCGGCTGTTGGCGCTGGTTGCCGAGAAGACCGGCTATCCGCTCGATATGCTGGACCCGGATTTGGATCTGGAAGCGGATCTGGGAGTCGACACCGTGAAGCAGGCCGATCTGTTCGCATCGGTGCGGGAAATCTACGGCATTCCGCGCGACGAGAGTCGCAAGTTGCGCGATTATCCGACGCTGGCGCATGTGATCCGGTTCGTGCATGAGAATCGGCCGGATCTGGAGGCTCCGGCACCGCCAGTAGCAAAGCCCCAGCCTCCAGCTCCAGAGGCGGGCGATCCGGTGAAGGAACGGCTGCTGGCGCTGGTCGCCGAGAAGACTGGATATCCGCTGGATATGTTGGATCCGGATCTGGATCTGGAAGCGGATCTGGGAGTCGACACGGTGAAGCAGGCCGATCTGTTTGCATCGGTGCGCGCCATCTACAACATTCCGCGCGACGAGAACCGCAAGTTGCGCGATTATCCGACGCTGGCGCATGTGATCCGGTTCGTGCATGAGAATCGGCCAGACCTGGAGGCTCCGGCGCCGCCAGTAGCAAAGCCCCAGCCTCCAGCGCCAGAGGCGGGCGATCCGGTTAGAGAGCGGCTGTTGGCGCTGGTGGCCGAGAAGACCGGCTATCCACTCGATATGCTGGACCCCGATCTGGATCTGGAAGCGGATCTGGGTGTCGATACGGTGAAGCAGGCCGATCTGTTTGCATCGGTGCGGGAAATCTACGGCATTCCGCGCGACGAGAACCGCAAGTTGCGCGATTATCCGACGCTCGCGCATGTGATCCGGTTCGTGTACGAGAACCGGCCGGATTTAGGCGTCCAGGTGGCATGCGAGACTACTTGCCCCACGCCCGTCGGCGATCCGGTTAGGGAGCGGCTGCTGGCGCTAGTGGCCGAGAAGACCGGCTATCCGCTCGATATGCTGGATCCGGATCTGGATCTGGAAGCGGATCTGGGAGTCGATACGGTGAAGCAGGCCGATCTGTTTGCATCGGTGCGCGCCATCTACAACATTCCGCGCGACGAGAATCGCAAGCTGCGCGACTATCCGACGCTAGCGCATGTGATCCAGTTCGTTCACGAGAACCGGCCGGACCTGGACACCCAGGACCAAGCAGCCAGCATCCAAAACCTCGCGCCGGCGGCGCTCCCCCAGCCCCTCGCGTCAATTCCCCGCCGCGTGCCTGTGCCCACCTTGCGGCCGCCACTCGCCCTTTGCAAGCCCACCGCGGTGACGATCGCCGCCGGCCGCCGCATCGCCATCATGCCGGACAAAGGCGGCGTGGCCGAGGCGCTGACCGCGCGACTGCGCGCGTCCGGAGCGGAAGTTGTCATGCTCGATAGCACGCCAGTTACCGGCCCGGTACACGGAGTCTACTGGCTGCCTGCGCTCGACCACGAGGGAAATCTGGGCGATATGGATTTGGCCGCGTGGCGCGAGGCGCTGCGCGTGCGCGTCAAATCGCTATATGCAACCATGCGCGCGCTCTACGACCAGATTGCTACGCCGGACACCTTCCTGGTATCGGCGACGCGGCTGGGTGGGCAGCACGGTTATGACGAGGCGGGCGCTCAGTCGCCGATGGGCGGCGCGGTGGCCGGCTTCAGCAAGACGTACAAACGGGAGCGCCCGGACGCCTTCGTTAAAGTCGTCGATTTCGAAGCGGAACGCAACCCCTCGGAAGTGGCTGAGATGCTGGTGGCGGAGACGCTGCGCGACCCTGGCGCCATCGAGATTGGATACAAGGGAGGGCTGCGCTGGGGCGTCCGCCTCGAGGAACGGCCCGCCGCGGACGGACAACCCGGTCTGGCGCTAAACAAGGATTCGGTATTCCTGGTTACGGGCGCGGCGGGCAGCATCGTGTCCGCGATCACCGCCGACCTGGCGGCCGCATCCGGCGGCACCTTCTATCTACTCGATCTGGTCCCCGCGCCCGATCCGGAGAATCCGGACTTGCGGCGCATCGCTAGCGGCAAAGCCGGTGACAAGGAAGGTCTGATGCGCGATTTGCACGCGCGCATCAAGGCCCGCGGGGAGCGCGCCACGCCCGCGCTGGTGGAGAAGGAGATGGCCGGCCTGGAACGCGCGCACGCGGCGCTGGCCGCCATCGACGCGGTGCGCGCGGCCGGCGGAACGGCCCGCTATTACAGCGTCAACCTGACGGATGCCCAAGCGGTAGCCAAAATCATCGGCGAGGTGCGCGAACGCGGCGGACACATCGACGTGCTGCTGCACGCCGCGGGGATGGAGCGCAGCCGCTTCCTGCCGGACAAAGACCCGCGCGAATTCGATCTGGTCTTCGACGTGAAAGCCGACGGCTGGTTCAACCTTCTGCACGCCATCGGCGACATGCCGCTGCGGGCGACGGTGGCGTTCAGCTCCATCGCCGGACGCTTCGGCAACGCGGGGCAGGCGGATTACAGCTCCGCTAACGACCTGCTATGCAAGATCGCTTCCAGCTTCCGCACCACGCGGGTCGCCACGCGCGGCATCGCCATCGACTGGACGGCGTGGGGCGGGATCGGCATGGCTACGCGCGGTTCGATCCCGGAGATGATGGCGCGCGCGGGCATCGACATGCTGCCGCCGGAAGCCGGAATTCCCTGGATTCGCCGGGAACTGACGGCTGGCGGCACGCGCGGCGAAGTTGTGGTGGCCGGGGCGCTCGGCATCATGACGAACGAGTGGGATGCGACCGGAGGCCTCGAAACAGCCGCCGTCCCCGCGTCTGGCCCCATGATCGGCAAGGTCGCCGGTATGAACCTGCAAGGCCGCCTCACCATCGAGACGACTCTAGACCCAGCCATCCAGCCGTTCCTGCACGATCACCAGATTGAAGGCAAGCCGGTGCTGCCCGGCGTCATGGGCATCGAAGCTTTTGCGGAAACCGCCCTGTGCATGCTGCCTGGCTGGCACGTGGAGGCGATCGAGGACGTGAATTTCCTGGCGCCGTTCAAATTCTATCGCGGGGAGCCGCGCACCGTGACGATCGAGGCGGTGTTCCAGCCGGAAGGCGGGTCCGTGGTGGCGGATTGCCGCTTGAATGGCAGCCGCTCGCTCCCCAATCAGACAGAGCCGCAAGTGACAACGCACTTCACGGCACGCGTGCGGCTGGCGAAGCAGGCGCCTGAGACAGAGCCGGCGCCCGCGCCGGGCGAACCAGCCGGAGCATTGGTCGAGGCCGCCGCCATCTACCGCGTCTTCTTCCATGGACCGGCGTACCGGGTGCTGGAACGGGCTTGGCTGACCCATGAGCGGACAGTCGGCCAGTTCTCTAGAGAGCTGCCGGACGATCGCTATCCGCCCGACGGGCCGCTGGCGATGGCGCCGCGGTTGATCGAGCTGTGCTTCCAGGCCGCGGCGCTCCGCGAAGTTGCGGTACAAGGCCGCATCGGATTGCCGCTGCATGTTGACCAGGTCTGCCTGTGGCGCACGCCGGATGTGGCTGAAGGGCCGCTGTATGCCGTGGTGACACCTTGCGCAATCGAGGACGGCTTCGATGCGGAGGTGGTGGATACGGCCGGAAATCGCTACCTGCGTCTGCGCGGTTACAAAATGGTGGCGCACCCCGACGCGGTGGATGTGGAACCGCTGCGGGCGCTCGAACCCGCCGGTGTCGCTTGATTGACGTCTACTGGCTGGAACAGGCCGGCGGGGATCTGCCTGCAGGGGACGCCTGGTTGAGCCGCGCCGAAGCGGACCGCCTGGGCGCCATGCGCTTCCCGAAGCGCCGCGCCGACTGGACGCTGGGGCGCTGGACCGCCAAGCGCTCGCTCGCCGCTTACCTGGACCTGCCGGCCGATTCCCGGTCTCTCGCGCGCATCGAAATTCGCGCGGCGTCGAGCGGCGCTCCGGAGGTTTTCTTCGGCGGTGAGCCCGCGCCCGTTACCCTATCGATCAGCCACCGCGCGGGTTGGGCGGCTTGCGCCGTCGCGGGTCCCGAGGCGGCGCTGGGCTGCGACCTGGAGATCGTGGAGCCGCGCGGCGATGCGTTCGCTGGGGATTACTTCACCGGCCAGGAACAGGAGTTGCTGGCTCGGGCATCCGCGGCGGACCGGTTTCGACTCCTGGCCCTGCTTTGGAGCGCTAAGGAGAGCGCGCTCAAAGCGCTGCGCGTGGGGCTGCGGCTGGACACCCGGTGCGTGGTTGTCGACCCCTTCGTGGAGCACGTTTCCGGTGAGAGCGATTGGCGCGCGCTGCGCGCGCATCATGACGGGCAGGTCTTCCATGGGTGGTGGCGGCAGACCGGCGACCTTGTGAGGACCCTGGTAGCCGCGCCAGCCCCAGCATCGCCCGTGTCCGCAAACGCGGGGCGCCGGTGCATGCGTTATCATGGTGACGCAGGGCAAGAATGATTCGCGCTCAGGTCAGCCTTGAGGACGTAGAATACGAACTCGCCAGGAAGGAAGCGCGGGCCTTAGGCATCTCCGTTGCCGAGTTCTTGCGGGGCGCGGTGCGCCAGTCGCTTCCACCCGCCGCCGCTGCTCCGTGGATGCGATACGCGGGCCTCGTCGAATCCGGCGACCCTCGCTCCAGTCAATCCGTGGACGATGTCGTCTGTGGCCCGAAAGACTGAGTGCTACGTCGACACGTCCGCGCTGATCGCCTTTCTTGACCGCTCCGGCAAGCCACTCAGCCTGGGCGGATCGAAGGGGCGCAACGAAGGCACCGCGCGCGGCTGTCAATACACGGTCCGCGCCGCGTGCGAGACCAGAGGCTTCTCGCTTCCCAAAGCCACCGTGGCGGTGCAAGGCTTCGGCAACGCCGGCAGTATCGCCGCCAAGCTGTTGCACGAGGATGGCGCCCGGATACTGGCGGTCAGCGACTCCAAGGGCGGCATCTACAACGGCGCGGGCCTGGACCCCGTAGCGGTCATGAAGTATAAGGAGGAGACCGGCGCCGTGGTCGGCTTCCCCGGCTGCGATTTCATCGCCAACAAGGACCTGCTGGAGCTGAAGTGCGACGTGCTGGTGCCCGCCGCGCTCGAGAATACTATCACTATGGATAGCGTGGACCGCGTCCGGGCCAAGGTTGTGGCCGAAGCGGCCAACGGCCCCACCACGCCAGGCGCCGACAAAGAGCTCTTGGCGGGCGGAGTGCTGGTGATCCCCGACATACTGTGCAACGCCGGCGTCGTCGCCGTATCCTATTTCGAGTGGGTGCAAGACTTGTACGGCTTCTTCCGGACCGAGATAGGTGAACCAGTATCTCGAGCGGACCATGAATTCGGCGTTCAAGGAAGTCTACGGCACCGCCGAAAGCTATCGCGTCGACATGCGGACGGGCGCTTACATACTGGCCGTCTCGCGCGTAGCCGAAGCCACGCGCGTACGGGGGATCTTCCCGTAGTAGTGGGGCAGGCCCGTGGCCTCCGGCGGCCTCCCAGACCGCCCCTTGCCCCGTCGCGTCGCGGCACCCTCATGCTACGGAAAGGATTTCGTCGCGTACGAGGTGAAGAAGGACCTGCTCTGGCGGCTGCCGGTCAAAAAAGAACGCGCTCGTCGCCTCAATGACGTTCCTGCGCAAGTCCTCCCAGGTGTCCCCTTGCGTAAAGATGTTCTCCGTCAGGCACTCGGCGCAATAGCCGCCATCGGGCTCCTGGACAACCCCAAACACCAATTCCGCCATACGTCCATGATACGGTAACTCGGGGCTCTTGGCCCAGCATATACTGCGACTCTGGGCAGTGCTGCCGTCTCCCCCCGGCGGCACTTCTTTGCACTTCTTTCGCCGATATTGCCTCCTGGTGACCGGCTATGCAAAACTTGGTTCCATGGAGCGCAGCCAAGTTATTGCCGCCCTGAAAGCGCACGAACGGGAGATCGGCGCCGCGCGGGCGGGTTGAGCTTGTCCCTGTTCGGCTCGGTATCGCGCGGCGAGGAGCCCGCGCACGATGCCGACGTGGCCGCCCGCCTCGGCGAAGATTTCTCGGAACCCGGCTTCGACTACTCACCGTCTCGAAGATCTTGAAGTACAGTTAGCCCGAATCCTGGGCTGCAGAGTGGATGTCGTCGAAGAGCCCGTACGCAAAAAGCGCTTTCAAACCGAGATCGACAGAGACCGCACCGTTGCCTTCTGACAAACCTGCACGCCGCCTTTCGGACATAGTCGAGAACGCGCATGCCATCCAGCCTTACACCGCCGGTATGAGCCTGGCGGACTTCCGCGGAGATCAGAAAACTACGATGCGGTTGAGCGCTGCGAACGAATCGCCGAAGCGGCGGCCAAACCGGGAGATCTGGCGCCGGCTCTTCTTCCGGGCCAACCATGGCCAGAAATAAAATCGCTTGGCAACCGCTTGCGTCATGAGTACGACGCAATCCGGAAGGATCGCCTCTGGGACATCATCCAATTCGACCTGCCACCTTTGTGCGTCGCGTGCGAGGCCGCATTGCAGCCTTTGCAGGAACCGCAAGGCGGCGCGCCCCTACCGTAGCTCCAGCGGCGTGAGAATCCCATCCCGCTTAACCCCCAGCCGGATCGGCCGCGGGCTGCCCCTGGCGGGCACGCTCACCTCCACCCATAGCTCCTCGCCCGGCGCCCGGCGTGAAGGGTCCGGAACGCGTTCTGGAATGAAGAACGCGACGGGTTCGGCTATCGTCCACCGATCGCCGCCCGGCACGATGTGCACGCTGCCAGACGGGTCCGGCGTGGCCACCAGGCGCCCGTCCACCACAGAGAGACGGGCGGACGTCCCCTGCCCTGCCTCCGGCGGCGCGTCCACCTGTAGCCGCAGGCTCACGTAGCGCCCGCGCACGAACAGATTCGGATCGAACGGCATCGCCTGCACCCAAACACGCGGCAGCTGCGCGCGATCCAAGGCGTACTGGCCGGCCACGGTCAGCACGATCAGGCACTGCCACAGCGCCACCGCCGCACCCCGATACACCGATTTCATAAGGTCTCCTTGGGCATACGTGCCAAGAGCCGGCGGCGGGTCCGTTCCAGCAGCCAGCCGCCGCCCAGGAACACCAGGCCGATCCCGATCAGGCTTGCGGAACGGCCCAGCTTATCCATCACGCTCGAGAAATAGAAACCCAGCACCGTGGCGGCGAAGCCCGCAACCGCCAGGTTGACGCGCTCGGCGCGCCCGTCGCGGATCCCCCACGCCGCCAGGCCCGCCGCGCCCACCGCGCACCAGGCGTAGATCGCCAGTTGCTCGTGCAAACCCCTGCCGCAAACGGCCAGTATCAAGGTCCAGGCGATGGCCGCTCCGTTCCATGCGGCGCGCCGCGCATCGAGCGCCAGCGCCACCGCCAGCGGAACCAGCAGCGCCGCCGCCCACGCGATCCAGTCCGCTCCCGATCTCCATGCCGCTCCGCCGCGCTCAAATGCAGACTCCGCCACCACGGCCGCGGAAGGAAGCAGCGCGAGCCCGCCCAGCCACATCAAGGCTTTGCGCATCGGTCCATCCGCCGGCGAACGGCGCGCGCTCAGATAGGCGAAGCTCAGCGCGCAGATGCCTACCCAGACCGGCAGCATCGAGTGCGAATTCGCGAACGGTAAGCTGGTGTCCCACTCGCCGGCCAGCCACCACGGGAACAATATGGCGCATAGCGCGCCCTGTGTCCAATGCCGCAGCAGCACCCAAGCCAGCGCGCAGCCGATAGCCCACAGCAGCAAGGCTGTGGGCCAGTGTTCACTCAAGTTGAAGATCTGGCCCGCCAGAAAAATAGCTCCGCCCAGCGCCACGCTCCCTACCGTGTGCAGCGCCACGGACAGTCCCGAGAAGCGGCGCGCCACCGCGGCGCCGCCGCCATGCAGGGTGGCCACGGCCGCCACCAGCAGCGTCATGCGCCCGGCGGAAGACAGCTCGTCCCAATGCGCGGACACGAACAGCAACACGCCGGCGGCGAGCAGGATCGCCCCAAACGCCAGAGCCATCCGCACGGGCCATCCAAGACCCTGCGCGCGCGACCGGCTGCTCTCCCAGGCGCGGATGCGGCTGGCAATTTCGGCATCCACCAGACCCGCAGCCGTCCATCGGTCCAGGTGGGCTTCCCAATCTTTGGTCATGCCGCTAACATGGCACGTTTCGACCCAGGCCGCCGCGCTTGTGGAATCAGGAGCTTGGCCATGGCGCGCGAATACAGGCCGGTGGGGTAAATACATTTTCTGTCTGATCGCCATACAGTCCACGTATGGCGCTGGGCGGTCTGGCGCCTCCGCCGATTTACGATACAATACGACGCAGGAGGTATTGATGAGATTTTTACCTGTTTGTGCCGTTTTCCTGGCATGCGGCGCGGTCCAAGCTTTTGGAGCGGCTGCCGACGGCAAGGCGGTCTATGACGCCAAGTGCAAAATGTGCCATAAAGCGGACGGCGCCGGTATGCCCGCGATGAAGATGCGGGCGCTGGGTTCGGCGGAAGTGCAGGCCAAGTCGGATGCAGACCTGAAGAAGGACATCACGGCAGGCAACGGCAAGATGAAGGCGGTCGCCATTCCGGATGCGCAGGCGGCCGATGTGGTGGCTTTCATCCGCACGCTGAAGAAGTAGACGGCGTTAAGGGAAAAATCAGATCTATGCCGTCTTTCCGGCAGCATGCCGCGCCACCCGCGCCGGAGCGCGCGCCGGTCCCGGAGCGCGCGCCGGTCCCGGAGCCCACGCTGGCCGAGCGCGGCCGCACTCTGGTCCACGTTGGGCGCATCGGGACGCTCTCCACGCATTCGCGGAAGCAGCCCGGATTCCCCTTCGGCTCGGTGATGCCCTATGGCGCCGACGGCCAGGGACAGCCCGTGTTCCTCATCAGCAACATGGCCATGCATACGCAGAACCTGAAGGCGGATGCGCGCGCCAGCCTGCTGGTCATGCAAGAGAGCGGCGAGGATCCGTTGGGGGCGGCGCGCATTACCCTGGTGGGCGAAGTGCTGCCGGTCCCGCAGACGGAGACCGGCGCGGTCCGTGAACTCTACCTCAGCCGCCACCCCGGCGCCCGCTATTGGGTGGATTTCGACGATTTCGGTTTTTACCGCATGGCGCCGGCGGACGTCTATTTCATTGGCGGCTTCGGAGTGATGGGCTGGGTTACCGCAGACGAGTACGCCCGCAGCCAGCCGGACCCGCTGGCCGGAGACTCAGCCGGAATCCTGCGTCACATGAACGCGGATCACAGCGAAGCGCTGGTGCTGCTGGCGCGCGCCGCCGGCGAGACGGACGCGGAAGCCGCTACGATGACGGCCGTGGACCGCCTGGGCTTTCACCTGCGGCTGCAGAGCGCCGAGCGGGTTCACGGCGCCCGGATCGCATTTCTGCGGGAAGCCCGGGATGCACAGGAGGTACGTACCGTACTAGTGGAAATGGTGCGGGCGGCCCGCAGTGCAGGATAACGGGGTTTTGTTACCGTATTTTCGCGGAATCGAATTCGCTTGCAAACAGACCTGATATAATTTTAAGATAACGATGTGGATAACTCCTAATTGGAGGGAGTTGACGGATGATCTACTCACGGTCGGCCGAATACGCCATTAGGGCTTTCGTGCACTTGGCACAGGTACCGGACGGTAAGTATGCCATGGTCAAGAACATCGCGGAGCAGGAGGACATCCCCGCGCACTTCCTGGCCAAGATCTTGCAGCAGCTTGCCCGGAAGGGGTTGTTGCGATCCAGCAAAGGTCCCACCGGCGGCTTCGCCCTGCGGGTGCAGCCCGCGGACGTGAAGCTTTGGGACATCGTGGAAGCGCTGGACGGCATGTCGCAATATACCGCCTGTGCCAGCGGCCTGTCGGAATGCTCCGACGAGATGCCTTGTTCCATGCACGATAGCTGGGTGGCCCTCCGCACGCGTATCATAGATTACTTGGAGCGGAATACGATCGCCGACCTGGTGAAGGCCTTGGATATCAAGCGCAAATCGCTTGCCAAACAGCGCAAGCCCAGGCGCACGGTTGCGGCCCGCCGGTAGTTTACCGCATCAAATTGTTAGGGGGGTGCCCAATGGGCCAATCTGTCTTGGTTCCCATGGTGGTCGAACAGACCTCGCGTGGGGAACGCGCATACGATATTTATTCCCGTTTATTGAAGGAAAACATCATCTTCCTGGGTACGCCGATTGACGATAACGTCGCCAATCTGGTGATCGCCCAACTGCTGTTCCTGGAGGCCGAGGATCCGGAGAAGGACGTTTCCATTTACATCAACTCCCCGGGCGGCTCCATCACGGCCGGACTGGCCATTTTGGACACCATGGATTTCATCCGTCCGGATATCGTCACCATTTGCGTGGGGCAGGCGGCTTCCATGGCGGCGGTCCTGCTGGCCAAAGGCAGCAAAGGCAAACGCTTCAGCCTGCCGAACTCGCGCATCATGATCCACCAGCCGTCCATGCAAGGGTTGGCCGGTCAGGCGGCGGACATCGATATCTATGCCAAGGAAATCCTGCGCATGCGCGAGACCTTGAATACGTTGCTGTCCGATGCCACCGGGCAGCCGGTGGACCGCATCGCGCGCGATGTGGACCGCGACTACATCATGAGCCCCGAGCAGGCTGTCGAGTACGGCATGATCGACCGGGTGATCGCCAGCCGCGATCTGGTGCCGGTGGCCTTGAGCAAGTAGAAATTCGCACGGCCCGCGATAGCCGTAAAGTCTTAGTCGATTCCGCCGATCTACCTAGCGTATGAACGTCACAGGTATAGAGTGGCGGGATTCCGATCCGCGCGAAAGGCATCACCCAGCGGGTCCGCGACGGCGACCACCGCAGCCGGAGGATTCCGGTGACGACGATGTCGTCGAAATCCGCGGCCAGGCCGACGACGAGACCGCTGACGGGCTGGACGAATTCGAGTAGACCGTCCAACCCGGCAGCTCGGTGTCGGCAATCTTGTCGTAACGTGCCAGCAGACTGCGAAGCGCGCTTGACTGGGCCTGTTCTCCCGGCGGAATCGCCACCACTTTGAACCCGGAGGGAAGGCCCGCGTCGAATTGCTGCGCCGTGAGAGGGTATCCGGCGATCTCTCGATCATAGACGGAATAATCCACGTGATATGCCATACCAGCCGATAGCAGGCTGGCCATCGGGTTGAATGGAAAATAGGCTCGACCAGGGTGCCGCCGCGCATACCGCAAAGCCGCCTCAGGCGCATTCGCGCGCACATCGCGCAGGCGGGAGGGCAGCGTGAGCGCCGCTCCCGGAGCGATGCCTACGAATGTTCCCAGGGCTGCGCATATCCAGCCGCTGCCACGCAAAAAGGCCTGATCGGGGACGGCCAGGCACTGCTCGATGGCCAGGCCCGCCGCCACAAACAGAAAATACAGCACGATTCCCAAATGGTTCACATCCGCGCCGGCCGAGACGATGGCCTTCGCCGTCACCGGAATCAGCACGGCCGCGGCGAGCACAAACGCCAGCCAGCGGTTGGCCCGCACGAACTCCCGTAAATCGAGCCGGCGCTGGGCTCCGATCCACTGAAAGCCCACCAGAAGCAGCATCGGAAACAGCGCGGGTAGCGCATCCAGTTTTCCCTCCCGGTAAGACGTCACCAGAAGTTCCGCAGCTCCGCTCTTGAGCGGGCGGTGCGCCGCCAGCGTGACGGTATTGAACAGGAAGGCGCGCGCCGGCACAAATGCCAGGATTGCCCCCCATAGCAATGCCCCGCCAAGCGTAACCGCTGCCGCGAAGTGGGCCAGCAGCTTCGCGCCGGCGCTGGCTCCCACGAAGAGCGCGATCGCGAGCACGATGGGCGCCGTGGTTTGCTTCGATCCCGCGGCCAGGACACAACCCAGGCCCGCCAGCCACACCTGCGGCGCGCCGATGGCCTTCCGCGGATTGCAGAAGACGCCGCAAGCCAGCGTCCCGAAGGCCAGGGCCGCCGCATCCGTGTGAATCATGCAGGCGGTGTGGAAAGTTCCTGGCGCTTGCAGGATCAGGAATCCGCAGAATAAGAACGCGGCTGCGGCCACGAAGAGACGATCGCGGGCGCCCGCGCATGCGCGCAGCAATACCCAACCCAGCGGCCCGAAAACGAGCAGCACGGACAGGAGCGACCCCGCCAGCAGCGCCATCGTAGGGCTATGAAACCCGGCCGCCAACAAGTAGAGGCAATGGCTCACTGGAGTATGCAGCGTTCCGATGACCGGGCCGGTGGAGTCCCGGTCCAAATAGAGACTGAAGCCGTGCAACAGAGCCACCGAACGCGCCAGCCGGATCTCGTTCCAGACGAAAGACGGGGCATTCAGTATCCCCGCGGCGGCCTGCGCCGCCAAGATGACCGAGAGTGGCGCCATAGCGGCCATCGCCCACCGCCTGGCGGGATGGAAGGTCAAGATCGCCGCCGCTGCAGTTCGTCTCGGAGACGGCCTAATTGCCCGAGGTAGCCGAACCAGTCGCGCAGCCGCACATGGCTGCGTCCGCTGCGCCGCGCCTGCATGGTGTAGCCGTGTTCCAGCACATTTTCCACTCGCCCCCGCGCCAGGACCTCTATCAACGTCTTGAATCCGGAAGGGCACAGCTCGACATCCTCGATCGCCCGCCGGCGCAGCATGTAACATCCGCTGAGCGGGTCGCTGACGCTGCGGAATACCCTCGGCGCAATCAGCAGTCCCACATGCCTCGCGGATGACGACAAAAAGCGGCGGTGCAAGGGAAATCGTCCCACCGAGCCTTGCGCGGCGTATCGGGTGGCGACGACCAGGTCCGCGCTCTCGATCTTCCGGACCATCTCCGGGAGAATCGACGGCGGATGTTGAAAATCCGCGTTGATGGTCCCTAGCACCTCCCCGCGCGCCATCTGCCAACCCCGCACGACCGCGCTCGCCACGCCGCGTTCTCCTTCCCGCCGCATCACCCGCAAGTTTGGCCAACCGGCCGAAATCCCAGCGGCCAAATCACCCGTGCCATCCGGGCTTTCATCGTCCACCACGATCGCCTCGTAGCCGCCGGCTACTCCCGAATCCAGGCACGCCCTGAGCGCTTCGAGGAACGGTCCGATATTGGCCGCCTCGTTGTACGTAGGCACTACGACGGAAAGGAAGGGGGATTCGCTTGATTTCGGCGCCGGCGCGCGCCGGGCGACGATCAGGGGACCGGCCGGGAACGCGGCGGACGGCTCATCGTCCATAAGAACCCATAACTTACAAGCATACGCGATAAATCAGTACGATTCACAACAGGCGGCAGTTGTCAATTCCGGGCGATCCGGCCAATAATTAACAATCGGGCAACGAGGAATGCCGCGTACTATCGTAGGTAGCGTCGATGCTCGCCGCGCTGGCGTCCCGGCTGCGCCGATTCGGGTTGGCCGCCGGGCGGCTGCCGTGATGGCCGCGGCACTGGGCGCCGGCCTGGTGCTCTACGCTCCAGTACTGAACTCGCCGTTTGTTTTCGACGATCTCACCTTGCCGCTGGGCCAATCTCCGGGAAACCTGATGCACTGGGTATTCGGGATGCGGCCTTTCCTGATGCTGACCTACTGGTTGAATGCCAGTATCTCGGGGGACTCGCCGCTCGGATATCACCTACTGAACCTCGTAATTCATGCGGTAAATACAGGCCTGGTCTTTGTTGTGCTGAGCCGCCTGCTTGCGCTACCCGGATACCTAAGCGCGCGCGAAGCGGGAGTGGGATCGCTGCTGGGGGCCGCGGTCTTCTTTGTCCATCCGCTGCAGACTGAATCCGTCGCGTATATCGCCGGCCGGTCGGAGAGCCTGGCGGCGATGTTTATCCTTCTTGGGTACACCATATTTCTATACCGCCGGGCGGCGGCCATCTCGTGGGCGGAAACGGCGATGGTGCTGGCCTGCTTCGCACTCGGTGTAGGCACAAAGGAGAACGCCGTCAGCTTGGCGGGCGTGCTTGTTCTGACGGACATTTACTGGCCGCGATCGATCGCGACGGGAGGGTTACGGCGCGACTGGAAGCTTTTTACGGCAATGGCGGTGGTCGCGGCGGTGGCGGTATGGAAGGTCTTCGGCATACTCGCCCGAGCGCCCTCCGCGGGCTTTTCGGTTCGCGATATCACCTGGTACCAATACGGATTTACGGAGGCGCGCGCGTTCTTCACTTACTTGCGGCTGGCCGTGATTCCAATTGGCCAGTCGATCGATCACTTCTATCCGGTGTCGCATACAATTCTGGAGCACGGCGCCATCGTGTACCTGGCCGCATTGGCCGGGCTGATAGCGCTCGGTTATGCGTGGCGCAGACGGTATCCGCTGGCGTGTTTCGGCTTTTTTCTGACGCTGATCCTGCTGGCGCCCACGTCCTCGATTGTGCCGATTCGCGATCCCCTCGTGGAACGGCGCATGTACTTGCCGCTGGTGGGCCTGATTCTGATCGGATGCGAAATCGCCAAGCGCGTCCGGATGCGGACCGTTACCGGCTACGTCGTGTGCGGCGGGATGCTGGCGGGATTTTACCTACTTTGCGATCGGCGCAACCAGTTATGGGCGGAGCCCTCGCAGCTGTTTGTGGAGGCCGCTGCGGGATCTCCTAACGGCAGGCCATACGTAAACCTGGTTAAAGCATTTGCCGGGGAGCATCGCTGCAGCGCGGCGATTCCATACTTGGTGCAGGCGGACCAGCGGCTGCCAAACGACTACCTGTTGGACCTGGCCTGGGGCCGTGCCCTGGAGTGCATGGGGCGGAGGGAAGAAGCACTCCGCAAGCTGCAGCGGGCGGAGCAACTCTGGCCCAGTTCGGAAGTGTACGAGCTGATTGGCGATCTCTACGGGGAAATGGGAAGGCTCGGGGAAGCCCGGGTAGCTTTGCGCAAAGCGGTTGCTCTCGATTCGGAAGCGTGGACGGCTCGCCGTACTCTGGATGCTGTGAACCGCAGGATGGAGGTTGCGCGCTGAATGAAGAAACCCAAGTAGCCACCCCTTGACGATCTACAATTGATACGCTATTGTAGATAATCATCCTATGGGAAAACCTAGCGATCTGGTGCAAGGGACCCTCGACCTGCTGATTCTCAGAACCTTGGCCCTGGAGCCCAAGCACGGTTGGGCCATCGCCAAGCGCATACAGCAGATATCGAGCGAAGTGCTACAGGTGCAACAGGGATCGCTCTACCCCGCGTTGCACCGTCTGGAACAACGCAAATGGATCAGCGCCCGTTGGGCCGAAACGGAAACCGGCCGCAAGGCGAAATTCTACTCGCTGACCAAGTCCGGCCGGGCCCAGCTAAAAGATGAATTGGCCAATT
>Ga0181525_10001180_pt1 | contig 22517 bp, 23 predicted proteins | sample PEATcosm2014_Bin_48_FD_121100 | JGI IMG/M metagenome (GOLD analysis project Ga0181525, IMG submission 121100) | Peatland microbial communities from MTU Mesocosm Facility, Houghton, MI, USA - PEATcosm2014_Bin06_10_metaG | ecosystem: Environmental > Terrestrial > Soil > Wetlands > Peat | place... | reverse complement strand
GCTTTATACATAAGTTTTACCCTGAAGTGAATAAAACGTTTCCCATGATGTAGTAAAGTCCTTCATTCTTTGCAGCCCGATCCACATTACTTGCGGACCTGGATATCCATCAGATTTACGTCCAAGAAATCCTCCCAGCTTTGCAATCATTAATATTATTTCCTTTAGTCTGGGTGGCTTATCTGGAGGAGATTTTTTAGTAACGATGGCATATACTGACTGCCATTCACTTTTTTCAAATACAACACTGCAATCCATATCCGGAAAATCACGCCCAAGCATGGTCAAATATAAAATTCTCCAGGCAACAATCAAATAAATTGCTATACAGTTTTCTGTGGCTTTTAATGTTTCAAACTGTAATTCTTCCACTGTACAACCAGATTTTAAAATCTTGAAAAACACTTCTATTTGCCAGCGGCACAAATACCATTTCACTATTTCCATGGCAGCATCTGGGTTGCTAACCGGATAGCTGGTAATTAAAAACCATTCGATTCTTTCTTCTTCATTTTTGTTTGGGGCATCTATTTCCCTGCAATGCACTACATTAATCGCAATTGCGGGCTGCTTTTTTTCCTTCGTGATAAACATTGTTCCTGTTCTGACTTCCTGACGTACCAGTCGTTCCTTGCGTGGATATCTGTTCTGCATGCGTCTACTGTAAACTGTTCCTGCTGGCACATGGAATTCAATTTCACCTATGGATTTTGATGCCCTTATTGTTTCCCGTAATTTCAACCCGAGCTCTTCTCCAGATTCATTTACAATACTCCGGTCATGGCTGGATCGAATCAGCCAATATGCCTTGTTTGTTTCTGAAGGCATTTTCTCTAGCAATTCATAAATGTCTCCGCCACGATCTGCCATGCTTATGATGACGGTATCAGGTGCTTCCATTGCAATGGCATTGGCTGCTTCATAACCTTTTAACCAGCAATAACTTTCTTTTTCCTCTAGCGGTTGCGGAGTTCGTTTCTTTCTCTTGCCGAGGCTTTTTCTTGTCCATGTCTGCATGTCAACCACTCCCAGACATAATCGCTCGGGAGTAAGGGCTAATGCAGGGTGTAGATAAAAGCCCAGGCTATCTTTCCCACTCAGATAACCCATTCCAGTGATTTTTCTTCCACTAAAATTAATTTCTGTTGTGTCCTGCGGAATTAAAACAATCTTTTCATTTTTGATTCGTTTTAAGGTTGACTCCCTGTGAGGAGCAAGAATATCACTAAAGCTTACTTCTTCATGATTGAAAAACCGATAAGCAGCCATGGTTTCTTTCCAGCTTTTACAAGCAGCAGGAATGCTTTTATTGGGTGAACTGATAAAATGATTCAATAAATTACCGTATCTTTTATTTAAACGTTGGTCCCCAAAGTCCGCTTTTTTGGTTTCTTCAATGATCCAGCTTTGAGCATCCTGCATGATTGTATCTCTTCCACTTTAAAAATCCTGAAGGATACACATTTTTTAAAAACTTGTGTATAAAGCTATGCTAGGGAAGGCGCGTTTGGAGCGACAAAAAAAATATGTCTCCCCCTACGCCTCCACTCTTCGCCAGGAAATCCCGACACATTGCGCTCAGATTATAAAAAAGTCTTTTCAGAGCATCACGCAAGCTTCATCGCCAACCTCACCGCCGCAACCATACTCCCCGCATCTGCCTTCACCGACCCCGCAATATCCAGCGCCGTCCCATGATCGACCGACGTACGAACGAAAGGTAAGCCCAGCGTCACATTCACCGCACTTCCAAATCCGAGATACTTCACCAGCGGCAGTGCCTGATCGTGATACATCGCAAGCACCGCATCTGCGCGTTCTAAATACGGCTGCGTAAAAATCGTATCCGCCGGCAGCGGGCCTTCCAACTGATAACCCTGCGCGCGTAATTCGTTTAACAAAGGTATGACAGTATCAATTTCCTCGCGTCCCAGATACCCATTCTCCCCCGCATGCGGATTCAGCCCGCACACTAAAATCAAAGGAGAAGAAAGATGAAACTGCCGTTTTAATTCTGTGTTTAATACTGCAAGCACAGCCTGCAATTTTTCCCGGGTAATTGCCTGCGAAACCGCACTCAGAGGCAAATGCGTTGTAACAAGCGCGACTTTTAATTCATTCACCACAAACAGCATGACCGTCTGCGGCACTTCACAATATTCCGCAAAAAATTCGGTATGACCGGAAAAAGAAATCCCCGCATCATTCATCACACCTTTATGGACAGGCCCCGTCACAATGCCATTCGCCTGATTTTTTATGCATAAATCAGCTGCGGTTTTCAGTGTTCGCAACACATATTCACTATTGGCAGGATTTAATTTACCTGATGTCACAGCGGTATTTAATAACTGAGGAATAATTTTGATCGTGCCAGACAAATTCGGCTCTGGCGCTGCATGCAAATCACACTCAACGATATTGAGCGGCAGTCCTAATGATTTCGCACGCGAAGAAAGTAACAACGGATCAGCAATCACCACTAATTCCGCCGGAAAAGATTGCTGTGCAAGTTGAACCGTAATATCCGGTCCTATGCCTGCAGGTTCCCCCGGCGTAATCAATAAGCGTTTTACAGCAGAAGTCATGTCGCGATGTTCTTGGTGATGAAAGCCTGGCTGCGCATTTTCGACACCCAGTTTTGCACATTCTCCTGAAATTTGCGCTGCATTAACAAGTGTTCCACTTCACTTTTATCCGGTGCATTGCCAGCCAGTAAGCGATCATCAACAAGACGCAGAACATGAAAGCCATTTCCTGCGCGTATCGGTCCTGCTACCTGATGCGCTTGCATATTCACAACGTACTCAACAAATGTGCTCGGCATCTCAGGCAGTTTGCGCCAGCCAAGATCATTGCTTTCCGCACCTTGTATCTCTGCTGCTGTTTGTCCGTGCTTAAGTGCAGCGACAACCGCATCAGCTTGTTTTTTGGCATGCGCGACTTCATCAGAAGACGGCGTATCAGAAAGTGAAATCAAAATATCTTCGAGATGATATTCCTTGCCTGCATTACTCTGCCAAAGTTTCGAGCGTAAAAAAGTATTGATTTCATCCGGTGTGACAACAATGCGGCTTGCCACTTGCTGCTGCTGTAATTTCTGTATCGTCATTTGTTCGAGTAATTCCTGACGATAATCTGCTGTGCTCATGCCTTCACTGTTAATACGACTATACAATTCATCCGTCGATAAATTATTTTTCCCCGCGAGATTTTGCACAATGCGGTCTATGTCTTCTTCACCAAAGTGTATGCCAACTTGTGCTGCAATTTGCAATTGCAGTTTTTTATCTATCAGATGATCCAGCACTTCTTTCTGCAGATTCGAAGGTGCGCTGCGATTTTCCTGTGATAATTGCAATTTCGCGAGTGAGAGTTGATGGTTTAATTCAGAGCGCGTGACCACATCATCATTGACCACGGCCACCACTTGATCGAGATATTCGCCCGTGACTTTTGCATGAGCAGAGAGACAGAAAATAGCAAGTACCACACTGAATAGAATTTTTTTCATTTAAATTTCCTGCCCAAATTGTGATTTATAACCGGGGATGCCGTTTAAAAGACCGCCTGGATTGCCCGACCCAATATCCCCGAGGCCTTTGAGTGAGAATTGCAGATAAACCTCATTGTTATACGTGGGCTTATTATTGTGTTCCGGATCAAATCCTGTGAAAGCCTTACCGCCTACCAGCCTGACCGCCCAACAGCAAGTGTCGTATTGTAACCCATACAAAAGGTTCTGCAAATGATCGCGGTTCCAGTTCTGGCTCCAGCGGCCGATGACACTCACCGTGTTAAAAATTGGCCAGGCAGCAGAGACGTCAGTGACTTTCAGATTATCGAGAGAATCATTGGTGGAAACACCAGATAAGATATCGCCGTTGCGCGCGTAAGAATAACCCACATTCAAGAGATGCAATTCATCCGGCCGGTATTGAAACGCAAGCGTGGAGTTGGAAAGCTGTTTGGAAATCAGGTCCCAGATCGCATTCGCATTAAAACTCCAGGCATCATTGATGTGGTAGCTAAATACGCCTGAAAGCGGTGACATGGAATAATTATTGCTGGGGTTGGCGGGATTATCATTGCAGCTTATGTCATTGCATAAGGTCACGCGGCGATTAGCAAAATAAATAATATTGCCTAACCCCAGCCGCACTTTTTCAAGACCGGAATCCTGCTCGATCAGGCGTGTGGTGACGCCCCAGGCAAGTTGATTGGCATCACCAATGCGGTCTATGCCGGTGAAGCGGTTGTAGTTAAACAATTGATCGTAGGTGAGTGTGTTAACCGTGGTATCAAACACAGGAATGCTGCTTTGACTGCGATAAGGAATATACGTGTAATACACTTGCGGTTCGAGTGTCTGCTGGAAAGCATATCTGAATAAACTGACGGAACGCTCAAGAGACATGCCTGCTGCAATATCAGCAATCGGCAGCGCGCGGTGTTCATCAGACGGCGTATTGGTGTCAGTGGTTTGTGAAAGATTGTAATCCGTGAGTGCAAGCTGAATGCGCGGATTAATGTAAAAAGACGACCAGTAGCGCGGCATGCTAATGCCAGGCTGCACGTGCAAACGATTGCCGTTTGGAAGCGTATCCGGCGTGCCCGGTGTTTTCAGATTTGTAAAACGTGTGGCTTCACTGTTGACGAAAAATTCCAGACCGCCTTTTTGATCGGGATAATCACCATTGACGATGAATTGCGGAAAGCGTCGATACTGATTCAAGACGGGTGATTGATCTATCGGATGCAGGGTTTGATACGTTTGCACACGGCCGGTGAAATTCCAGTTCTGGCCTTTGTAATAAAGATCACCTTCTTGCAGCAGCTGATTGGCTGAGATTTCATTCAGTGTTCTGCCGAAATCCCGCAGAAAATAATCGTCACCCGCGTAATTAAAATCAACGTGACTCGACCAGTGTTCGTTATATTGCGAATTATCACGCCAGTAAAAACTTTTGCGTGTGTCGCTTGAACTCAATAAACGATTTAATTCTGCAGAAGTGACAGCAGCAGTTTGTGAAGAATTCGTTTCAGGATGAGTATACAAAGTATTAATCGCAGAACCATTTTGAAAATCACGAAACGCGCGGTCGTGCGGCAAGACACTAAAAAAAACCGTGCCTTCGTTATGTACGGTTAAATAACGAAACTTATCGTAAAATTGCACGCCGCGTTTGCTTAAGATGCCAGGCGTAATGGTCATGTCGTAATTCGGTGCAATATTCCAGTAAAACGGTGCGAGAAAATATGGGCCCCATTGATTGGAACCACCGACTAGCGGCCAGAGAAAACCAGATTTACGCTGCTTGTCGATAGAAAAATTAATATAGGGAAAATAAAACACGGGAATATTTTTCACTTCCACGCGCGCATTAGTGGCATGACCGCGTCCCGTATTTTTATCCAGCACAATATGGCTGGCTTTAAGCCGCCAGGCAGGTAAACCAACAGGCGGGCAAGTGGTGTAAGTGGCGCGGGTTAATTCATACACTTTTGGCTGCGTTTGCGAGAATTCATCTGCGCGGCCAAAAGCCGTGAGAGTGATACCAGGACGGGAAGATTTTCGTCTGGCGATTTTGCTGCTGTCTATTGAAGTGCGATACAAGATATCCAGCAAGGATTTAGATTGGCTATCAAAATTGTATCGTCCTGTTTTGCCGAGCACGAGACCGTTTGCTTCGCGCAGTTTGACATCGCCTATCATGTCAATGGCATTTAATTTGCCGGTTTGCGGATCGCGGTACAAATAAGCTTTATTAGCAGTGATTTGCTGGCCGCCGCGTGTGACGGTGACATTCCCTTCCAGGGTGGATGTGGCGTGTTGTGACAGCAGGCCGCCGTTGCTGGTGACAGCAATAGAATCATTTTTCTCAACGACGAAAGGCGCAACAACAGGACTGCTTGGATAATGACCGCCGCATAAAAGGCCAGGGTCGACTATCCAGCCTAATTGATCGGCCGTTGTGTCATAAGCGTACAAGGCGCCTGAAACAAGCGCGATTCCCAGGATTTTACTGGCGAGGGTTATTTTTTTTCTTACAGACATTTCCTGGTCTCTGCTATATTCTTTTTTTGCAAGTTTGTAAGTGTATAGAAAAGGTTTTCTTAATGGAATCGACACAAGAATTAAAAATACAAGAAACGAAAAAAATCGAGCGGCAACAAGAGATGGAGCAGTGGCTGAGATCAGCCTGTCATCTCCCGTCTGTTTCGCTGCAATTTATGGCAGGTGATGCGAGCTTCCGTCGTTATTTTCGTTTGGCAGATGGCGATAAAACAATGGTGGTGATGGATGCGCCGCCGCCTGTGGAAAATTGTCGTCCTTATATCGCGATTGCAAGCGCCTTGCGTCAAACAGGATTGAATGCACCCGAGGTGATACACGCTGATGTTACCCGCGGTTTTTTGCTGATGACCGATTTTGGTGATGCCACCTATCTCAAGACGCTTACCGCTGCGAATGCAGATAAATTATACGGCGCAGCATTGAATGCGCTTTCCATCCTGCAAGGCTGCCGCTCGGTGGAAAATCATAAAATCCCGCCTTTTACTGCAGATTTCATGCTGAACGAATGGATGCTGCACAAGGAATGGGTGTGGCATAAATTGCTGGGCTTATCATCGCCTTTCGCGGAAAAAGAGCTGGATGCGTGTTATGCCTTGCTGGTGGAATCTGCTGTGAATCAGCCGCAAGTATTCATGCATCGTGATTATCACGCCGGCAATTTAATGGTGCTGCCTGAGGGCGGCGTGGGGATTCTCGATTTTCAGGATGCGTTTATCGGGCCTGTTACTTATGATCTTGCTTCACTCTTGCGTGATTGTTATGTGGAGTGGCCAAGAGAGCAAGTTGAACACTGGGCCTTGTCATACAGGCAGCGTTTAAATCTGCAAACGGATGCACAGGCATTTTTGCGCTGGTTTGATTTAATGGGCATGCAGCGGCATTTAAAAGCACTCATGACGTTTGCGCGCAAACATGTTCGCGATCAGCAGCCGCGTTATCTTTTGTATATTCCGCGCACGTTAAATTATCTGCTTCAGGTCAGTCATCGTTATCCAGAATTTGAAAGATTGCATGATTATTTGCGAGTCACCATCAAACCTGCTTTTGAACGGATCATGAAATGAAAAAAGCCATGATTTTAGCTGCTGGACGCGGTGAGCGTATGGGTGAATTAACACGGAATACGCCTAAGCCCTTATTAAAAGTTGGCGGTCAGTGTCTCATTGAATATGCGCTTGCCAGCATTAAACGTGCGGGTATTGAAGAATGTGTCATCAATATTTCCTGGCACGGCGAGCAAATCAAAAACAAGCTGCGAGACGGCGCGCAATACGGATTAAAAATTTTATATTCTGAAGAACCTGAGCGTCTTGAAACCGGCGGCGGAATTTTTCAGGCTTTATCTTTATTGGGGAGCGAACCGTTTTTAGTTATCAGCAGCGATATTGTCTCCGATTATTCATTTGCAGAATTACCTAAGCAACCGGAAGGTCTTGCGCATCTCGTGCTGGTTGATAATCCGCATTATCACTTGCGCGGTGATTACGGTTTGCAAGAAGGCAGGCTGAGCACGGCAGCCGATCAAACGTATACGTATGCCAATATCGGTGTATTTCGCCGTGAATTATTTGCAGATTGTGTGTCTGGTTATTTTCGTTTGACGCAAGTTTTAAATCCCGCTGTTTTAGCCGGCAAAATAACAGGGGAGATATATAAAGGTTTCTGGCAGAATATCGGCACCCCGCAAGATATCGAAGCATTCAAGCGCGCCCGAGAGGATTCGAACCTCCGACCCTTGGCTTCGGAAACCAATACTCTATCCAGCTGAGCTACGGGCGCATCTGGCCGCTAGAAATATCCCATCTTCTTCCAACATGCAATAGAGATTGTCGTACACGGAGTTGCGGTAAGAATGCCTTCCCCCATCGGGGGAAGGCCTTCTTACCGCAGCTCCGCTATCTCATCAACCATTCATCACACACTCAACAAGGACACCATCATGACACTTGCTATCGTTTACAGCCGCGCCTCATCCGGCATTGCAGCGCCACTCGTTACTGTGGAAGCGCATCTCTCCCCCGGCATGGCGGGATTTCTGATTGTCGGCCTGCCGGAAGCCGCTGTGAAAGAAAGCCGCGACCGCGTGCGCAGCGCTCTCATCAATTCCAATTTTGATTTTCCTGCGCGGCGTATCACGATTAATCTCGCGCCAGCGGATTTACCCAAGGAAGGCGGGCGTTTTGATTTGCCGATTGCGCTAGGCATACTTGCTGCCACCGGCCAGATTCCCCCCGAAGCGCTAGAGACTTATGAATTCACCGGCGAACTTGCTTTATCAGGCGAGCTGCGTGCTGTGCGCGGTATCTTGCCTGTTGTGTTAAGCGCGTATCAATCCGGGCGCCGTTTGATTGTTCCCTTGCAGAATGCAGCAGAAGCGGCATTGGTGCAGTCAGCGAAAGTATTATCAGCAAAACATTTGCTGGAAGTGTGCGCGCATCTGAAAGGCGAGCAAGTGCTGTCATCTTGCGTGCTTGACGAAACACAGCATGCTGCACCTGCGAATAAATTCGATCTTGCTGATGTCAAAGGACAGGCGCAGGCAAAGCGTGCGCTGGAAGTGGCGGCTGCTGGCCAGCATAGTCTTTTGTATCTGGGTCCGCCGGGCACGGGCAAGACTATGCTCGCAAGCAGACTGCCTTCCATCCTGCCGGATCTGACTGAGCAGCAGGCACTGGAAATTGCAGCGATTGCATCTGTCAGCAGCCAGGGATTTGATCCTAAAACCTGGCGGCAACTGCCGTTTCGTTCACCGCATCATACGAGTTCGAGTATTGCTCTTGCAGGAGGAGGGCGGCCGCCTAAGCCGGGTGAAATTTCTCTCGCGCATCACGGCGTATTATTTCTGGATGAGCTGCCTGAATTTCACAGACACGCGCTTGAATGTCTGCGCGAACCGCTGGAATCCGGGCAAATTACGATTTCACGCGCAGCCATGCAAACGTGTTTCCCTGCAGCATTTCAATTAATTGCGACCATGAATCCTTGTCCTTGCGGTTATGCAGGCAGCAGGATAGACGAGTGTCAATGTTCGAGTGAACAAATCAAACGTTATCTCGCTAAAATTTCCGGTCCCTTGCTGGATAGAGTAGACATGCATGTAGAAGTTCCGCGTTTGCCGCCAGAATTTTTATTGCAGGCTAGCAAGAGTGAAGCAGAAACCAGCGCGCTAGTGCGCGGGCGTGTGATGGCCTCGCGTGAATTTCAATTACAAAGACAAGGCAAATTAAACACGGATCTCACTGTGCCTGAGCTTGATCGTTATAGTGAAATTCATGCTGATGCAGAGCGTTTACTCACGCAGGCTGTCAATAAATTTAATTTGTCTGCGCGTGTTTATCATCGCATCGTCAAAGTCGCGCGCAGCATTGCGGATCTTGAGATGAATAAAACGATAGAAGCAAAACATTTGGGCGAAGCCTTGAATTATCGTTGTCTGGACAGATCCAGGATGCTGATTTAATGGGATAAAAATAGATACTTTGTTAGCATCTATACTCGAAGTAGATGCGAATAATGAGGAGTGTGTTATGCCACTACATTTTTATCCCCAGGTTGACGATATAACAGGCGGAACCCTTGAAGATAGAACCGAGACATTAATGGAAGCAGCAGAACGCTTCAAGGCAATTGTGCTGGATGAAGCGAACAAGGTTGATGTCAAACGCAGTATTCCGCGGGAACAGACGGCTGCTTACAATTGGGAAGAGATAGCGCGTGTGTTACGCGAAGTGCGCGATCTGCCTGAGGCGAGTAAAACGGATAAAATCCGGAAAGCCAATCTACTGAAAAAATTATCTGATGTGTATGAAGTCTTGCGCGGCGCGAAGATGTCCAAGCTTGAGGCGGTGAGGATTGCGCTGGTGAGTGAGGCTGCGCAATTGTCGGGATGATAGTCTGTAATTTTAGATCATTTCTTCAAACGCATTCCGCAATTTCAGCATTGCATTCTTCTCTAGCTGCCTGACTCTCTCCGCTGAAATCTGATATTTATCCGCCAAATCCTGCAGCGTTAATTTATCTTCATCCAGCCAGCGGGCACGGATGATATCCATGCTGCGCTCATCAAGCTTGTGCAGCGCATGATAAATGGTGTCGCTGGATTGTGAAGACCAATCAGCATTTTCCAATTCCTGCGCTGGATTGTAGCGCAAGTCTTCGAGAAAACCTGCGGGTGAAAAATGATGGTCGTCATCATCATCGTGACTATCAAATGCAGTATCTGAAGTAGAGAGACGCAATTCCATTTCCCTCACCGTTTCCGGTTTGACCTTCAGATCTTTCGCAATGTCATTCACTTCTTCTTGAGTCATCCAGCCGAGGCGTTTCTTGAGATTACGCAAATTGAAGAAAAGTTTGCGCTGCGCCTTGGTGGTGGCGATTTTAACGATGCGCCAGTTACGCAAAATATATTCGTGCATTTCAGCCTTGATCCAGTGCATGGCAAACGTCACCAGCCGCACACCCATTTCTGGATTAAAGCGCCGCACAGCTTTCATCAGGCCGATATTGCCTTCCTGAACCAGATCAGCGAGAGGCAGACCGTAGCCGAGATAACCTTTGGCAACGCGGGCGACGTAGCGTAAATGTGCAAGAATCAGGCGTTTTGCAGCAGTAATGTCATTATTCTTTTGCAGGCGGACAGCAAGATCGTATTCCTCTTCCTGGGTCAGCATGGGAATCTGGTTAACATAATGCAAATACGCTTCCAGGCTGCCTAGCGGCAGGCGGATATCGAGGGCCTGGAGGTTAGTGTTTAGCGCGGTCATTTTATGCTCTAGTTGTTGGATGTCGAAACTTCGCGGCCAATCATACTAAATTTCCGCAAACAATGCATCCACGAATTCATCTGCATTAAACGGCCGCAAATCTTCTATGCTTTCACCCACGCCAATAAAACGGATGGGGATTTGAGTCTGCTTTGCAATGGCAAAAATAATGCCGCCTTTGGCGGTGCCATCGAGCTTGGTCAGCACGATGCCTGTGACACCCATCATTTCATTAAATTGTTTGACTTGATTTAATGCATTCTGCCCAAGGGTTGCATCGAGGACGATCAGGGTTTCATGCGGTGCAGCAGGATCAATTTTCGCTACGACACGTTTCACTTTCTGCAGTTCAGTCATGAGGTGGGATTGGGTATGCAGACGGCCGGCCGTATCAGCAATGAGTACATCCGCGCTGCGGGCTTTGGCTGCTTCAAGCGCATCGTAGATGACGGCTGCAGTATCCGCGCCCGGCTGCTGGGCAATCACGGGCACCTGATTTCGCTCACCCCAGACTTGCAATTGCTCAATGGCTGCTGCGCGGAAGGTATCGCCCGCTGCGAGCATGACATTATTACCATCTTGCTTAAAAAGCTTCGCGAGCTTGCCTATGGTGGTAGTCTTGCCCGAGCCGTTAATGCCAACGACCAGAATAACGAAAGGTTTGATGGCCGAGGGAATAGCCAGCGGCACAGCACACGGACGTAAAATCTGTTTCATTTCTTCCTGCAGGCATTGAAAAGCCGCTTCTGCATCACTCAATTCCTTGCGCGCCAGTTTTTGTGTGAGGGTTTTGATTAATTGCTCAGTGGTTTCAACGCCGACATCTGCTGTGAGCAGGGCAATTTCAATTTCATTCAGCAAGTCCTGATTTAATTCTTTCTTGCCGAGAAAAACATTTGCGAGGCCTGCGGTAAAATTTGCACGGGTTTTGGCAAGCCCGTGTTTCAGGCGCGAGAAAAAGCTGGTGGATTTATTTTCTTCAGAGATATCCGTGTCGATATCATTTTTTTTTCTTTTGAGAAAATCGAACATGAGCAGGGTGCCTTTAAAAGAGGGAATGATGTTAGCATTACAGCCCAAGGTCAAGAAGAGAAAGGGGTCAAGTGCCAACACTTGATACCTTTTCAGTTAAAGATATCAAGTGTTGGCACTTGACCCCTTTACGGAGGAAAAACATGCAAGGTTCAGTGCGTATCATTGCCGGTAAGTTTCGGGGCCGCAAGCTTAAGGTGCCGGCGGTGAAAGATCTGCGTCCAACGCCTGACCGCGTGCGCGAGACTTTATTTAACTGGCTTTCGCCTATCATTCAGGGTGCGCGCTGCCTTGATTTGTTTGCAGGCAGCGGGGTGCTGGGGTTTGAAGCATTATCACGCGGCGCGCTGCATGTTGAGATGGTCGATCAATCTCTGGAAGTGGTGAGTTTGCTGAAACAGGAACTCGCGCAATTTGGCGCGGAAAATGCGAGTGTTTATTGCGGAAATGTGCCCGAACAATTACGCCCGGCGGTCAAACCATTTGATATTGTTTTTCTCGATCCGCCGTATGAAGCGAATCTCCTTGGAAGCTGCTGCCTTTATCTGGAGGAAAAAAATTATTTGGCGGATGCAGCCTACATCTATCTGGAAGCAAAAGAGAATATCAAGGATAATGACCTGCCGCCGAACTGGCGATTGATGAAATCAAAAAAAGCAGGACAAGTGCATTATCATTTAGCCATTAGAGAAAAAGCATGAGTGAACAACAAAAACCCCGCGTATTAACCGGCGATACATCTACCGGCCGTCTGCATCTGGGTCACTGGGTGGGCTCCATCGAAAATCGCGTAAAAATGCAGGATGAATTCGATTGTTATTTTCTGATCGCAAACATTCAGGCCATGACCACGCGCATGGATAGACCTGCCGAAGTGCATCAAAACGTGATGGAGGTCATGTTGGATTATCTCGCCGCAGGCATAGACCCCAAGCGCAGCACGATTTTTATTCAGTCAGAAATTGCTGCCATCGCAGAATTAACCGTATTTTTCAGCTTGCTCGTTCCTTACCCGCGTCTTATGCGCAACCCCACCATCAAAGATGAAATTCGCGACAAAGGTCTAGGCGATAATTACTCGGTGGGATTTTTGCTGTATCCCATTAGTCAGGCGGCAGATATTCTTGCATTCAGAACGCAAGTGGTGCCTGTGGGTGAAGATCAGATTCCGCATCTGGAATTAACGCGGGAAGTGGCGCGGCGTTTTAATCAGCTGTATTGCAATGTGGATACGCACGCAGAAGATGCAAATCATCTTCAACTGGGCGGCATTTTTCCTATTCCTGAAACCAGATTAGGCCGCACGCGGCGTCTGGTTGGCATTAATCCGCCTGGCCCTGATGGCAGCCTGCAAAAAATGTCAAAGTCGCTGAATAATGCCATCTTTTTGAGCGACGATCCTGACACTATCAAAAAGAAAGTCATGTCTATGTATACAGACCCTGCGCGTTTGAAGCCCACTGACAAGGGCACGGTAGAAAATAATCCCCTCTGGATTTTTCATGAGACGTTTAATCCTGACAAAACCTGGGTGGCAGAAGCCGAGGCGCGGTATCGGGCGGGCACCATAGGTGATGTTGAGTGCAAGAAAAAACTGATAGAAGTACTCGTTGCGCTGCTTGAACCCATGCGCGAGCGGCGTTTGCAATATGAAAAAGATCTTCATTATGTTAAAACACTGCTTCAGGAAGGAACGGCAAAGGCAAATGAAACGGCCAATGCCACTTTATTATTAGCAAAAGAAGCCATGCGGCAGAGGTATTTTTAAATGAGCGAAATGAAAGACAAGAATGAAAAGCCGGCAAGCGGCGGTTACCGTATTGGCAAGCTGACTATTTTGCAGATCATGGCTGTGCTGGCGGTGATAGGGTTGCTGGCAACCTGGGTGCTGGGTAGATTCTTCCCATCTTGATGTTTGATGTAGATTGGGTTGGTGGTGTAGGTTGGGTTAGCGCTTCTCAGCGTAACCCAACAAGCATACATGTTGGGTTACGCTGAGAAGCGCTAACCCAACCTACACCAGAGATGCTTGTTGCGGAGAGCTGTCATCCTGAGTAAGATACAAACTTTATGTAAATGGGGTTCTGTAATCCCAGCTCAATACTGAGCAATTATAAACTGATGTGGGTTAATTTTTTTGATAAGGAAAAAACTACGATGCGTAAAAATATTCTCGTTGCTGCTCTTGTTGGTTTCTGTGCATTTGGCATTGCTGCTTGCTCAAAAGGCGACAAATCTGATGAACCAACCTCCACTGCAATGACTCAGGAACAACAACAGCCAGCTGCTGAACAAATTCAGCAAACTGCTGATGCAAACAATCAGCAACAACAGCAACAGCAGGCAACTGCACCAATGAACACTGCTGACAGCTCAGCTCCTGCTGCAAATTCTGCACCAGCAATGGGTTCTGCTCCAGCCATGGGCTCAGCTCCAGCCATGGGTTCTGCTCCAGCTTCATCCGGTAATTAATCATGCTTGCAAACCCCGCACGCTGCTGCGTGCGGGGTTTTGTATTCCCCCAGGGACGCTGATATGCGTATGAAACTCTTTCCCTGTGCTGTTTTATTTCTGCTAGCTTCCTGCTTGTTTATCCAGCCATTGTTTGCTGAAGAAGATCCGCCTGGCCTTGAGCAATATCCTGACCAAACCATCCAGCAAAATCCGCAAGCGATAGATACGCTCGTCGTCAAAAATACCGAGACGAATGAACACGGGAAAAGACTGTGGAATTTACAGGATGCCGACATATTAAGCGTGATTACTGAAGTTTCTCAGGAAACCGGCAAGAATTTTATTGTCGATCCGCGCGTCAGCGGCAAAATATCACTGGTTTCAAGCAAGCCGATTAAGCAGGCAGAAGTATACGATGTATTTCTCTCCGTGCTGAGTTTGCTTGGCTATTCCGCTATCCCTAGCGGCAATGTTGTCAAAATCGTACCGAATATGGAAAGCGGCGAGCAGGCAGTGAAAATTGCCAGCAATCTATCACCAGGCAGCGGCGATGAAGTCGTTGTCCGTGTCATTCCGCTGCAAAATGTTTCTGCGACGCAGCTCATACCCGTGTTGCGCCCCATGCTGCCGCAGTGGAGTAATATTTCTGCGTATACGCCGGGAAATACCATCATTTTATTAGGCCGCGCTTCTAACCTTGACCGCATTCATCACATTATTGAAGACGTGGATAATGCTTCCACTAGCGGCATTCAGATTATTCCCTTGCATCATGCTTCTGCTGCGCAATTAGCGGTTGTCCTCAATAATTTGCAAACCGCAGCGCGTTCCACCGGCGAATCCAGTCTGGTTTCCATTGCCGTCGATGAGCGCAGCAATAGTATTTTGCTCGGTGGTTCGAAAGGTGCGCGCTTGCGTATGCGAGTGCTGATTTCACATCTGGATGCGCCAAGCAGCGCACCTGCTGGCAACACAGAAGTGATTTATCTGCGTTATCTCGAAGCCAAAACCTTCGCGCCTTTATTGGGTAAAATCGCAGCCAGTATTCAGGGGAAAAATAATAATACTTCGCAATATGAAGCAACGAATGCCGCGGCATCTTCACCAGGGCAGACGATAGTCACGAGCAGTACCTTAAAAGAAACCAATTCACCGTCGACTAATATCCAGGCGGAGACCAGCACCAATGCTGTCATCATCACCGCACCGCCTGCGCTCATGCATGCCTTAAAAGAAGTGATTACAAAGCTTGATATCCGTCCTGCGCAAGTGTTGGTGGAAGCCGTGATTGCAGAAATTGATGAAAGCAATTTGACTAGCCTTGGCATTCAATGGGGCAGTGTGAATGAAGTGGGGAATCTGCAAACTTTCTCAGCGACAGGCGGCTTGCCGAGTGCTTTCCCGCCTTTTGGTGCGGGTGTAATCGGCATTATGCCGCACGTGCAAATTGAAGCGGTATTAAGCATTTTGCGCAATCAGAATGGCGTTGATATTCTTTCCACACCCTCCATCATGGTGCTGGATAATCAGAAGGCAACGATAGAAGTGGGGCAGGATGTGCCTTATCAAACCGGATCGTATGCCACCACGGGCAATGCTACTACTGCCACACCTTTTAACACGAATCAGTACAAGGCGGTGACGCTGAAACTGGATGTTACGCCGCAAATTAATCTTGGCACGTCTGTGCGTCTTAAATTAAATTTGAAAAATGATACGCTGCAAAATCCACTGCATCCAGGATTAACACCCATCATCAATACCAGCAAGATTAGCAATATGGTGATAGTCAGAAGTGATGATGTGTTAGTGCTGGGCGGATTAATCAGTAATACCAATAATGAAAATATCAACAAGGTGCCGCTGCTCGGTGATATTCCTTTTCTCGGCCCGATTTTTCAGCAGAAGACGACGAGCCAGCACAAGAAAAATCTGGTGGTGTTTATTAAACCCATCATTATTCAAAACAATGAAAACGCCATGCTGATTTCAGAATCCAAATACGATGCGATACGCAGAACGCAATCAAATTTCAGGCAGGATCTTTCAACAATAGGTGATACACCGGTTGCAACGCGGCTGCCGCCCTGGAAAAATACCAAAGATTTGCCTCTGCCTTTTGGCACGCATCGTGATTGTCCTCCGGGCGCGCCATGTCCGCAGGAATAAACCCCATTCGTTTTGCTTTTGCGAAGCGTCACGGTGTGCTGCTTGCCGGTATTGAAAATAATATTGCTACGATTATTTATCATCAAACACCTACTCTTGCTGTATTAAATGAAATTCGCCGTCAATTGCAAATGCCGCTGACATTATCAGCCGTGAGTGATGCAGCATTTAATGAAGCCTTGGTTAAAACGTACGAAACAGATTCTTCCACTGCCATGCAAATGGCGGAAGATTTAGGCGAGTCACTGAATTTATCTGATTTAATGCATGTTTTGCCTAAAGCAGAAGATTTATTGGAGCGGCAAGATGATGCACCTATCATTCGCTTATTAAATGCTTTGTTAAGTGAAGCGATAAAAGAAGATGCATCTGATGTGCATATCGAAACATTTGAAGATCGCGTCACCATACGTTTTCGCATTGACGGTATTTTGCGGGAAATTATCGAGCCGCCGCGCATACTCGCGCCTTTGATTATCTCGCGTATTAAAGTCATGGCGCGTCTTGATATTGCGGAAAAACGTTTGCCGCAAGACGGACGCATCACGCTGCGTATAGGCGGGCGTGCAGTTGATGTGCGCGTCTCCACCATGCCGACCAATCACGGTGAGCGTGCGGTGCTGCGTTTACTCGATAAACAAAATGCGCGGCTTGATCTCACTGAATTAGGCATGGATGCGAAAACGCTCGCACTCTTTACACAATTAATTAAAAAACCGCACGGCATTATTTTAGTGACAGGGCCGACGGGTTCAGGAAAAACAACGACGTTGTATTCAGGTCTTGTGATTTTAAACGATAGAAAACGCAATATTCTGACTGTAGAAGATCCGATTGAATATGATCTTGGCGGCATTGGGCAGACGCAGGTGAATAGTAAAATCCAGATGACGTTTGCAAAAGGCTTGCGTGCGATTTTGCGTCAGGATCCTGATGTGGTGATGGTCGGTGAAATTCGTGATCTTGAAACGGCGCAAATTGCTATTCAGGCGAGTTTGACGGGGCATCTTGTTTTATCCACCTTGCATACCAATAGTGCGATTGGTGCTGTGACGCGACTGGATGATATGGGGGTGGAGCCATTTCTACTTGCCTCAAGTCTTTTAGGTATGCTGGCACAGCGTCTCATTCGTTTACTTTGTAATGAATGCAAAAAGCCTGCGCCTGCTACGGCGAAAGAATGCGAGTTGTTAGAAGTCACATCATCACCCATCATTTATCACGCTGTTGGGTGTGCGCATTGCAGGCACACAGGATACGCAGGGCGTAGCGGTATTTACGAACTCATTGCAGTGGATGAAGCCTTGCGCGGCATGATTCATGCGCGTGCGCCTGAATTGCAAATGCGAAAATACGCGCGCGAGTTGTATCTCGGCTTGCAGCAAGATGGATTCCGGCGTGTGTTAAGCGGTGAGACTTCACTTGAGGAAATTATGCGTGTAGCAGGTGAGGATTAATCTGGATTTCTATAGATCTGAATTGTACTTTAAATCAAGTTGTTATAATGAAAGTTGCTAAATTTTCTGTGCCCCGATAATTCCCCTGCATGTAACCTTGAGAAATGACGCTGGAGCAACTCCAAGGCGAAGCCAAAGGGGTTGATGGTAACAGCTCAGGTGGGTCGTCGTCCCGCGGACAAGCCGCGGGACGACGACCCACTTGAGCTGTTACGGCGGATGTTCCAGCTTGTTTTACAGTGCTGACTCGCAGCATCTGCTGATGCTTGTAACCGGCACTATCTTATGTCAGGGTACGCAGCAATCAGCATAATTTGAGTAGCTTCTATGCCCGCCTATCATTACCTTGCCATGAATCCCGCAGGCCGCGAACAAAAAGGCATTATCGAAGCGGAATCTGAAAAACACGCGCGGCAATTGCTGCGTGATAAAACTTTCATTCCGCTGGAAGTGCGTGCGGCGCAAAAAAAACAATCTGCGCAGCCATCTTCATTTATATTCACGCGTCAGCATAAATTAAGCAGCAAAGATCTCGCACTACTTACACGTCAACTTGCCACACTTTTATCTGCGGGTTTGCCGATTGAAGAAGCCTTGTCAGCCATTGCTGAGCAAGCAGAAAAATCGCGTATCAAAGGATTAATTTTCTCTGTGCGCAGTAAAGTCATGGAAGGCCACGCACTTGCTTCCGCTATGCGCGAGCATCCCGAAGCATTTTCCGCTTTATATTGCGCGACGATTGCAGCGGGTGAAAAGACGGGTCATCTCGATAAAGTTTTATTGCGGCTTGCAGATTACACTGAGCAGCAATGGCAAATGCAGCAGAAATTAAAAACCGCGCTGATTTATCCTTGCATGATTGTGTTAGTGGCAGCGGGCATAGTGGGTTTCTTGCTCGAATACGTCGTGCCGAAAATGATTGCGGTTTACGGTCATCTTAATCAGGCCTTGCCTTTGATGACGGAAATATTAATTGCGGTGAGTCAGTGGATGCAAGCTGATGGCGTGTACGCACTCATCCTGTTTGCTGCTGCATTTTTTATTTTTCGATGGGCATTAAAGCGCAATGAAATATTCCGTGAAAAATTTCATCGCGTATTATTGCGTCTTCCTTTAATGGGTCACGCGATCAAAACTGCTGATACATCGCGATTTTCCCGCACTTTATCTATCCTTTCTGCGGCCGGTGTGTCCATCCTTGAAGCCATGACGATTTCTGCAAAATTGATGACAAGCATTCCCATACAGAAATCTGTCGAGACTGCAGTCAATCACGTGCGAGAAGGAACGAGCATTCATCTTGCGCTGAAACAAACGGGATATTTTTCTCCCATGAGCATACACATGATGTCTAGCGGTGAAGCGAGCGGACAGCTTGAGAACATGCTCGAGCGTGTTGCCAAAAATCAGGAAGATGATATTACGCGTTTGATTGAAGTCTCGCTCGCCTTATTTGAACCGGCTGTCATTCTCATCATGGGTGCGGTGGTGTTATTCATCGTGCTTGCGGTGCTGCTGCCGATATTTAATTTGAATGAGTTTACTCAATAATATCAATATTCATCCCGCCAAACACTTGCTCCACTGTTTCATCCGCTGCATCGCCCAGCGTATAACCCGTCTCCCCAAACCATCTGCGGATAGCGACCAATTCGCGGCTCCTAAGGAAGATATAGAAACCAAGATAAGTATCATCCATCTCGCTGCCTTCGATTTCCTGAAAAAGAAAACGTTCAGCAAAAGGCAGGCGTTTGTGTGATTCTGTTTGCGTGTATTCGGAAAGGATTTTGAAGGCTTCTTCTGCTGTCGCTGCATGTTCGCAGCGGCCTTCTACTTCGTGATAATCATGAATGCGCTGACGAATGATGTTATCAAGTTCAGTATCATCGTAAATTTCCGTCAGACCGTGCGGCAAACGTTCATTCAATCCAAATACTTTATTGATGAAATCGGCTTTGTTGATTTTGATAACGGAAGAATCAATTAATTGATGCAGCAAGGGAATGAGTAAACACGCGCGTTTGAAGGAAGGCAGATTAAGATAAAGCGTATCGTTTTTGATGATGAAGGTGCCAAGGCGCAGTGGATTCGATGGTTTTTTGAAGGATTCCAGCGATTCGAAATGAATCTCATCGGTTTCATCACGCCAGAAAATTTCCCAGCTTTGGTCATTTCTGTTTTTGGTTGCAACGCATTTTAATTGATCGAAAATCATTTGCAGCTTGTTAGGCTGCAATAAATCGTAAGCAACGCGTACAGGCTGATAGGCTTCACCGGTTTCAATTGTTAAAAAAGACTTTTCGAGCCGCTCAAACATAATGCTTCCCCATATTCTCAATCATTCCCTTGTTTCGAATCGGTCATTGTTTTTTGGATGGTTTCTGTTCTGCATCCTGTTGCAGGGCAACACCCTTTTGGTAATCGGCTGACAGCGTCTTATCCATCGCAGCCCTGATTTTTGCTTCGGCAGTTTTAAGCGTAGCGGATATCTTTACACCCAGTTCTGCAAGATTAAAATCATTCACATTTTTTGTGCTCATCTTGTTCTCCTCGTGGATACTTAAAATTTTCTGATAGTGTAATTATAAACGTCTTTGCTTACCACATACTTAAAGCTGGTTTACCGCATCGGCGTATTTTGCTAAATTTCAATCTCTCATACAATAACCAAGAGATTCTTATGATAAAACCTTTCAAATCAAATGTTTCAGGCTTCACCTTAATCGAAGTCATGGTCGTTGTTGTTATTTTAGGTATTTTGGCTGCGTTAATTGTGCCCAAAATCATGAGTCGTCCTGAGCAGGCAAGGCTGGTCAAGGTCAAGCAGGATGTCGTTGCCATTCAAAGCGCGCTGGATTTATACAAGCTGGATAACGGCATGTACCCCACCACCGATCAGGGTTTGCAGGCGTTAGTCACACAACCTGCGACGCCGCCGGTTCCGCGTGATTGGAAAGTCGACGGCTATTTGCAGGAATTGCCGCTAGATCCTTGGGGCGAGGCGTATCAGTATCTAAACAATAACGAAAAAATACGTATTTTCAGCTTTGGTCCGAAAGGAAAAGACGGCGGTAGTGAAATATCGTGATGAAACACGCAGCAGGATTCACACTCGTGGAAGTGCTCGTGGTGCTTTTCATCATGAGTATTGTCACGAGTGTGGCCTTGCTGACGATTAATCATAATGAAAATCGACGGCTTGAAGCATTTACCAACGAATTGGTGCAGCGTATGACACTCGCAGAAGAGGAAGCCATGCTGCAGCCTGCAGTATTAGGTTTGTCGATTCAAGATGGCATGATTCAATTTGCCCGTTATCAGCCGGTAGAAAACGAAAAAAAAATTTCCTGGCAGCCTCTGCACGATCACGTGCTGTCTGATGTTGCGATTCCTGCAGGCATGGAAGTGAATGCGAAAAGCAGCGGAAAAAAAATTGCATGGATTATTTTTTCCACGAATGGAGACATCACACCGTTTACAATTTACATTGCAAAAAAAGGCAAATCCCCGCGTTATATCATCAACGGTGATGCCGGCGGCAACATCACTGCTGAGTTGCAAACATGAAGCAAACGCAGCAAGGTTTAACGCTCATTGAAGTGTTAATTGCACTCGCGATTGTCAGCATTGCCATGACGGCGGTCATTAAAGCTGCGTCACAAAATATAAAATCCACTGCGTATTTGCAGAAAAAAACCATGGCACTTTGGGTCGCAGAAGAAGTGATTAATGAAACGCGCGCGCATCGTCTTAATCTTGGTGCGAGCAGCGGCCATCAGCGTCTTTCAACTGAAATGCTGGGCAAGGACTGGTATTGGCAAACCAATGAAGAAGCGACAGCGAATCCTCGTATCAAAAAATTGATAGTCAGTGTGTATGACAATGAAAGAGATAAAGAAGACGCTGCAGCTATCATTACGCTAGAGGGTTATGTTTATCATGAAGCATGAACGCGGTTTTACCTTGATAGAAATTTTGATTGCGCTTTTCATTTTTACCATCGTGTCATTTTTGCTAATGTCATCACTGCGTACAATCATTACCGCGCAATCACGAACAGAAGAAAAGGCGCTGCGTTTGCGTGATGTGCAAATGGCTTTTTTATTCATGTCGCGTGATATTGAACAAGCGCTGAATCGTCCGATTTTAAATGCAAGCGGTAAAGAAGATGCTGCGTTTATCGGCAAGGAAAAAACTTTTCAATTAACGCATACCGGTTTTGCCAATCCGCTCGGCGTGGTAAGACGCAGCAATTTGCAGCGTACGATTTACACGTGCAATGAAAATGTTGTAGAGCGGCAAGTGTTTCCTGTGCTGGATCAGGCGCCTGAAACAAAAGCTGATGTAAGAACCTTGTTAACGAATGTTACTGAGGCGCGATTTCAATATCTCGATCATCACGGACATCTTGCAGATAAGTGGCCGATCAATAATGGCGAAGATCAGCCGCTGCCGCGCGGAGTAAAAATATCGTTGACGCTGGCAAGGTGGGGAAACATATCTCAGGTTTATTTGATTCCGGTGAAGAAAAGTGATTAAAGCATTCAAATCTCAGCAAGG
>Ga0181525_10001179_pt1 | contig 22536 bp, 12 predicted proteins | sample PEATcosm2014_Bin_48_FD_121100 | JGI IMG/M metagenome (GOLD analysis project Ga0181525, IMG submission 121100) | Peatland microbial communities from MTU Mesocosm Facility, Houghton, MI, USA - PEATcosm2014_Bin06_10_metaG | ecosystem: Environmental > Terrestrial > Soil > Wetlands > Peat | place... | reverse complement strand
TTCTAAGCGTATGTGACCTTTCAAGGAACTATGGTGCATATCGCGACAAGTGGCTATCGGTCAGAGGGGTCTACTATTACGGTCTGCGGGAAACATGTCAGCAGACGTGCACCGAAGGGCCATGGCCGTCGTTCCTGCATCTGGTTGGCACCGGCAACTCTGCCTGGGATTCTTGGGATAAGGCGGAGCGGACCGTTGAACTCGAAGCGAAGCAAGGTAAGAGATTCGAGGTTTGGGTGACCGCCTTGGGTGAACTGAAGACGAATGCGCGGCTATCGCGTCTCGGGCCATGCGACAAGAAAGGCAGCAGGTATTGGGGATACGGCCATTTGGGCGTATTCCCCGCCGAACTCGTGGTCAGATCCTTCAGCGATATTAAGGTTATAGAAAACCCCAAGTCTCCCTACGACTACGGCGGCACGTATCACGGGCCTGCTTGATCGATCCCAACGCTGCCCCTAAGTCGCAGCTTGAGTATATTAACCGCCGCCAGCGCTCAAGCACCGTGGGGCTGCCTCTCAGGCTGCGGCCCCGTTCCCCACGGCTCCGGTATTGTCAATCCAGGCGAATCGGGCAACCGGAGGCTCTCCCCCCGCATGCCGTGCCGCTCACGCAGTAACCCGCCACCCGCAAGAATGTCTCCACATTGAAGGGCTGCTGGTGCCGCGATACGATGCCGTAAGCGCCCAAAATGAGACGGCCGCCCGGTGCCACACAGCGCGCCATCAACCGGCCGGCAAACTCGGTCAGATAGTCCTCCGGGACGCAGTCCCATAGGGCATACACATATTCGTACCGGCGCCCCGGATGCCAATCCCAAGGGTTCGCCATCTCGAAATGACTTGCAAATTGGGGTAGACGGTTTCGTGCGAGTTCGATCAGCTTACTACCTTGATCGATGCCAAACGGCACGACCTCCAGGCCGCGGCTGCCGCCCCAGTTCCGGAGGCTCTCCAGCAAATAGCCGTTGGCACAGCAGACGTCCAGCAGATCGCCGGCGTTCCGAAGCGCTCCCAGGATTGGCTCGCGCTCGCGGCGCCAACGTTCAGAGCCGCCGCCAAACCCCGACTGGCGGATGGGATCTTCCGAGGTCAAATACGCCTCCTCCAGTTGTCCCAACCGGCCCAGAAACTCAGGTGGCAGACTCGCTCGGTCTTTTGGTCCCATACATTAACCCCACAACACCAGGAACCGGCCGGCGCGCCACGCGCGCCAAGCGCTACAGTAATACATGGCCCGCACCCCCGGCCCCGTATTCCACGACGAATAATGACGAACAGGCCCGCATGACACCTGAAGAAATCGAAGCCATAGTTGGCGGATACCACGGCGATCCCTTCCGCATCCTCGGCCCGCACGCGGTCCGCAAGCGCGGCGGACAATCCCGTTGGGAAGTCCGCGCCTTTCTGCCGCAAGCCGAATCCGTCACGGTGCGCATTGGCGACGAGATCCAGCCCATGCAGAAGACCCACGATGGCGGCTTCTTCTGCGCTACCCTCGCCGGCACGCCCGCCCGGTATCTGCTGCAGGCCAAACTGTGGGACGGGCCCACGGTGGAATTCGAGGACCCCTATCGCTTCGGGCCGCTCATCACCGATTTTGAGTTGCATTTGCATACCGAAGGCACGCACTTCGAAGCCTACCGCATGCTGGGCGCGCACCTCGCCGAGTCCGATAGCGTGAAAGGCGTGCGCTTCGCCGTCTGGGCCCCCAACGCCGAAAGTGTCACCGTAGCGGGCGAGTTCAACCAGTGGGACACGCGCCGCCATCCGATGCGCCGCCGCAATGGCGGCGTCTGGGAAATCTTCATTCCCGAGCTTGACGCCGGCACTACTTACAAGTACAACGTGCGCTCGCGTTTCGCCGCCTATCAGCAGCTCAAGGCCGACCCCTACGCCTTCGAAAGCGAGCTGCCGCCGAAGTCCGCGTCTGTCGTCTGGGATATCGAAAAATATGAATGGCAGGACGCCGCCTGGATGGAGGAACGCGGCCGCACCGACTCGCTCAAAGTGCCCGTCTCTATCTATGAAATGCATGTGGAATCGTGGATGCGCGGCCCGCAGGGGCAGTTCCTCGGCTATCGCGAGCTGGCCGTCAACCTGGTCGAGTATGTCAAGCGCATGGGCTACACGCACATCGAGCTGCTGCCCATCATGGAGTATCCGTTTTCCGGCTCCTGGGGCTACCAGATCATCGGCTACTTCGCGCCCACCTCCCGCTTCGGCACGCCCGAGGATTTCATGTACTTCGTGGACCACTGCCATCGCGCCGGCATCGGCGTCATCGTCGATTGGGTGCCCGCGCACTTTCCCCGCGACGCCCATGGCCTGGTCTATTTCGATGGCACCGCGCTATACGAGCACTCCGATCCGCGCAAGGGCGAGCAGCGCGATTGGGGCACGCTGGTCTTCAACTACGGCCGCAACGAAGTGCGCTCCTTCCTGATTTCCAACGCCATGTTCTGGCTGAAGCAGTATCACATCGACGGCTTGCGCGTGGATGCGGTGGCTTCCATGCTCTATCTCGACTATTCGCGCAAGGCGGGCGAATGGGTGCCCAATCAGTACGGTGGCAACGAAAACCTGGAAGCCATCGATTTCATCCGCCGCTTCAACGAGCTGGCTCACACGGTGCCCGGCGCCATCACCATCGCCGAAGAATCCACCTCGTTTCCGGGCGTGTCGAAGCCGGTCTATCTCAATGGCCTGGGCTTCACCATGAAGTGGAACATGGGCTGGATGCACGACATGCTGAATTACTTCAGCCAGGACCCCGTTCACCGGAAGTATCACCACAATAACATCACCTTCAGCATGCTCTACGCCTTCACCGAGAACTTTGTGCTGCCTATCTCCCACGATGAGGTGGTCCATGGCAAGGGCTCGCTGATTAACAAAATGCCCGGCGACGAGTGGCAGAAATTCGCCAACGTGCGCGCGTTTCTGGCCTATATGTATGCCCATCCCGGCAAGAAGCTGCTCTTCATGGGACAGGAGATCGGCCAGCGCGAGGAGTGGAATCACAACGAAGGCCGCCGTTGGGACTTGCTGGCGTTCGATTACCACCGCAAGCTGCAGTTTCTGGTGGAAGAGTTGAATCGCTTCTATCGCGCCAATCCAGCTCTCTACCAGGTGGACTTTCACTACGCGGGCTTCGAGTGGGTCGACTTTCACGATGTCGAACACTCCGTGATCGCCTTCTTGCGGCGCGCCGAAGACCCCCGGGATTTCCTCCTGTTCTGTTGTAACTTCACGCCTGTCGTTCACGAGCGGTACCTGTTTGGCGTGCCCGAGGAAGGCGTCTATGAAGAAGTCCTGAATACCGACTCACACCTGTTCGGCGGCAGTAACCTGGGCAACGCGGGATGGGTCGCCTCGCGGCCCGTGCCGCAGCATAATCGCCCGCAAAGCATCAGTGTTACGCTGCCCCCGCTGGCGGTGATAGCTCTTCGCAAGAGGTAGGCCTCCTGGCCTGTCCCCAATCATATGTCACAAAAATACGACGCAATCATCATCGGCGGCGGCCACAACGGCTTAGTCACTGCCGCCTACCTGGGCCGCGCCGGACGCAAAACGCTGGTCCTGGAGCGCCGCGAATTGGTGGGCGGCTGCGCCGTCACGGAAGAACTCTGGCCGGGGTTCCGCGTTTCTACCGCCGCCTATCTCACCAGCCTCCTCCAGGAGCGCGTGGTCCGCGACCTGGACCTGCCGCGCTTCGGCTACCAGGTGGACGCCAAGGACCCCGCTTTCTTCTCCCCGTTCCCCGACGGCCGCTGTTTCTTCATGTGGCAGGATGGCCGCAGGACGCTGGAAGAGATTGCCAAATTCTCCAAGCGCGACGCCGAAGCCTATCGCGCATTCGAGGCGCAACTCGAACGCCTGTCGCAAGTGGTCGAATCGCTGCTGCTCACCACCCCGCCGCAATTTCCGCCGCGCGGTATTGTCGACTTGATCGAGTATCTCAAGCTGGCCGGCCGCCTGCGCAAGCTGGCCCCGGCCGACATGGTGGCGCTGGTGAAAATCTTCACCCAAAGCGCCGCCGAGTTGCTCGACGAATGGTTCGAATCGCCGGAGCTGAAAGTCACTCTCGCCACCGACGGCGTGATCGGCGCGAACGGCGGCCCGCGCTCCCAGGGCACCGCCTACATTCTGATGCACCATGTGATGGGCAGCGTTGCCGGGCATCGCGGGCTGTGGGGCTTCGTGCGGGGCGGCATGGGCGCGGTCTCCGAGGCCATCGCGGCTGCCGCGCGCAGCCACGGCGCGGTGATTCGCACCAACGCGGTGGTCGAAAAGATCCTGGTGCGCGACGGCCGCGCCTGCGGCGTAGTTTTGGAAGGGGGCGAAGAAATTGAAGCCGCGGTGGTGGCTTCCAATCTTGATCCGCGCGTGACGTTCCTGCGCCTGCTTGCCGAGCGCGACCTCCCGCCGGATTTCGTCGCTTCCATCCGCCGTTTTCGCACCGAAGGAACTTCCTGCAAAATCAACCTCGCCCTCTCCGGCCTGCCCGAGTTCAGCGCCATGCCCGGAGCGCCCGGCCCGCAACACCGCGCCACCATGCACATCTGCCCGTCCATTGATTACATTGAGCGCGCCTGGGACGATGCGAAATATGGCCGCCCCTCCGAACGCCCCATGCTGGAGATGACTATCCCCACCATGTACGATCCGTCCCTTGCGCCACCTGGCAAGCACATCATGGGGATCTTCCTGCAATATGCGCCGTACACTCTGCGCGGCACGACATGGGATGAAGCGCGCGAGCCGTTCTACAACCGGGTGCTGGAAGTGATGGAAGAGTATGTGCCCAACATCCGCTCGATAATTATCGACAAACACGTGCTCACCCCGCTCGACCTGGAGCGCCGCTTCGGCATCACCGGCGGCAACATCTTCCACGGCGAGATGGCGCTTGACCAGATGTTCGTGATGCGCCCCGTGGCCGGCTACGCGCGTTACCGCACGCCGGTTCGCGGCCTTTATCTATGCGGCTCCGGAGCGCACCCCGGGGGCGGCGTCATGGGGGCGCCAGGCTACAACGCCGCCCGCGAGATGCTGAAAGACCGAGTGTAAGTAGTTAGAAGATGATCTTCCCCACTAACTGCATGTTGAACGGCTCGCCCGGACCCAGCCCCGGAGCGCCGTTGAAGTCGCCGATGGTGTCGTAGAGATAGCCGTTCGATCCCACCGACCCTGCGCCGCTGGCCAGGTTCTTGCGGTTGAACACGTTGAACATCTCCGCGCGAAGCTGTAGCTTCAGGCGTTCCTTAATGGAGATGTTCTTGATTACCGACAGGTCTACATCCGCAAAACCCGGACCCGTAAACAGATTCCGGGAAAGGTCGCCGTCCGGATTGGTGGTTCCGGGGCAACCCGAGCTTCCCGGCACGCAGAACGCGTTCGGGTTCACCCATGGCTCGCCAACCCCCGGCACGAATGTATTGGAAACCCCGGCGAAGGGATTGCCGATGAGGTTCAGCCCGGGCCTTTGTGTCCCGGCGTTGAAGTTGAAGGGCTGTCCGCTGTGGAACGACCAGAGGCTGCTCAATTGCCAGCCGTTCGAGAGCCATTTCGGGCCGTGCGAGGACCCCGGTATGTCGTAAGTCAAGAAAGTGGTGAAGTTCAGGCGCGTATCATAGTCGCTGCTTCCATATTCCTGCGCCAGGTTGAAGCTATCGAGTGGGATCACGCCGCGGTACTCGGTCACATCGTCCAAGGCGTGCGCCCAGGTAAACGCGAACTGCCCGGTCACTCCGTGCCACGACCGGATCTTGAGGGTGCTCTGCAGCGCGTTGTAATTCGAGTTGCCGATACTGTTCAGCTGATAGATCGAGCCGATGTTCGGGTATTCCGTATCATAGCTGCCGTTCTGGTTCAGATTCAGCATTACCGACGCCTTGTGTCCCACGCTGCCCACATAGCCGACCTGCCACACCAAGGCGTTGCCGATACCTTTCTCTACATTCAAGCTGTAATTGAAGTAGTAAGGCGTCCGGAAATCCTGGTTGACCGAGTAGACGTTGTACGTGTTCGCCCCGCAACCGCTGAGCGTCGGGCAGGAAGTGATGCCGGGGAAGATATATTGATTCGCTTCCCAGGTGTAACTCGAAAGGCTGTAATTGTCGACCGGCTTCGGCCCGATCGGATTGTCCTGCAGTCCATCGGCTCCATTGCCGCGGTAGTCCAGAAATGGATTCATGTTGATCTGGTCGTAGAACACCCCGAATCCGCCGCGCACCACCAAGTCGTTCTTCGATCCAGGCTGATACGCGAAGCCCAGGCGCGGTCCGAAGTTATTCCGGTCCGGCGGAAAGATACTGTTGATGCCGTTGCCCTGAATCTTCAAACCTTCTCCGGGAATAAAGACTGCAAGATCCTGGTTGGGACTGTGCAGCGGACCCATATAGTCGTAGCGTAGGCCGATATTCACATTCAGGCTGCGGGTCACCTGCCAGTTATCCTGGGCGAAGAAATCGAAGCCGTTCACCCGCACAAACCGTTCCGGATCTCCCACCGCGATATCGGACGTGGAAACGTAACCCGCCAGATAGTCGGCCAGCGCCAGCACATTCGAGCTTACTGCGGTATCGCCCGCCCACGGCCCCTGCGATCCATCGAACGAGAAGCTGCCCAGCGAGCGCCGGTGATAGAACTCATCCACGCGCCCTTGCCGCACCTCGGCCCCAAACCGGAACTGGTGCTTGCCCGAGACGTAAGAAAGTATATCCGTCAGATGGCCGGTGGGGTCGCTGCGGCCCTCCGGAGGCGTGATGCCTACCTGATCGAAACCGGCGATTTGGATATTGGGTGCGCCCATGATGGGTTTCCCGTTAATCGAGGCATCCGGGCTTGTATATAGTCCCAAAGCCTGGCTGTCGAAGCTATTGTTGGAGTCGTGAAACACCTGATTGAAATAACTGATACCGAACAACAGTTGGTTAGTCATCTTCTCGCTCAAGACGGAGTTCAGCACAGCCGAATAGTTCTGTACGTGCAAGGGCGCGACTTCGAAGTAATATCCCAGGTTGGAACTGGCGGTAGCCAGCGCCAGGCTGGCGCCCGGAGGCTGCGTCTGGCTGCCTTCTCCCGCGAACCAGTGCAGCGAGAAATGGTTCTTGGCGTTGAAGTTGTAGTCGAATTTGACCACTCCGTTCAGGCTGTAACCTGTGCCCGGAACAGTGGCGAAGTAGTTATTCACGGTAGCCGGGAGATTCACGATGGAGCTTGGCCACAGGTTCGCCAGCAGGGTCTGCGACAGCGGATTTACCGGCACGCCGTATTGCGTCAAAACGCTCTGAGCCTGGCTCACCCACGCCGCCGAGGGTTCGGTGGACAACCCCGTCAGGCCGAAGATATACTGCTGTTTCTCAAAGGCGCCAAAGAAAAACATTTTGTCTTTGATGATGGGCAGCCCCGCGCTCATTCCGTAATTCTCGTTCCGCAGCGGAGGGGCTCTGGGAAAGTCGGGCGTAGGCACGAAGAAGGGCGAGTGCGCGGCATAGAATTCGTTGCGGTTGTAATAATAGGCCGTGCCATGTATGTCATTGGTGCCGCTTTTGATAGTCAGATTGATGGTGCCGCCCGCGTTGCGTCCGCCTTCCGCGTTCGACTGGGTCTGCGCCGAGAATTCGTCGATCGCGTCCAGCGGCATCACCACCCCCGCGATGCCCGAAACGCCGCCTTGATTGACAGCCGGAATGTTGTGCCAGAAGTCATTGTTATCCGTGCCGTCGATCTGCCAGTTCATCTGGTTGGGACGCGTTCCATTGAGGGACCCGAAGCCGCCCACGGAATATCCGCCGTAGCCCGGCGCCACCGCGATCAACTGCGAAAAATCCCGCCCGTTCATGGGCATGTTCTGGATCGCTTCGTCCGGAATCGTATCGCTCTGAGTCACCGTGGTGGTGTCTATGGTGATCGCCGCGGCGGAGACCTCCACCGCCGTAGCTTGCTGTCCCACTTTCAGCGTCACCGGCAGCGTATAGATGGCGCCCGCCGTCACCGGGATTTTCTCTACTGTGACCGGCGTAAACCCGGCGGCAGTCACCGCCACCTGATAGGTACCGGCGGGAAGATCCTGGAACGAGAACTGGCCCTCAGCGGTAGTCACTGTGGTAAGCGCGATTCCGGTCCCCGTGTCGGTTGCCTTTACGGCAGCGCCGGATAGGGCCGCTCCCGTTTGGTCAGACACGGTACCATTGATGGAGCCCCGGAATGTCTGTGACGATCCGGGGATAACAGCTGATAACAACAATACGGCGCACGCCAGAAGGTGTCTCATGGGTTCCTCGTTACGATATTGGTCTTACAATGCCTGGAAAGATGGGCGGCCAAGCAGCAGGCCGAGGCCCAAACGTAAACTCTGGTGCTTATAGCAAGTCTTCAATAACTTGCGCGGGCATCGCCGTTCTGCCATACGCTCGATGGAAGACAAATGCACGCGCAAATATGATTATGTGTAATACTATTGACGCAAACCGCCGCCCGCAAGCAGCTTCTCCAACGCGGAGATGTCGTGATACAGCGCTCTATCGCCCTCGAGAGGAGCCGAAACCGTCCGGATGCGTTCGCGCGCCCGTTCAATCGGCAAGCTGCTCTTTAAGGGCTTCAACAGATCAAGCGCGCGCGAAGCGGACAAAGCTTCAATCGCCAGTACGGCGCGAGTATTGCGCACGATATTTTTGTATTTTAGCGCAGAAGTCATGCCCATGCTAACAAAATCTTCTTTATTCCCGCTGGTGGTGATGGACCCGGAGGAGGCCGGATGGGAGAGCACCCGGTTTTCCGCCACCAGGGCGGCGGCCGTCACCTGCGCCATCATCAGCCCCGATTCGAGACCCGGATGGCCCGCCAGGAACGGCGGAAGCTCCTCGTTCAGGGCGGGGTTTACCAGCCGGTCGATGCGCCGCTCGGAGATGCCCGCCAGTGCGGTCAGGGCCACCGCCAGATAATCCAACTGGAACGCCAGCGGCTCGCCGTGGAAATTGCCGCCGGAGACGATCTCGTCGTCCAGCACCAGCGGATTGTCCGTGGCCGCGTTCAGCTCGATGGCGAAGGTCCGCCGCGCCTCCGCGAGCGAGTCGCGTACCGCGCCGTGCACCTGCGGCGCGCAGCGCAGCGAATAGGCGTCCTGCACGCGCCGGCAAGCGATATGAGAATCGCGAATTTCGCTGCCCTCCAGCAGTTGGCGCAGGCGCGCGGCGCTCTCCATCTGGCCGGGGTGCGGACGCGCGGCATGCAGCCGCGGGTCGAAAGCGCGCGGAGTGCCGCGCAGGGCGTCCAGCGTCATGGCGCAAATCACGTCGGCGGAGTCCGCCAGCACTTCGGCCGCCGTCAGTTCCAGGCACCCAATGGCCAGCATGGCTTGCGTGCCATTGATCAACGAAATGCCTTCCTTGGCGCGCAGCGTGAGCGCCTCCAGGCCCGCGCGCCGCAGCGCCTCGCCGCCGCTATAAACCGCGCCTTGGTACTCCGCTTCGCCTTCCCCGATGAGCACCAGCGCCATGTGGGCCAGGGGAGCCAGGTCGCCGCTGGCCCCCACGCTGCCTTGCGAGGGCACGCGCGGCGTCACGCCGCGATTCAGCAGTTCGCACAACCGCTCCGCCACCACCGGACGAATGCCCGAATAGCCCTTCGCCAGCACATTGGCGCGGATCAGCATCATAGCCCGCACTTCCGCCCGAGCCAAGGGATCGCCGACGCCGGCCGAATGCGAGCGCACCACGTTGCGTTGCAGTTGATCCAGATCGCCAGGCGCGATGCGCACGTCGGCCAGCAGCCCGACGCCCGTGTTGACTCCGTAGACCGGCGCATCGCCCGCGGCCAGCCGCTCCACCACGGCGCGGGAGCGGTTCATTTTTTCCACCGCGGGTGCGGCGAGCGTCGCCTCTTCGCGGCCCTCCGCCACCGCGCACACGTCTTCTATGGTGAGTTGCTCTCCATTCAATTCCATTGCGTAACCATTGTCCCCAATCCGGAGCGGCTAAAAGTAACAAGCTCCGTGGGGCGGACCTGCCGCCCACAAATAGCGATGAAAACCAGGTTGGAGGGCGGGCAATTCTGCCAGGCAATTCTGCCCGCAGCCAGCTTTTTAGCCGGCTCCGGCCGCCTGGAAAGGCGGCTGCGGCCAAGATTGGCCGCCCTCCAATTCCAATGGCTTACGGTGGGCTTTCGATCGTGCTCGGGTGCTCCAGGACCCGACCCTTAACGCCTGCCCCACGAACGACGCAACCTTGATGCTATCCTCGTACTTCCTATGGCGCGCAAAGCGGCGGTAATCGGAAGTGCCGGACAACTTGGCGTGGAATTGCTCCGCGAGTTGGAACGGCGCGGATACCAGACTATGGGGTGGGACCGCAGCCAACTGGACATCACGGATAACCGGCAGGTGGAGAGCGTGCTGACCCCGTGGGATCCCGCCATCGTGTTCAACGCCGCGGCTTACAACCAGGTGGACGTGGCGGAGAGCGAACCCCAGGCGGCCTTTCTGGTGAATGCCCTCGCGGTGCACAACCTGGCGCTGGCGTGCCGCCAACTGGATGCCCGGTTCGTGCACTTCTCCACGGATTACGTCTTCGACGGCGCATCCGGCCGGCCGTATGTGGAGAGCGACCCCACGCATCCGCTCGGCGCGTACGGCGTCTCGAAACTGGCTGGCGAGATTTACGCGCAGGCTTACCTGGATGCGCCGCTGATCGTGCGCACGTCCGGTGTGTTCGGTCCCGGCGGCCTGCGCACCGCGCGCGGCAATTTCGTGGAAGTGATGCTGCGGTTGGCGCGGTCGGGCCAGCCCATCCGGGTGACCCAGGACCACGTGGCGTCGCCCACCTACGCGCCCTTGCTGGCCGCCCGCACCATCGACCTGGTGGAGCGCGGCCATACCGGTGTCTTCCACATCGGCGGCGGCACGGCCATTTCCTGGTTTCACTACGCGCAGGCGATCTTCGCGGCTGGAATGCCGGGCCAGGCCGTGGAACTTCACCCGACCAGCGAGCGCGAATACCGCACGGCCGCCCGCCGTCCCAAGTTTTCGGCGCTATCGAATGCCCGGATGGAGAGCGTGGGGCTCGAACCGATGCCGCCGCTCGATGATGCAGTGCGCCTTTATTTCGCGGCGCGCGAGAAGATGCTCAACTCTTCTCGGGCTTGATCGCGTAATAGCCCTTGCGCACCTGCACCTTCAGGTTTTTGTCGCTCACCTTCACGATCAGCTTGCGGAACCCGCCGTCCTGCCCCGGGTTGGTGGAGGTGTAGGCGATCGAGTACTGGCTGCGCATCTCGTCCTGCAATTGCTTGAAGGCATCGTCCAGCGTATGGCCGCGGTCCACTTTGAAAACGCGGCCGCCGGTCTCGCCGGACATCCTTTGCAGCGCGAAATCGCTGACTCTGCCGAACGAAAAAGGGCCGTAGGCGCTGGGATCGGCGTAGTCGATGCTGTAGATGACCACATCCGACTTCTGCGCGGCCTCGATGGCTTCCTCGATTTTCAGCTTGCTGCCCTCGTCGATACCATCGGTGATCAAGACCACGACTTTGCGCCCCACCTCGGCCTTCAACTTTTCGTTCGCCGCCAGATATACCGCGTCATACAGCACGGTGCCGCGCGGCTGGCTGATAGTGGGCACGGGGCCGGGTCCGAAACCGCCGGCCCCGGAATTGATCTGTAGTTGGGAGAGCCCCGCCTGCAGCAGCTTGGGCGAATTCGTGTAATCCTGCAGCAGCTCGGAATCCTCGCCGAAGCTGATTAGGAACGCTTCGTCCTTCTTGCGCAGAACCTGCGCGAAGAACTGGTGGGCCGCGCGCTTCTCGCTGTCCAGCAGGTTTCTCTGGCTGGCGCTGACGTCGATCAGCAGGCCGATGGTCAGCGGCAGGTCCGTTTCACGCGTGAAGTATTTGATGGTTTGCGGCTTGCCATCTTCGAGGACGGTGAAGTCGTCCTTGGTCAGATTGCCTACCAGGGCGCCGTGCTTGTCGTGCACCGAAGCCAAAATGTTAACGAGCGAAACTTCGACGCTGATGGAAGGAGGCGGCGCCTCCTCGGCGGGCTTGTCTTGCGGCAAGGCGCGGGACGCCGGCAGCATCGCCAGCAGTACTAAAGATGCGATCCCGCGTGGGAGCGGGCTGTTGGTCAGGGCCATAAGGGTTACAATGACGGACGTGGCTCAAAGGAGCCCTGTTACAATAATGCGCAAAGCCATCCGCCATCTGCAAGCGGCCGACCCGGTGATGGCCGGCATCATCCGGCAGGTCGGCCCTTATCGCATCGAGTTTCGCGATCCGGTTTTCGATACGCTGGTGCGGTCGATCGTCTACCAGCAGCTGAGCGGACACGTGGCGCAGGTGATCTTCGGGCGCCTGTTGGCGGCGGTACCGGGCGGCCTGTTGACTCCGGAGAACATCCTGGCGCTGCGGCCCGCGAAGATGCGAAAATTGGGCCTATCGAAGCAAAAAACGGCCTACATTCGCGACCTGGCGCGCCATACGCGGGCCGGCACTGTCAATTTCGCCGGCCTGCTGGAACTGCCGGATGCGGAGGTGATCGAGCACCTCACGAAAGTGAAGGGGGTGGGCGTTTGGACCGCCCACATGTTCCTGATTTTCGCCCTGCGCCGCGCCAATGTGCTGCCGTCGGGCGACCTGGGAGTTCGTTCGGCAATTCGCAAGGCGTACGGTTTTGAGGAGTTGCCGAAGCCAGCGGAGATCGAAGCCCTGGGCGAGAAATGGCACCCTTACTGCACGGTGGCCGCCTGGTATCTGTGGCGCAGCCTGGAGCCGAACGCAAACCTGTAGCGCCGCCCCTATTCCAGTTCAGCCTCGGCCGGCGGCGGCGAAACCGGCGGCAGCGAAGCCAGCCATTCGCGCGCCAGGCTTTCCGGATTGCCGGCCAGATCCACGGGCACGCTGCGCACCTCGGCGTTATTCTCGATGAAAGCGGCGATGACGCCTTGCGGCGTGGGCCGCAGTTCCAGCTTCGAGGCGCGCGCCTCCAGGCGCAAGGTATTGCCCAGCCATGCCAGATGGACCTTGGTGCGCATGGCATGCCCCAGCCGGGTGGCCTGCTTCAACAGCTCGCCCGCATACGGGCCCTTCCTGAGCTCATCCGCGTAGACCGCGGAAGCCTGCGCGCGGGCGCGTTCGGAATCCCGCGATTTGGCGTCGCGGCTGTTTTGTTCGCCACGCTCTTCGCGCGACTCAATGTTTTTTAAGTTGCTTTCGAGATCGTCCAGAAAACTCATGAATTTTCAGTTTGGCATATCGGACCGCGCCTTTGAAAATGCGCCCCGCCGCACCGTTGCGGGAAGGCGGCGAAAGGAACGTCTCGCTGGCGCAATTACCCTGTGACGGGCTGGTGGAACAATTGAGCCGATTGCGCGGTCCAAGTCCACGAGGCCTGAAAAGTTTATCAACTACGGAGATGCATCATGAGATCCTGGTTTCCGCTTTTAGCGGCGCTCGGCGGCATTGCCTGCCTGACAGTTTTGAAATCCTTCCAGGCGCCGGCCACCCCGGTTTCGGAATCGGCCGCTCTCACTTACGCGCACGGTACGGTGCGGGTATCCATTCCTTACGCGGCGCCGCATGCCGGCGGGGGACAGCTCACCGTGGAGGTGCTGGATCCTGACGACGGAGTGCTGGGGCGCGCCGGGCAAAGCGTGGCCGTGGGCGCGGGGAAAGGGCACTGGCAGCAAGATCTCAAACTGGCAAAACCATTGGCCATCGGCGAGCTGGCCTGGCAGCGCCTGCGCTACCGCTTTACCTACGACGGCCAACGGGACGCCGCCATCGAGGGCACGGAATCCATTTCCGAGATCCTGCGTATGCCGGTGGTCCACATCCTGGGCCAGCAATCCTACCTGAGCGGCGCGCAGGCCGCGGTGCGGGTGATCGTCACGGATTCGAAGAACGAGCCCATTGCGGGCCCCAGTTCGGTGCGCGTGGAATTGGCGCCGGAAGGCCGGAAAGTGCAGCCGCTTTTCATGGGCCGGTTGAATGCGCGCGGCACCGTGGAGGCGCAGTTCCGGTTTCCTTCCGGCCTGGTGGGCAGTTATCCATTGCACTACGTGGCCGAAACGCCTATCGGAGAGGCGGAATTCACCCAGCAGGTGCGCCTGGAAGACCAGGTTTCGATTCTGCTTACTACCGAAAAGCCCATCTATCAGCCGGGCCAGACCATCCACGTGCGGGCGTTGGCGCTCGATCGCGCGCATCACGATGCCGCCGCGGCGCGCGGCCTGACCTTCGAGATGCAGGATTCGCGCGGCAACAAAGTGTTCCGCAAAGCCACGCAGACCAGCAAGTTCGGCATTGCATCGGCCGAATTCGAACTGGCCGACGAGGTGAATCTGGGGACGTACCATTTGCGCGCCGTGATGGGCCAGGAGGACGCCGCCAACACCGCCGAACTGGCTCTCAATGTGGAGCGCTACGTGCTGCCCAAGTTCAAAGTCGCGATCGATTTCGGCGCCAACGATAAGCGCGCCAAGCGCGGCTACCGGCCCGGGGACCATGTAACGGGCACGGTGCGCGCCAATTACTTCTTCGGGAAACCGGTGGATGCGGCGGAGATCGTGGTGAAGGCGTCGGGCAGCGACGTGGCCCAATTCGAGGCGGTCTCGGCGCAAGGCAAGACAGATCGCGAAGGGACCTATCGATTCGACCTGCGGCTTCCCGATTATTTTGCGGGACGGCTGAGCCATGGAGCCGCGGCGGTGCTCATCGAAGCCACCGTCAAAGACGCGGCCGGCCATTCCGAGACGCGCGGCGAGCCGATTACGGTGAGTGAATCGCCTTTGATCGTGACGGCCATTCCGGAAGGCGGCGCGCTGATACCCAATCTGGAGAACCAGGTGTTTGTGATCGCGGCTTATCCCGATGGCACGCCGGCCGTCGCCAGCATCAAAGTGCATGCCGAAGGCAATGCGGATCAGAGCGCCGCCTGCGATGAGGGCGGCGTGGCCGTGATCCAGCTGCGGGCGGGCGCCGGGCAGGAGTCCCTGGATATAGAGGCCCGCGATAAAGAGGGGAACCACGCCGCGACGCAGGCGCGCCTGCGGTCCCGCGACGGTGCGGACCAAATTCTGCTGCGCACGGAGCACGCCGTGTATCGCGCCGGCGACCGCATCGCCTTGCAAGTGCTCTCGACGAAACCCCGCGGCACGGTGTACGTGGATGTGGTGAAGCAAGGCCAAACCGTGCTCACGCGCGACCTCGATATTGTGAATGGGAGGGCGGAACTGGCCTTGACCGCGACGCCGGATCTGGCGGGCACCGTCGATATCCACGCCTACCTGTTCGGGCAGGATGCCCGGCCCGTGGGCGACCACCGGCTGGTCTTCGTGCAGCCGGCCGACGAGTTGAAGATCGAGGCCACCGCGGATCGCGCGGCCTACAAGCCGGGCGACGAAGCCCGCATATTGTTCCATGTGACCAACGGGCAGGGCGGTGGAGTGGCGGCCGCGCTGGGGCTGCAGGTGGTGGACGAGGCCGTATTCGCGCTGGCGGAAAAGCAGCCCGGCATGGCGAAGGTCTTTTTCTACCTGGAGCAGGAAGCCATGAAGCCGCGATACGAGATCCATTCGCTCGGGATGCCGGAGATTGTGGAACCGGTTCCAGTCGTGCGGGCCGCGCAACACGACCGCGCCGCGCGCGCGCTGTTCGCGGCCACCGAGATGGTGAATGGCAAAAAGTTCGAGACGGAGTTTGGGCGCACGGTTCCATTGGCGAAATACGCGGAGTATCTCGAGCGCTACCAGCAGCGCTACAGCCGGCAGATGCACCACCTGGCCGAAATGTTCTCGCAATGCGGGGCGGACCTCCAGGTCTGCGCGGGCTCTCCAGAGCCCGCCCTAAAGGCCGCGCTGCGCGATGCGTGGGCGAACGGCCTGCGCGTAGAACAAGTGAATTGGGCGCGGCAAAAGAAACTCTACGTGGTGCGCAGCGCCGGTCCGGATAAGCAGTTCAACACCGCCGACGACCTGACAGGCTATCTGGAAGTTACCGGCCGGAAGTCCGTGGGCCCAAACGCGTCCGGAACCAGCCGGATCGATCTTAAGATCGAACACGACCGCGGGCCGATGAACGGCTTGGCGGAGATTACCGGGGCAGTCGTAGACCAGCAGGGCGGCGCGCTGGAGGGAGCCACCGTAACGGTGCGCGGCGTCTCCAACGGTGCGGCGCGCAGCACCTGGGTGAACGCCGATGGGCAGTTCAGCCTGGCGGGCATTCCCGAGGGCGAGTACGAAGTGCAAGTGTCCAACGGGGCGGAGACCGTTTCGCGGCGCGTCACGCTGCAGGTACGCGACCGCGGCGTCCTGTCGGTCGTGCTGCGGCAGCCAGGCGGCGGAAGCGTCGTAGCGGTCGCCGCGCCGCCGGTCAGGGTTCGCGCCGGGGGCATTGTAGGCGGCGTCCCGGGCGGGGTCGCGGGTGGCGCCATCGGCGGAATACTCGGCGATGTCGTGGGGGCGCAAATGCTTCAAGTGCCAATGGCGATGAATGCGCCCCTGCCCGCGGCCTCCCGTGACGCGGCCCTGAAGTTCATCAAGGCCGCGAGCCTGCCGTCCAGCAGCTTGACCGTCGCCAAAGTGGAACCCGCCGCGCCCGCCGCGCGCGTGCGGTCTTACTTTCCGGAAGCGCTCTATATCAATCCGGAAATCATTACGGACCAGAACGGCGCGGCCAGCATCGCGATCCGGATGGCGGATTCCATCACCACCTGGCGCATGGCGATGGTGGCGTCCACCACGCACGGCGCCTTGGGCAGCGGCGTATCGAGCCTGAAAGTTTTCCAGGATTTCTTCGTGGACCTGGATCTGCCGGTTACGCTCACCCAGGGCGACCGCGTGTCGATTCCGGTGGCGGTCTACAATTACTCCGCGGCGCGCGGCGACGTCCGCCTGGAGCTAAAGCAGGAAGACTGGTTCGCTTTGGTGGACGATAACGCGGGCAATACCGTGGCGGTGGATTCCGGGCGGGTGGGCGCGTCGCAGTTCACGGTGGACGCGCGGCGCATCGGGAAATTCAAGCTGACGCTGGCGGCACGCATGAGCGGCGGTGGCAACCCCGCGGACATCGTGGTGCGCGAGATCGAAGTGGTCCCCAACGGCCGCGAGCAGAACGTGGTGTTCAACGGGCGCCTGAAAACCGCCGCCATGCACGAAGTGGATTTTCCGCCGGCGGCCATCGCGGATGCCGGCAAGATCTTTGTGCGGCTGTATCCTGGCCCGTTGAGCCAGATCGTCGAAGGCATGGACGCCATCCTGCGCATGCCATTCGGCTGCTTCGAACAGACCTCCTCCGCGACTTACCCGAACGTGCTGGCGCTCGATTACATGAAGCGCACCAAGAAGCTGACTCCCGAAGTGCATGCCAAAGCCGAGGGATTCATAGCCAATGGATACCAGCGCCTGTTGACCTTCGAGGTTCCGGGCGGCGGTTTTTCGTGGTTCGGCAACGCCCCCGCCAACAAGATTCTGACGGCGTATGGGCTAATGGAATTCTCCGACATGTCGCGCGTGCACGACGTGGATGCGAGGCTCATCGAGCGCACGCAGCAGTGGCTGTCCGCGCAGCAGCAAGCGGATGGTAGCTGGAAACCAGACACCAACTTCATCAACGAAGGCGCGACCAACCGTTATAACGGCGATGTGCTGCGGATCACCGCTTACCTGGGCTGGTCGCTCGCCAACACCGGCCACAAAGGTCCGGCGGTGGACAAGGCCAAAGAGTATGTGGCCGCGCGCCTGAGCGGCAAAGTGGACGCCTATACCCTGGCGGTCGCGGCCAACTTCGCGGCCGACTATGGGAAAGACCGCGAATTTACGCGCCAGGCGATGCAGATGTTGCTGGCCGCGCGCGCGGAAAAAGACGATCAGGCCTGGTGGACGGCGGAAGAGACCGGCGTTTACGGGCGGGGCGCGAGCGCCGCCGTGGAGACCACCGGCCTGGCCGTGCAAGCGCTGCTCAAGTGGGGCGAAGGGTCTGCCGCGGCCACCAAGGCGTTGCGCTATATCGCGGCGAAGAAGGATGCCGAGGGCACTTGGGGCACCACGCAGGCGACCATTATGGCGTTGCGCGCGCTGCTGCTTTCGACCGAAAAAGGCGCGGCGGATGTGCGTGGCGCGGTGGAAATTTCGGTCAATGGCAAGCCTGTCCGGAAGCTGGTGCTCACATCGGAGAACAACGACTTGCTGCACCAGTTCGTGTTTCCGGTGGATGCCGAGGCCGCGCACGGCGCGCAGCCTGTGGCTCTGCGGTTTGACGGAAAGGGCAGTCTGGCGTACCAGGTGGTGGGCCGCTACTTCGTGCCGTGGGGCGAGAAGCCGGCCGGCGAACCGCTTTCGATCGACGTGGCATACGACCGCACGCGCCTGGCGCAGGACGATATCGCCACGGCCACAGCGACCGTCAAGAGCAACCTGCCAAAAGTGGCGAACATGGTGATGGTGGATCTGGGCATTCCGCCGGGGTTCGATCTGCTCAGCGAAGACTTGCAGACATACCAGGAGAAAAGCAGGGAGCGGAAAAGCGGCCGGCTGGAGAAGTTCAGCTTGACGGCGACGCAGGCCATTCTCTATTTCGATGCGATTGGCGCGGGTGACACGGTGACACTGAAGTACCGGCTGCGCGCCAAGTATCCCATCCGCGCGCGGACTTTCCAATCGCGGGTGTACGAGTACTACGATCCGGCGGTGAGCGCCGTGGCGCGGCCGGTCGCGCTTGAAGTGCGCAAACGCTAGTCGGGCAGACCTCCAGGTCTGTCAGGATGGGCCAGCGGCCACAGCCGGCTTGGGCCGCCTAAAAAGGCGGCTGCGGCCAAGATTGGCCGCCCTCCAATTTTCCACGGCTTGCGGTGGGTTTTCGACCGTGCGCGGGTCCTCTAGGACCCGCTGCAGGCGTGGACGCCTAATGTCGCATACTTTTCCCACTCTCGAACACCTGCATTGATTGTGGGGCGGTCCCCTGACGTCGGCCTGTCTCTGTTGTCGAAAACCCTTGATTTCAGGAATTTGGTCTTCTTGGGTAAGCGAAAGGTAAGGGTCTGCTGCTCTGCGCCGGGTTCGGGGCGGTCCAGATCCACGATGATTTCTTTCTTGGTTAGCACCTTCACGGTTCCGTTAAAAGTGACTGCGGGGCCGTTATAGGGACCTGCGTTCGCGGTGGCGGAACTCGGCCCTCGCCGGGGGTAATATACTGGGCCGGCAAGCGCGCCGGGAGCAGGAGCGCCAGGAAGACAGGGAGGATCGCAATGTGCCGCATACCTCCATTCTCGCAGAGCCGGGCGGAATTTCCACTGCAACCTGGCGCCCCATTTTGGACGTCTCAAACTAGTTAGGATACAACTATGCTTCCACATCCAAGACTTACGCGCCGCGGACTGCTGATGCTGGCGGGCGGGGCCGGGGCGCAGGCTTCGCTGCGGCTGTATGCCTCGGGTTCCGACTTCTGGAACAAGAAGGAGCCGGCGGAATGGTCCTCCGAGGAAATCGATAAGCTGGTGACCAAATCGCCGTGGGCCCGGCAGGTCACCGCACAATCGACCGCGATGAGCCGCCAGTATGGGAGCGGAGACACCGGCGGCATGGGCGATCCCGGCGTGGGCGGCGGAGGCGGTGGTTACCCCGGCGGGGGTGGGGCGGGTTACCCGGGCGGTGGGGGCGGCATGGGCGGCCGCGGCATGGGTGGCGGCGGCAGACGCGGTGGCGGCGGTCCGATGCCGGTATCGTACACGGCCACGGTTCGTTGGGAGAGCGCCAAGCCTGTTCAGGCGGCCTTAAAGACGCCTCTGCCGGAAGGCCTGGCCGGCGCTTATGTCATCAGCGTGAGCGGGGTTCCCATACTGGCTTCCCACCGCGATCGTTCCGGAGACCCCGACAACGACACGGCGGTATCGAAGGGCTTGAGCGATGAGGTGCTGGAACGGATCAAGAGCCTGACCTATCTGGAGCCGAAGGGGAAATCGGCGGCGCAGCCCAGCGTTGTGCAGAAAGGATCGATCAGCAGTTCCGGAATGCCAACCTTGTTATTCGGCTTTCCGCGCGACGTGGTGCCGCTTTCGGCGGACGACAAGGAAGTGCTGTTCACCACGAAGCTGGGACAGATCGAGGTGCGGAGCAAGTTCAACCTGAAAGACATGATGTATCACAACGAACTGGCGCTGTAGGAAAAGCGGCCGGGAGCGAGGCTACTATGCACTGGCAAGCGGGTCTTCTTCTGCCGTGTCTGCTGGCGGCACAGTCTAACGTGCTGACCTATCATAACGACGTGGCGCGCACGGGTCAAAACCTGGCCGAAACGACCTTGACGCCGAGCAACGTGAATTTCACCACGTTCGGCAAGCTCTTCCAGACGGACATGGACGGCCTGGTGGACGCCCAACCGCTGTATGTCGCGGGCGTGCCGATCCCCAGCCAGGGAAAGCACAATGTGCTGATCGCGGCCACGGAGAACGACAGCCTGTATGCGTTCGACGCGGACACCGGGGCGCAACTCTGGAAAGTCTCGCTGCTGGCCAGCGGCGAGACTCCTTCGGACGACCGTGGCTGCTCGCAAGTGACTCCCATGATCGGCATCACGTCGACGCCGGTGATTACGGTGAACTTCGGCGCATCGGCGGGCGTCATTTTTGCCGTGGCCATGAGCAAGGACGCGTCTGGGGACTATCATCAACGGCTGCACAAAGTGAGCTTGGCTACAGGCAAACAGCTCGCCGCCGGCGTGGAGATCTCCGGCAGCTATCCGGGAACCGGCGAGGGTAGCGGCGGCTACGCATACTTCGATTCCAAGCAGTATAAAGAGCGATCGGGATTGCTGCTGCTGGACGGCACCGTGTACCTGGCATGGGGGTCGCATTGCGACGATCCGCCGTACACCGGTTGGATCATGGGTTACAGCGCCGCGACGCTCGCGCAAACCAGTGTGATCGACGTGACTCCCAATGGCGCCGAGGGAGCCATCTGGGGCGCGGGCGCCGGTTTGGCAGCCGATGCGAGCGGCTCTATCTATTTCCTGGACGCGAACGGCACGTTCGACACGACTCTCAATTCGCAGGGCTTTCCCAGCAACGGCAACTTCGGCAACGCCTTCATTAAGTTATCCGCGGCGGGCGGCCAACTGACGGTGAGCGACTACTTCACCATGTCTAACACCGTTTCCGAATCCGACGCGGATGAAGACCTAGGCTCGGGCGGCGCACTGGTGCTGCCGAATATGACCGATGCGGCCGGCCAAGTGCAAGAACTGGCAATCGGAGCGGGCAAGGATAGTAACATCTACTTAGTGAACCGCAATAATATGGGTAAGTTCAGCTCCGCGGGCGACAGCGCGATTTACCAGGAACTGGACGGCGCGCTGCCCGGCGGTATCTGGTCCATGCCGGCTTATTATCAGGGCCAGGTGTATTTCGGGCCGGTGGGCGGTTCTATCCTGGCGTTTCAGTTCAGCAAGGCGCTGCTCTTGGCGAGCCCGGTTTCGGCGACGCCCACGCAGTTTCCGTATCCCGGAGCGACACCCAGCATCTCGGCCAATGGAGCGGCGAACGGCATCTTGTGGGCGGTGGAGAGCAACACGCCGGCGGTGCTGCACGCCTATCTGGCCACTAACCTGGCGCAGGAACTATACAACACGAGTCAGGCGCCCAACGGACGCGACCAGTTCGGCGCTGGCAATAAGTTCATGGTGCCGACCATCGCCAACGGCAAGGTGTATGTAGGGACGCCGACCGGCGTGGCGGCGTTCGGGTTACTGGCTCAGTCGCCTACCCGTCTCACCCGCCGAAATGGCTGTGGCGAGCCAACCCAGAGTGAAAGGCCCGAGTGCCGCGAACGCGGGCAGGGGCCGCCAACCCCGGAGCTTTCCCTTCCGGGACTGCCAAATCAATAAGACGGCCCAGAGAATTATGAACGCGCGCGGCAGGCCGGCGTGGACGCCGGCCGCAGGACTGGAGTCCTGCCCCACGGCTCTATGGCCTCTCACGCGCCTGGCGCACCTTTTCCAGCATTTCGGCGATGCGTTTCTCCACGCCGCGGCCGGTGGGATGGTAGTAGCGGTTACCGGCGAGAGAAGGCGGCAGGGTGCGGCGGATTATGCGCCTTCATTGTCGCCTCAACGTAGTCCCCCAGTGTGATCACACTGATTCGAGATCACACATCCGGTGCGCGCCTGACCGCCAACAGCCGCGATCCAGTTTGGATGCCGTAGGGCGTTGCAAACCACCGGGTGGCCAGCGGGTTGGTGGGGTCGACGCGCCCCTCCACTAAACCTAGCGCCACCATTTGATTAAGTACCTTGCCGTAATCGCTCCGGGAAACAATGGAGCGGTGCCACGAAAGGAACTCGGCTTCCGACCGGCGCGTCTCCGCAGCCTCTCGCTGAACCAGGCTTGCTACAGCGCTCCCGATGGCTTCCGGCGGCGCCCCGCCGCCAAATGTCTGCGGCAGCACGGCTCGCATCAAGCTATCCCACCGGACATCGAGACTGAATACGTCAGGTGATTCAAATTCGATCGTGATATTCGTTGTCTCGGCTCCCTGCGCCAAATCCT
>Ga0181525_10001178_pt1 | contig 22538 bp, 17 predicted proteins | sample PEATcosm2014_Bin_48_FD_121100 | JGI IMG/M metagenome (GOLD analysis project Ga0181525, IMG submission 121100) | Peatland microbial communities from MTU Mesocosm Facility, Houghton, MI, USA - PEATcosm2014_Bin06_10_metaG | ecosystem: Environmental > Terrestrial > Soil > Wetlands > Peat | place... | reverse complement strand
GTTTTTCCAATGACGGACCACCGGTTGCTGGTATCTTCGCCTTCAAGACTTCTGCATCAGGCGAATTCGAGGAAGAGATTGCCCCGATTTATGGAGTGAAGATTCCCCCGGGATACCGGGACTGGAGGTTGATCTCCGTGGCCCGCGTTGGAGATCCGCTCAACGACCTCCGCGCCAAACTGGGTAATGACATCGCCGTGAAGGCCTACCGGGAAGGAAAGCTCCCGTTCCCTGACGGCACAATCATTGCCCGGCTAGCCTGGAAGCAAAAGACCTCAGAGACAATAAAAAACGCCTTTCGAGTTCGCGGAGGAACAGAGACGAACCTCTCTCCGGAGCAGGTCGAGAAACTGGTGGACGGATCTTTCGTGGCCGGTTCTCCAACGAACGTTCAGTTCATGGTGAAGGATTCGAAAAAATACGCTTCGACTGGTGGCTGGGGCTTCGCTCAATTCAATGATGGCAAACCGGCTGACGAAGCGACCCACAAAACCTGTTTTTCCTGTCATGAGCCTGCCAAAGACAGCGACTTCGTCTTCACTCGTTACGCACCCTAACTCCGTGGAGGAAAGAACATGGCAAATCTGACGCGTCAAATTAAAAACACTGATATGAGAAACAAGATCGTTACTGGTATTGACATGAAGCTAGAGGTGGTTGTCGTCCCGGTCTCTGATGTCGAACGCGCGAAGGAGTTTTACAAGAAGCTCGGATGGAGGCTGGACGTCACGCCGCCCACGGTGGTCCAGTTCACGCCGCCGGGCTCATGGTGCTCAATCCAATTTGGCAAGACGCTTACGACAGCAGCGCCCGGTTCAGCCAAGTCATACCTGATCGTTTCTGACGTCGTGGTCGCGCGGAACCAGTTGGTTGCGGCCGGAATCGTGGTGGGCGAGTTCTTCAACTTCGGCCCAGAAGGCCGTGGTGAGGGTCTGGATCCCGAACGTCGGACCTATCGCTCGCGAGCCTCGTTCAGCGATCCCGACGGCAATGTCTGGGTTCTCCAAGAGATTACGGCTCGGCTTCCAGGGCGCGTCGATCCCGGCGTGACGTCGTTCAGTTCCGCAAGCGACTTGGCAAGCGCGCTTCGGCGCGCGGCCGCCGCTCACGGCGAGCACGAAAAACGCATCGGCGCGACAGATTCGAATTGGCCCGACTGGTACGCCGAGTACATGGTTCGGGAGCAGACCGGCGAAGAGCTTCCGAAATGAACAAGCACCGGTTCCGTTGAAGGCGAGCAAACTGTAAAAGGAGACGATCTATGTACTTCAAGAACGCTAATGTTGCGGGCCTTAAAATCTTCTACCGCGAGGCCGGTGAGCCATCGAGGCCGACCATCGTTCTGCTGCACGGTTTTCCCACTTCTTCGTATCAGTTCCACGATCTCATTCCACTTCTGGAAGACCGGTTTCATCTTGTCGCTCCTGACTACCCGGGCATGGGGTTCAGCGAAGCGCCGACCCCGGCCCTCCTGCGGCCGACCTTCGATGATGTGACCAATGTCATTGACGCTTTTATTGCGCAGGTGACGACCGGGCCAGTCATCCTGTACTTGCATGACATCGGAGGTCCGATCGGAATGCGGATCGCGACGGCGCACCCTGAGCAGATCGCCGGCCTGATTTTTCAGAACTTCACCATTGCAGTGGAGGGTTGGAACCCTGATCGTCTCAAGGTCTACAGGCGACTCGGCGGCCCTGAAACCCCAGACACATTAGCCGAGACTGAGCAATTTGCCACGGTGGAACGCGGCATGTTTCTCCACAAGAAGGGCGCACGCCAGCCCGACGCCCTGAATCCAGATAATTGGGCGATGGACGCCTATGCGTTCTCTATCCCCGCGAATCGGACTTTCATGTCGAGATTGTTTATGAACATCACGACGAACATCCCCCTCTACCCCGAATGGATTGCCTATCTGAAGGAACAGCAGCCCAAGACCCTTATCACATGGGGAAGAAATGACCCTATTATCTTGCCGCCAGGAGCGGAGGTGGTGAAGCAGGCTGTGCCGAAGGCCGATCTGCGCTATTTCGATGGTGGTCATTTCGTCCTCGACGAGTATGCCGAGGAGGTCGCCGCGGCAATCATCCAGAAGTTTTCCTCATAGCGCAGACGCTCTTCTCTCCAATTCTCAGCGATCGACGGGCTGACCATTGCTTTGATAAATGTTTCCAACAAGCTCGAGTGAGAAAGCGGTAAAGGTGAAGTCATCACATCATCTAAATCCAATACCCAGGGGAGGGAATCTACATGCTTCGAAGCACACTGAAAATCGGCTTTTACACTCTATTGCTTGCAGCGCTAGTTACAAACGTCCAAGCACAAAACAATCCAGTTAAAAACGTGGTGCTGGTTCATGGCGCCTGGACAGACGGCTCTGGCTGGCGTGGCGTCTACAACATTCTCGTCAAACACGGTTACACCGTCAGCCTGGTGCAAGAACCCGAGACATCCTTCGAAGATGACGTCGCCGCAACCAAGCGCGTCCTTGCCCTGCAAGATGGGCCGTGCGTTCTCGTCGCTCACAGCTATGGCGGAGCCGTGATTACTGAAGCGGGCACGGATCCGTCCGTTCTCGGGTTGGTGTATATCGCGGCCCACATGCCCGACGCGGGCGAGAATGAGTCCGACGACGGGAAGCGATTTCCTAGCGACCTTAGTAGGTCGAACGCGATCAAGAAGACGGCTGACGGATTCACTTACCTCGATCCGACGCAATTTCACGAATACTTCGCGGCCGACCTGTCAGCGGAACAGGCTGATTTCATGGCGCGATCTCAGGTGATGAACAAGGCTGAGAATTTTAAAGGCGTGATCACCACGCCTGCCTGGAGAAGTAAACCAAGTTGGATGTTGGTCGCCGGAAGCGATAGAACAATCAACCCCAACCTTGAACGTTGGTACGCCGCTCGGGCCCTCAGCCACAAGGTCGAAGTTCCTGGGGCCAGCCACTCGGTCTACGTCTCCCACCCCAAGGAGGTTGCTGCGTTGATCGAAGATGCTGCACAACACGTTCGCTAGATCTGCATAAAAGTTCTACTCTTGCCAGCCCCCGCCGAGCGCTTTGTACAGTTGAACAAGGCTGCGATATTCGTCACCCCGTGCGGCTGCGAGCGTCAGTTCGGCACCGTAAAGCGACCTCTGTCCGTCGAGCACTTCGAGATAGGTCGTCGTCCCGCCTTTGTAGCGAAGGGTGGAAATGCGGACGCTTTCTCGGAGATCGGCGACACTATCTTGCTGGCGCATTCTTACTTGATGAAGCTTTTCATAACCGATGAGCGCATCGGAAACGTCTCCAAAGGCTTGCTGGATCGCTTGCCGGTATGCGATCAGGGCTTGCCGGTGTTCGGACTCAGCCAGACGCAAATTCCCCTTGAGCGCGCCTCCGGTGAAAATCGGCTGGCTCACTTGCGCACCGTAAGAGTAGATGCCAAGCTGGGTGGTCATCAGGCTCGAAAAGGCGCTGCTGCGACCGAAAGAACCTCCTCCTGATCCCGTTAGCGAAATTTGCGGAAAAAATTCAGCTTTGGCGACTCCGATATTGGCATTCGCAGCGATCAAGCTTTGTTCAGCCTCGCGAATATCGGGCCGGCGCTCGATGATCGAAGATGGTAGGCCAGCGGGGACTTCGGGCGGAAGTGTTTGCTCGACTAGCGAAACCCCGCGTGCGACGTCTTGCGGATAATTGCCGAGAAGAATGCTGATCGCGTTTTCCTCCTGGGCAATTTGGCGTTCTAGGTCGGGAATCTGCGCATTCGCCGTGTCGAGGACCTGCTGCGCCTGGAGGACGTCCAGCTTTGTGGCCACGCCGTGGTCGAGCCGCAGTTTCGTGAGCTTCACCGAATCCGTTTGAGTATTAACGGTATCGCGTGTGATCGCGAGTTGCAGGTCGAGTTGCAGCAGCGTGAAGTAGTCGCTCGCCACATCGCTGACCAGAGTAAGGACAACAACTTGGCGCGCATCTTCGGTCGCCAGAAGTTCGGCGCGGGATGCTTCCGTTGCACGCCGCAGCTTACCGAAAAAATCGAGTTGGAAAGCCGCATCGGCAGTGAGCGTCAAGAAGTTGTACTTTGACTGTTCGAGATTCTCCTTGCCGCCGACAAAATTTGCGTTGCCGGAAACCTGAGGAAACAAGCTGGAACGAGTTACTGTCAGTTGAGCGCGCGCGGCACCGATGCGTTCGGCTGCAAGTTGTAAATCATAGTTTTGTTTGAGTGCGGTGCGAATCAGTTCCTGGAGCTTCGAGTCCCGAAACACCTGCCACCACGGGAGATCGGCGTACGAGGCGGTTTGCCCCTGCACTTGGGTGTTCTCCGATAGGTCACGATACGCGACAGGAGTTTGAACCGCGGGCCTGTGATACTTGGGACCGACCATGCAGCCCGCCGATACGATGGCGAGCACCATCGCGTTGAGTAATTTGGCGATTTTCATGAACGAGAGACTCCGCTTAAAATCCGTACCGATCATCACTCCACCGAACAATTCAATCCCCGGGCGCCGGGGACGGAGAGGCAGTGCCCGGCACGATGCCTGGCGCCGGTTCCGTTCCCGCGCCCGACCATTTCTCGACCAGGTAAAAGATCCCGGGTATCAAAAAGATTCCAATCGCGCTAGCGGCGACCATTCCGCCGATTACCGCTGTCCCCATAATCTGGCGCGCCACCGAGCCGGCTCCGCTCGCGGTCCACAGCGGAACGCAGCCGAGGATAAATGCGAACGATGTCATTAGGATTGGGCGCAGCCGCAACCTCGCGCCTTCAAGGGCTGCATCCGCAAGCGGTTTTCCGTGTTCGAACTGATCCTTTGCGAACTCGACAATCAAGATCGCGTTCTTCGCCGCCAAGCCAATCAGCATGATCAGGCCGATCTGCGAGTAGACATCGCTTTCGATCTGCACTAGATAGGGCGGCAGAAAAACGCCGAGCAGCGTGCGGCGCAGCCAAAGAACCGCAAAAGCTCCGAAGACCGCCACCGGCGTGCTGAGCAGTACGCTGAAAGGCAGCGACCAGCTTTCGTAAAGCGCTGCCAGAATCAGGAAGACGAACAGCAATGACAGTCCAAAGATGGCCGCGGGCGGCACCCCCTGCCGCGCCTTTTGCTCCAGAAAAGAGATCCCGGAGTAGTCGAAGCCCATCTCTCGCGGCATGGTTTGTTTGAAAACATCTTCGAGGGCAGAGCTGGCCTGATCGGCGCTGAACCCTGGCGCAGCGCTGCCATTGATTTGCGCGCAGCGATACTCGTCAAAACGCTGAGTGAATTCCGGGCCGAACTGCGATTTAACCGTGGTGAGCGTAGAGAGCGGAACGTTCTCGCCCTTGTTGTTACGGACATAGAATCGCCCGACATTATCCGCGCTGGCGCGATCGTCGCTTTCGGCCTCGACATAAACCTGCCACTGGCGGCCAAAGCGGTTGAAGTAGTTGATGAAATATCCTCCCATGAAGGCCTGGATGGTGCGATAGACATCGGTGAGGCTGACACCTTGTTTCAATACTTTGTCGCGATCCACGTCGATGAATTTCTGGGGAACGCTAGGCAGAAAAGTTGTGCTCAGGCTGGCGATCTCAGGCCGTTTTCGTGCTGCTTCCAGAAAGGTGTTCACATTCTTTGCGAGAAATGGAATGCTGCCGCCAGAACGATCTTCGAGGATGAATGTGAATCCTCCGGCAGTGCCAACTCCGGGGATCGCGGGCGGCGAAAAACTGAAAGCGATTCCGGCCGGTAATTTTGAGAGTTGCTGATTCAGGTGCGCCTTGATGGACTGAAATTGCTCTGCTCTTGTTGTGCGTTCGTCCCACGGCTTCAGAGTCACAACGAAGAAAGCGTTATAACTGGTGCGAACGAAACTGAGTAAACTGAAACCAATGACGCTAGTTGTGTATTTCACTCCAGGCGTGCTCGACAGAATGTTTTCGATCTGGGTCGCAGCTTGCGATGTTCGATCGAGAGAAGCGCTGTTGGGCAATTGCAGGTTGACGTACGCATAGCCTTGATCTTCATCGGGAAGGAAGCTCGACGGCACACGACCGCCAAAAAATGCAGCCGCCGCGCAAAAAGCCAGCAGAAGCGCGACCACAACGAAGGTCTTCTTGAGCAGGACGCCGCTCCATCCGACATAGCCCTCGGTAGCGCGTTCAAAAACGCGGTTAAACCAATCGAAGAATCTGCGCAGTACTCCGTGGCTCTCTTCGCGCGGCCGAAGCAGGAGTGCCGCAAGCGCAGGGCTGAGCGTGAGTGCGTTGAACGCCGAAAGAATCACTGAGATGGCGATGGTGACAGCGAATTGCTGATACAGCCTGCCGGTGATTCCAGGAATGAAGGCGGTGGGCACGAAGACGGCGGAGAGAACCAGCGCGATGCCAACCACGGGCCCCGATAGTTCCTCCATCGCTTTGAGTGCTGCATCTTTCGGCGCCATCCCTTCCTCGATGTGCCGCTCCACGCCCTCGACCACGACAATGGCGTCATCCACGACCAGGCCGATCGCCAGCACCAAACCAAAAAGTGAAAGGGTATTGATGGAAAAACCAAACAGCGGGAAGAAGACGAACGTGCCTATAAGTGAAACCGGCACGGCCAGAAGCGGAATCAGCGTAGCGCGCCAGCCCTGAAGAAAAAGAAAAACAACAATGATGACCAGGACAAGTGCGATCACCAGAGTTTCAACGATTTCCTTGATACCTTGCGTCACGGAGAGCGTCGTATCGAGGGAGACGGCGAAGTCCATATCTTCGGGGAAGCGCTCCTTCATCTGCGCCATCAGTTTCTTCACCCCGGCCGCAGCGTCAACTGCGTTCGATCCGGGCAATTGATACGCGGCAATAATAGCGCCCGGCTTGCCGTTAAAGCGTCCCGAGATGCTGTAGTCCTGAGCGCCAAGTTCCATTCGAGCAACATCGCGTACTCGCACCGTCGCCCCGTCGGGTGTTTCTCTGACAACGATGTTGCCGAATTCCTCCGGCGAAACTAGTCGCCCCTGCGCAAGAACGGTATAGGTATATTCCTGACCTTTGGGAGCAGGCTCACCTCCGGCTTTGCCGGCAGGATTCACGGTGTTTTGAGCTTGAATCGCGCTGACGATCTCGGGAACCGTAATGCCAAGCTTCGAAAGCGTATCCGGCTTTACCCAAAGACGCATCGCATATTGGCCGGCCCCGAATACCTGCACGTTGCCAATGCCAGGCGAACGAAGAATCGGATCAACGATATTGATGTACGCGTAGTTGGCTAGAAATTTGGCGTCATAGGTTCCGTGCGGAGAATAGAGAGCGACCCACATCAGTGGAGCGGTGACCGATTTTCGAACCGTGATGCCGTAGTTGTTGACATCCACGGGAAGCTGGGAGGCAGCCTGTGTCTCGCGAGACTGCGTGTTGATGAAATCTGTATTCGGATCGGTTTTAACGTCAAAATCCACGATCAGACTGGTTGTATTGTTCCCCGTCGCGTTCAGCGAGTACATGTAATTCATGTTGTCCACTCCGTTCATCTGCTGTTCGATGGGAGTGGCCACCGCCTGCTCGAGAGTCTGCGCATCGGCTCCAACGTAGGTGGCGAGGACTTGAATTTCGGGTGGCGTAATGTTGGGAAACTGTGCCACGGGCAAGCTCAGAACCGTGAGCGAACCAACTAAGACCATGACGATAGAAATCACCATGGCAACGATGGGGCGGTTGATGAAGAATTTCGACATGGATCACTTGTCCTTATCGATTGGCTGGTACCTGGTTTTCCGCTACGAAAGGTTTGGGACTTACATGCACGCCGGTGTGCATTTTCTGAACTCCTTCCGCTACGACTCGGTCACCGGCGTTGAGACCGCTCGTAATGATCCATCGGTTATCAACGCGATCTCCCACAGTGACGGTTCGAACATCGACTTTGTTGTCGGCATCTACCACCGCAACCTGATATCCCCCCTGCAGCTCGGACACCGCGCGCTGTGGGACAAGCAGTGCGCCGGGTTGGGTTCGGATCACCGCGCGGACTTTGGCGTACCCGCCGGGTCGCAGGACATTATTAGGATTCGGGAAAAGCCCTGCGATTCGTATCGCCCCGGTGCTCTCATTCACTTGCCTGTCGGCAAAATAAAACTTTCCTGCTTCTGGATAGGTTGAGCCGTCTGCCAGAATCAGTTGCAGCTTTAGCCTTTTGTCGGCCTCTTCGCGGCTGGACTCGGTTGGAAACCGCTTTCGCCACGCCAGATACTGCGGTTCACCAACAGTGAAATAAACTTTGATCGGGTCGACAGTCGAAACTGATGTGACGATGCCGCTTCCGGGTGTGACCAACGCGCCTACTTGCAGTTGCGCCTGACCGGCAATGCCGTCGATGGGCGCTGTGAGCCGCGTGAAATCCAGATTTATTTGTGCGGTTTCCACAGCGGCTTCGTACGTCTTGATCTGCGCTTTGGCGCTCTCCACAGTCGCCACGGCGGCGAGATTGTTCTGGACGGAATTATCGAGGTCCTGTTGGCTGGCCGCCAGTTGTTCTGCCAGCGGCGTGTAGCGCTGGACATCGAGTTCCGTCCGACGCTGCACCGCCTGTGCGTTTGCCAGAGCGGCCTGTGCCTGGGCAAGTTGGCCCTTCGCCTGATCGAGCGCGGCTTGAAAAGGCCGCGAATCGATCTGGAAAAGCAGCTGCCCCTCTTTGACGAACGAGCCTTCCTGATAGCCTTGTTTGAGCAGGTAGCCTGTGACTTGGGCGCGTACGTCGGCATTCACCAACCCGTCCAGAGTGCCAATCCATTCGGCATAAATTGGAACGTCGTCCTTCTGCACTTGAACGACTTCGACATCGGGCGTGCTTGACTGCGCTCCCAGAGCCTTCTTTGACGGAAGAACGGCCCGCACGATCAGAGCGATCATGATCAAGCAAACCACACCGCCGATCAACAGATAGCGTTTTTGCAGGTGCATCATGTTTTCTTCCCGGATTTTGATCGCGCCGGGCACTACGAAACGCATGCACTGGCGCTATAGGGACGCATTATATACAAATGTCTTGGTAGGAAACCGTTCGCGAAGTGATCTGAGTGCTCTCCCTTTCTTCATGGTCGCCTCCTTTATAGTTAGTCTCAGTCGTGTAAGTCTTATCAAGAAGGTGTTGAGGTTACCCGCTCCCATCGAGCACAATTTCGTTCGCCTTGTTTAAAAGTCACAGGACAATTATGTCGGGCCCGGCTGTGGCGAAGAGGGGTTCTGCTGATCACTAAGGTCTGAGAAGCAGAGAAGGCCTGTCGAATGTCTGCGAAATCCTTGGAAAATTTCCGCAATTCCGCGAATCGTTCGCGCAAACCGGACTAGAGAAATCTGCTCATTCAGTTAGGTGTAAGCACATTTCCGGTTCTTTTCTCTGCGAGCCGAATTGGCAGTCCGGTTTCGACGATCGCGCAAAGCGAACGCTTGGCGATGGTAAATCGGCTGCAAGGCGAAGGCGAATTGACTTTGTCCGCGTAGTGGGCACGATCTGAAAATAATGCAGCAAGTTCCTCTCGTGAGCGCTAGAATGGTTCGGGAGTCGAAGAGAGTTTGATCCAAAACGCACCTCCGATTGAATCAAGTCATGTCTCGTAACCAATGGGGTTATCGATCCAGCCAACTTCATCGAAGCCCGTCTCTGACTAACTTCTGGTTCACCGGCTACGCACGGAATCGGATCACGATTGATTTCAGATGCGGAACCCCAACGATTCTTGCGTAATGGCCGTAGTGCGGGAAGTCGGAACCTGAAGGCTTCCCAGCGATATTGCTGACGGGTGCCCGAGCCGCGTAGTCCAGCCTCTACCGACGATCCTCATCGTTCGGCCTCTTGTAGATTCGCGATTCCTTCGTAAATATGGCCTCCGACACGCTTGCGACGGGATGCGTCCGGTTCGGTCCAGCGAAACACCGCCTTCACGACAAAGACGTTCAGCAGAATGGAAATCAAGGACGCGGCAATCACCGTACTGAAAACACCCTCATCGACCAATCCGGATGATCGAGCCACCTGCACCACAACGAAGGACAGCTCGCCGATTTGCGTCAAGCCAGCGGCCACGGCAACCGCCGTTCGGAACGGATATCTGAAAAGCCATACGACGGTTGTCCAAACCAGGAACTTACCCAGGACGATCAGCACGAGGACAAAACCGAGGAGTGCCAGATGCTCGGACAACGCCTTGGGGTCAATTAGCGTCCCGAGCGTGACGAAGAAGAGGGCGACGAAAGCATCTCGCAGTGGCACAATCTGGGTGTGCGCGTCGTGAAGCTCGGGCAAACTGCTGATTGACACACCCGCCAAAAAAGCGCCGAGCGCAACCGAGAAACCGACAGCCTGGGCTAAAGCCGCAGTCCCCAGACAAATGGCGATCGCAAGCAGCAGTTGTAGTTCCGAGCTGCAGGTGAGCTTTACCTGTTGAAGTAGGGGTGGAATCACCTTGATCGCGAGGAAAATCAGCGGCACCAGCAGCAGAAGAGCCTTGCCCAGAACCCAAACGGCCAACAGCCAGCCGCCGTCTCTTGAGTCTCCGAGGACAGGAACGACAACCGTCATGCAGATGACGGCAAGATCTTCCACTAACGTAATGCCTATCATGACGCGCCCCGACATTGTGGCCAGTCTTCCTGAATCGCTCAAAAGGCGCGCCAACACCATGGTGCTGGCTACTGAAACCGCGGCACCGATGACAAGACTCTCAGTTATGCTCCAGCCGACCAGGCGCCCCCCGCCGACTGCGCACAACACCATAAGCAGGATCCCGATCGGTCCGCCTATGAGAGCGGCGGATTTCACCCGCATCAACTCGGGAATCGAGAACTCGACTCCAATGGAAAACATCAGCAACACCACACCGACTTCAGCGAACACTTCAAAAGTGTGGACGTCCGAGAGATGTGGGCCGGGAGTGAATGGACTGATGGCGATTCCGCCGAGAACGAAGCCCAAAATCAAGGGCAGCCGTAGCCGCCACGCCACCAGTCCACCAAGCACTGCGGCGACGAATATGTATGTCAAATCGCGAAAAACTATGGGATTGGGTTCCATTTTCTTTACGCTCCACGGTAGGCAGCCAGGCGCCTGCCTTGAAAATGATGAGATGCCCGCGTGCTGGATGAAAGCCTTTCTCAGCGGAAGCCGTGCAGGCTGACTACTGGACGCGTTCGCCACTGCGCTTTGCCGTACCAGAGATCAACACTTCGAATGGATCGCCGATATCCTGATAGTGGAATAGCGCGGCTGCGACCTCCGGAGGGGATCAGGGAATGTACGCGAACTTCTTCGCTTGTGCCGTCCTCGTAGCGCAACACCAAACGATGAACCATTACGGGTCCGCCGTCCACGCTTAACTGCACTGCGCGGAAAGTTCCGGCAGATCGTCCGACCTGGATCCTGTCCCGGTCGAAGTTGCTGTCGACGCTGGCGCTGCCGAGAAAAACCGACCATGGTCGTGCCTGCGGATACGCGCCAGCATCGGCCGCGAACAGTAAGGAAATTGCCAATATCGATGCTCTGACCTTTGTAAACATTTCATTTCTCCGTCACTTCAAATTGATTTTCGCTCAACGGCTAGAGCATCTCCTGTGCGTTTGTCTAGCCTTTGATCATCCTTAGTAAAAAAGGCCCGCCCCGCTGAATCGCCGCCGGGCAGGCCGTTCGGCAAGCATCAGATCGTGCGGGTCCGTCGAACGGCCCACAGTCCGAGCGACATGGCGATGCCGAGTGTTCCGAGCAATCCGATTAACGGCAGCGAACTGCCCGTTGCGGGCAGCATCCCCGCAGGTTGTTCTGCGCTGGCCAACGAAACCTCCGGCTGTGCCGGCGCTAAGAAGAGCAGCACTCCGACTTCGCGAGGCGTGTTGATTTGTGGCGCGTTGCCGTAGGCCATTTTGGATTGCTCGACAACCGCGTGCTCTTCGTCAGTGACGATCGTTGCTTTGATCTTCATCCCTTTTCTAAGGTCGAAGACGGTTTTTTCTTTGCCGTCGATAATGAACTTCGCCTGGTTCGGAACAACAAAAATCTGGTTCTTGTTGTCGGGCAGGGTCAGAATTAAGGACTTGGGGGCTTTCACGTGCCATACCTGGCCCTCAATCGTTCTGACCGAGTTCACATAGCGTGGTGTCGTCGTAGTGGTGATGGTCTGGGTCAGCTTGGTTCCCGGAACGAGCTCGCTGACACCGACTTCTTTGCCATCAATGGTAAATTTGTCGCTGGTAGGAACCACCAGGTGCTCGATCCTGCCGTTTTCCAGTTTGAGCACGAGGTCATTGCCTTCGACGTAAACGATTTCTGCATTCTTCACCTTGGTGTCGAATGAGGGTTGACCGTGAGTGATAGTGGTTACGGTGGAGTCCTGAGCCGTGGCCGTTCCGATGGCCAAGATGGCCAAAAGCACGACGCCGGCTCCCTTATTCATAAAGCTTGCTTTCTTGAGGTGTTTCATTTGTTTTCTCCTTTGTTGAATTAGTTTCATTTGCCGGCGTGCTGAGGGTTGAGCTCTCAGCCTCGCCGATTTTCTCTGGTGAGAGAGAAGCGGTTACGACGTAGCGTTGTGGCGCGCTCCCGAAAAAGTAAAACGGGTAGCAGGTGACGAGCGTGAGCGAAGGAACGGCCGTAGACCTCAAAACTTCCACCTGATCTGGCGAAACAATCTGAATGCGATCAACGGTGTAAGTGGTCGTTGCCTTCAGCGTCTTTAGCTCGATAGCGTCACCGACGCCTACGTCTTTAAGTCCACGAAAAAATCCGTCACGATGGCCCGCGATTCCGACATTTCCGGCTTCGCCCGGAGACGCCGTGCCCGCAATGCGTCCTACCGCATGGTTCAACGTGAGTTCGTCGGTGCCCTCCAAAAGCGGCACTTCAAGTCGAATCTTCGGAATTCGGAGTACAGCGAGCGGAATTCCAGATCGCTTCTCGGCGCCTCTTCTGTAAGCCGCTACCCGCCCCTCTCCCCAGAGGTCAAAATCCACGCGAGGAATTTCGAGTCGGTCCGAAGTGCCGATAACATCATGCGTAACAGAATCGTCCGTGCGATCATTAGCTTCGGAATCAGAAGGCGCACCAGCTGCCGCGAACTGCTTCAGCGCTGCCCGTGAGCTTAGCGAGCTTTCTATGCGTGCGGCGCCGTAGAAAACAACCAACGACAAGCCTGTAACCAGCGAGATGCGTTCGATCCAGATAAGGATCTTCCGTTCGCGACGTGTGCGAGACACGCGACGCTTTGGATGACTGTCCTTCCGATTTCCCGATTTGTTAAATTTCCACATAAGCGTTCAATCCCGCTTTACGCTGGCGATAGTCGCGGCTGTTTCGTTCTGCGCGAGCGGCGGGTAACTTTCCGCCCCAGGTTCCTTCGCAAAAGCTGATTTACCAAGTGCCACTTGTCTCGAGCGCTCGACGAATCTCTCTTAGCAATGCGTCGCTCCGAACTGGCTTATAGAGAAAAGCGGCGGCGCCGCCTCGCATCACCGAGTCTCGAAGCGAGGCATCACCGTGAGCAGTCACGAAAATGACAGGGAGCCGGCTCTTCGTGCGAGTCAGCTGTTTCTGCAATTCAATCCCGCTCATTCCTGGCAGGCGAACATCGAGAACCAAACAGGTTGTGTCGTCGCAATCGTCACATCCGAGGAATTCTTCCGCCGAGGCAAATGTTCTTACGGGAAAGCCCGCCGCCTTCATGACGCTTGCGAGCGCTTCGCGAAGGGATTCGTCATCATCGACGATGGCGATAACACCGGTCTTGGTTAGAACCTTGTGCACCTCTGCTCACCCCATCTGCGGCGAATGTTCATCGCCACGAACATGAGATTAGCAACCGGGGCAAACGAAAACTATCCTGCTTTGTTTGGAAAAATCTACTGCTTTAGGAGGAGAAGGGTACTTACTTTCGCTCGGCGTTCTTGAGTTTTTCGGACATGCGGACGAGGTGGGCCAGTGATTCCGCTTGAGTTTTTTCCATGACGTGCGCGCGATGCGTCTTAACCGTGAGCTCGCTCATCCCCAGTTGATCGGCGATCTGCTTGTTGAGGAGGCCGGCAACCACCAGCTCGAGCACTTGCTTTTCCCGTGGCGTGAGGGATTCGAATCGCGCGCGGATTTCGCTTGCTTCCCGGCGCTCTTGGCGGAGCACACGATCGCTGGTCAATGCCTTCTGCACTGCATCGAGCAGATCTTGCCCGCGCACCGGCTTCGTCAGGAACTCGTGCGCCCCTTCCTTCATCGCTCGCACTGACATTGGAATGTCACCATGCCCGGTGATAAAAATGATGGGAGTGGGGATTCCGCCATCCCTGAGTTTCAACTGGAGATCGAGACCGCTGAGGCCCGGCATTCTCACGTCCAGAACAAGACAGGATGGAGCATCTGGACGTTTTGCTCCTAAAAAGTCCTGCGCTGAAGCGAAGGTTTCGACGCGCAGGCCAACCGATCTGATCAGGCTCTGAAGACCGTCGCGAATCATGCGATCGTCATCGATGACGAAAACAACTGGATCTTGCTCTTTCATGCGTTTCGCCCATTATCCTTCGGCAAGGTAAATTGGAACGTCGATCCGCTCGATCCGTTCGATTCAGCCCACAAACGTCCACCGTGCGCTTCGATGATTGATCGACTGATAGATAGCCCCATCCCCATTCCGCTTGTGCGAGTGGTGAAGAAGGGTTCGAACAATCGACCTTTCACTTCCTCGCTTAAGCCAATGCCGGAGTCCAGGACGGCAACTCGAATCTGTTCGCCGTTTTCTGTCTGCGATTGAACCGTCAGTATTCTTGGCTGGTCGTCAACACTCGTCATAGCTTCGATGCCATTCATAACCAAGTTAAGAATTACCTGCTGCAACTGGATGCTGTCACCGAGCACAGTGGGCGAGTCTGGGGCGAGTTCAAGCTTGATCGCCACGCCGTTCCTCGCGGCCTGCCCTTCGGCGAGTATGGCGGTCTGTTCGATGATCCGGTTAATCTGAAGAGATGACTTCTCGGGAGTTGCCTTTGTGATTAGTGAACGAATGCGAGCTATGACGTCTGACGCCCGCGTGGCGCCTTCGGTCGCTCGCGCTGCCGCAGCGCTAGCTTCCGCGAGATCTGGAGTCTCACGGAAAAGCCATGCGACACACGCATCCGCATTGGCAACAACGGCCGCAAGTGGCTGGTTCACTTCGTGCGCAATCGACGCCGTCAGTTCGCCAATAGTCGTGATCCGCGCAGCACGGGCCAATTCTGCCCGAGTAGCCTGCAAGGTCTCTTCCGTGCGCTTCTGCTCTTCCATCTGTTTCACAAGCGCATCATTTGCGTTCTTCAGCTCAGCCGTTCGCTCCGCGACTCTCGCCTCAAGCTCATCGCGAGCCTGCCGCAGTCCGTCTTCGGTTCGTCTACGCCATGAAATCAATTGTGTTGCACCCACTTCACACGCGACGAATGTAACGAAGTAGGGTAAGTCGCCCGGAGTTACCGCAAAACTGCGGAGTGGGGGCGTGAAATAGTACATCACAGCCAAGATGCTGCAGACCACAGAAAGCCAACCGGGGCCGGTGCCCCCGAACCAGGTGCTCAAGATCACCGCAACGGAGAAGAAGAACCAGAACGGGTTCCCAAAGGAGTGTTGTAACGCCAGGGAGACCAGTAGCGCAAAGGCCACTAAGAAGGTTGCAAGCGCGTATCGCATAATCGCAGGTAGGCGAGATGGTCTGTCGATTGGTGTCCCCATTACTACACCAGTTTCCCCCGGAAAAACTTGGTTTCTATATTACGCTGGCGGGTTTCCGGAGCGATCCTCGATTCCTCTGCGAAACATCGATTGCGGGTTCATGAATAACAGGCAACTCGTCCGTAAACGAAATCCCGAAATTAAGGGAAGATTGCCAGCGAGGGTTCCGGCCCGCCCTAGAATCTCCGATTTTCGGGCTCGTGGCGGGAGGGGATTCGAGAGAATCTTCCGCATTTCCGACTGCTTGGGTTAGCAAGCAGTCAGCTGCGAACCGCCAGCTGCCACGACGACCTGACCACAGGACTGGGATACGCAGACGATCTCCGAATCTTCGCCGTTCGAGTCTGGATATGAACCGGACCACCTGCCTGAGTTGGTCGTCACCAACTGTTTCTCTAGCCTAAAGGCCGACATGTCAGCGATTATCGGGGATTTTATCGTTGAGATGTGCTGACGGGGGCTGGCGGCATTTTTCTCTGGAGGTTGGGGCCGCAGTCCAGCTTCACTAACCGCCCGAAGCGAAGGGACGACGATCACAAAATCGATGCTTTCGCGAAAGCGACTTGACTTCTTCCGAGAGAGTGGAAACCAGAAGCGGTCTTAGCCGCAGCCAAAGGTTAGGACGACTCGTCTGCATCACCGCGAAGACCCTGAGAGCCACCTGTTGTAAACGACAGCTGGGCGCGACCGGGAAGTCGTTGGAAGCGCGCAAGTACCTGCGGATCAAGACCAACTTCCTCGGGAAGAAACTTGAGCGCGACGAAGCGATGCAGCCGCGTGTCTTCGCCTTTGTTAACCACGCCCATCCCGCCGCCGACCCTCTCGAGGATGCGGTAATGCGATGGTTCGAGGCAGATAAACGAAAGAGAGCAGGAGGAATCCTGCCCTCGTAATCACTTCCTCCTTCCTAGTACCTCCCGCCTACCGCAGCCTCACGAATCGGCTTCGGTTCGGCTGACAGGATAGCTGCGGTTGAACCTAATGGCTGGCCTCCTCGCCCAGAAGCCTCGGAGCGATCACGCCTGCTGGATTGCCTCTCCGAATCGCGACACCCTTAGTCGGAGTTGCGAGATAGGTGTGAATATCGCCGGTGCTGGTCATGCCCAGACCGGTAATTTCTCCGCGGGGATTAATGGAGCAACCGCTTAGCAGATACAGCGGAGAATTGCTCACCAAAGTGTTGAGGTCGGTCATTACGCCGTTCTGCCAGAGGAACGCGCGAGGGTTAAAGTCTGCGTCCAACGAGAGGCCGACCACCGAGCCGCCGTCATTGATGCTGATGCTGACGCTGGCGATGTCCCCTGAGAGTGTGCCTAAGTCTTGCATGCCCGCGCTCTTGGTCCAGAGGAAGGCATTGAAAGTTGTGTCGCCGGGTAGGTCAGAGACGCCAACGACCTGGCCCTGGTTATTAATGTCGTAGGCGATGTTTCCGCCAGCAGCCCCAGTTTGGCCTCCGAGGTTGCCGAGGTCGATCGCTTGGCCATTTTCCCAGAGCAGCGCATGAACCGGCACCAGGTTGTAGAGGAAATTTTCGTTGAAAGCTGCACATGTGCCCGAACCGCCGACGACTTGACCTTTGTCGTTGATCTGATACGCTACGCCTTCGGGATCGCCGCCGACTGTCGGTAGCTGGTGAATCACTCCTTTTTCCCACGTGACTGGCTCGAACTGGAGAACCTGCGGAGCGGGACAGTTTGGATCGGGCGTGGAGTTCTCGGCAAATCCGACTACTTCGTTTTCATCGCTGATTGCCTTAGCTACACCGTTGTTGCCCCCGAGCGTCGGAAGCTGGATCATTTTGCCAACCTGCCAGAAGAAAGGCAAACAGGTGAGATGGGTGCCGAATCCGCAAAAATCTTCACCGTTGGGATCCGGAATCGAGTCTTCGGCTTCACCGACTGACTGAAAGAGTCGATTGTTGGCAAACGCGATGCTGTTGGGGCCTCCGAGTCCGGGCGTACCGATGTCGAGCTTCAGTTTCTCAAGCCAAAGCACGGCGTTCTGGCTTCCGTCCGCGAGGCTCGAGGAGCCACTGATTAAACCGTACTTGTTCATAGAGAACGGCTGGCTGAACGTGCCGCCATTCAAGGTGCCGAGGTCGGTGATGGTGTAGTTGGCGGGCTGCGCCGTTTGTTCCTGCGTAACTGACTGAGCCTGCGCGAGCATCCCGCTGGGCAGTGAAAGGAATAAGGCGATGGCTGCGAGGCAAGCGATCATTCTGGATTTCATTGGATTTCTCCTTGGGTGTTCGTAATGGGCGACTTGTGTCGCTCTCATGTCAATAGGCGCAGAGCGGGGTGGAAAACTATCATGGGAAACAACTTTTATTGAACCGAGGGGCTTGAACCGGCTAAGATTCCGGCAGGTGTAGGGCTATGAGCGAGTTAGCGCCACGACAGGAGGATGACGCCGAGGCTCCGCTTCGCGACGAAGTCAGCGGATTGCTGCGTGCCTGGGGCGGCGGTGATCGCGCAGCCCTGGACCGGTTGACTCCCTTGGTCTACGACGAGTTGCGGCGGCTCGCGCGGCATTACATGAAAAATGAGCGCCCCGGCCATAGCCTTCAGGCTACGGCTCTGGTCAACGAAGCGTATATGCGGTTGGTGGACTATAACGGCATGGAATGGCAGAATCGCGCGCACTTTTTTGCCGTTTCCGCGCAATTGATGCGGCGCATTCTGGTGGAGCGGGCGCGACGCCATAACTTGAAACGCGGCGGCGGAGTTCCCCATGTTTCTTTGGACGATACCGCCATCGTGGACGGCGCGCGGACTGCGGATTTGATGGCACTCGATGATGCGTTAGATGCGCTGGCCCAACTCGATCCCAGAAAAGTGCAAGTTGTAGAAATGCGTTTTTTTGGCGGACTCAGCGTGGAGGAAACGGCTGAAGTGCTCAAAGTTTCGCCGGTCACCGTTATGCGCGACTGGAGCACGGCTAAAGCCTGGTTGTACAGGGAAATGTCAGGCGGGACGGGCGCCACCGGGACGGGCGATGGATAGCAAGCGCTGGCAACAAGTGGACAACCTGTTGCAGGCGGCGTTGGATCGACCCGCCGGAGAACGCGATTCATTCTTGGCTCGTTCCTGCGGCGGTGACGAAGGGCTCGAGCGGGAGGTCCGTTCGCTACTGGCGGCTCAGCAGCAGGCAGGAAGCTTCTTGGAGAAACCCGCTTTCGAACTTGCCGCCGAGAGTCTCGCCGAGCAGAATCGCAGCGCATCAGGGGCCGGCGACACGCTCATCGGTCGAGCTTTCTCCCGTTACCGCGTGCTGGAAAAAATCGGCAGCGGCGGCATGGGAGTGGTTTATAAGGCGGAGGATACGGATCTGGGCCGCTTCGTCGCCCTGAAGTTTCTACCCAACGAAGCCGCACGGGATCCGCAAAACCTGGAGCGCTTTCGCCGGGAAGCTCGCGCGGCCTCGGCGCTCAACCACCCCAACATATGCACCATCTATGAGATCGGTAGCGAGGGTGGGCAATCCTTCATAGCGATGGAATTTCTGGATGGAGTCACCCTCAGGCAGAAGATCGGAGGGCGTCCTCTGCCAGCGGACATTTTGCTGGCGCTCACGATTGAAATTGCAGATGCGCTGGACGCGGCTCACGGTGCCGGAATCGTGCATCGCGATATTAAGTCGGCAAATGTTTTCGTCACCAAGCGCGGCAACGCGAAAGTTCTCGATTTCGGTCTGGCTAAATTTTCGCTCAAGCCGGGAGTTGTAGAAGCCAATGCCGCCACAACGGAGAAGTCTCTCACCAGTCCCGGCGTTGCGGTGGGAACTGTCGCCTATATGTCGCCGGAGCAGGTCCGCGGTCAAGAGCTCGACGGCCGATCCGATCTTTTTTCGTTCGGGGTGCTGCTCTACGAAATGGCGACTGGGAGGTTGCCGTTCCGCGGGGAAAGCATGGGAGTGGTGTTCGAGGCCATCCTGACGCGAACCCCCGATCCTGCGGTTCGATTCAATCCGGACATCGACCCCGAATTAGAGAGGATCATCCACAAGTGTCTGGAAAAAGATTCCGACCTGCGTTACCAGCATGCTTCCGAAGTGCGTGCCGATTTACGGCGGATGAAGCGCGACAGCGACTCGGGGCAAAAAGCGGCATTGACGCGCGGAGCAACCGACCGTAGAGCCGCCCGGGTGTGGACAAAGATAGTTCCAAGCGTTGCCGCATTCCTAGCGTTGGTGGCTGCAGGCTTCCTTTTTTTCCGTCATCGAACGCCGAAGCTTACCGACAAAGATATGATTGTCCTTGCCGACTTCACGAATACGACGGGCGATCCAGTGTTTGACGGGACGCTGCGGCAGGGTGTTGCTGTGCAGTTGGAACAGTCGCCTTTCCTGAGCCTGGTGTCCGACGAGCACGTTCAGCAAGGGCTGCGCCTCATGGGCAAGCCGCCCGATTCGCGGCTAACCCCTGACATTGCGCGAGAAGTTTGCCAGCGAACGGCAAGCGCCGCTGTGCTGGAAGGCTCGATTGCAAACCTGGGGAGCCAATACGTGCTGGGCCTCAAGGCGGTGAACTGCCGCAACGGCGATACCTTAGCCGAGGAGCAGACAACCGCGGATGGCAAAGAGCGAGTTCTGGATGAGCTGGGGAATGCGGCCGCGAAACTGCGCAGTAAGCTCGGTGAATCGCTGGGCACCGTGCAAAAGTTCGATACGCCGCTGGAACAGGCCACGACGCCCTCGCTTGAAGCCTTGCAAGCCTACAGCCTCGGACGCGCGGCCAGCGCGGAAAGCCAATGGGCCGCCGCTGTGCCGTTCTTCCAGCGGGCGATTCTCCTCGATCCGCAATTCGCCATGGCCTATACCAGACTCGGGACGATGTACAACAATCTTGGCGAGAACACCTTGGGGGCGGAGAACACGCGTCGAGGCTACGAACTGCGAGAAAAGGTCAGCGAGCAGGAGAGGTTCTACATTGAGTCTCACTATTATCAGAATGCGACGGGAGACTTGGAAAAAGCGCGCGAAATCTATCAACTCTGGACCGAAGCCTATCCGCGCGATTGGCAGGCACGACCGCCTTTTCTGACCGTCTATTTTCTACTCGGACAGCCCGATAAAGCTCTGGCAGAAGCAGTCGAGGCCTTTCGCCTTGATCCGGAGCGGGGACTCAGTTATTCCTGTCTTGCCAGCGCGTATCTCAGCTTGAATCGCTTGGACCAGGCGCGAACTACGGTTGCAGAGGCGCAGGCTAAGAAGCTCGATTCCCCCGACCTGCACTTTCTCCAGTACGAGATCGCTTTCTTGAAGAACGATGCGACCGGCATGCACGAGCAGTTGACCTGGGCGGCAGGCAGACCCGGCGTAGAAGATGTGCTTTTGAACGCCGAAGCCGCCACGGCAGCGTATTCTGGAAGACTTGGCGAGTCGCGGGAGCTTTCGCGGCGTGCCGTGGCTTCCGCTGCGCAGGCGGACGAGAAGGAGGTCGCAGCGGGGTACCAGGCCGACGCCGCTCTGGCGGAAGCCCTGCTTGGCAATGCCGAACAAGCGCGCCAGCGAGCGGCAGCGGCGCAAGCCGGTTCGAACGGCAGGGATGTGCAGTACGCATCGGCTCTGGCTCTGGCCTTGGCCGGAGATGGCTCTCGCGCTCAAGCGCTGGTGAACGATTTGGACAAGCGGTTTCCTCAGGATACGATCGTCCAGTTCAACTACTCGCCCACCGTGCGCGCTCAGCTTGCGCTGAGCCGAAACGATCCCTCCAAAGCCATAGACATTCTGACGGCAGCCAGTCCGTATGAATTGGGAAGTGTCGCTTTCGTTACTCTGTATCCCGTTTATGTGCGCGGCGAAGCTTATCTAGCTTCGCATCAGGGTCGACTGGCCGCTGCCGAGTTCCAGAAAATTCTCGACCATCGAGGCCTTGTGCTGAATGAACCCATTGGCGCACTGGCCCATCTCCAACTGGGTAGAGCCTATGCCATGCAGGGCGACTCGACCAACGCCAAAGCTGCGTATCAAGATTTCTTAGCGCTCTGGAACGACGCCGATCCGGCCGTTCCTATTCTGAAGCAGGCCCGGGAATAGTTCGCGAAGCTGCAATAGGTAACTAGCACCGTCCGTTTCGATATCCTGGAGGATTTCGAATTTGGACTCAGCGAAGAGTCGGGGACCAGGGTAAGGTCCGACCGAGGCCGCGACAAAGACTCTCGAACTACCACTTAGTGACTAAGAATCGCCGAACTTTCGCCGTTTGGGTCAACAGAAATCGGCTTCATGACGCCGTGAACGTTAGCCCCAGGCATCGTTTCTTCTTCGCCTGGATTGAGGGACGGGACCGCCGTTAGGTGGCGGAAACTTCGTAACTTACACAGCCGAAAGCACCTGTACAGAAAGTTCGAATCAATTATTCTCCGCCATCGAGTCAACTAAGCAGAGAAAATCTCTGGTGATTCCCCGAAAATAGCTGGAAATTGCCGCAAATTCAGGGATTCTCAAGACGGAACTGGCTTAGAGAAAATGCACCGCATAGCTGCACTACAGGGGTTGGGGTCATTTTTCTCTGGAGTCTGAGGCCGCAGTCCAGCTTCACGAGCCGCCCAAAGCGAAGGGACGGCGATCAATAATGAATGCTTTCGCGAAAGCGGCTTGACTTCTTCCGAACTCCGTAGTCAGAACATCGCTCAACTACTTCCACCGGATTCCAAAGAACAAAAGAGGAAGGGTCTGCTTGGCTAATGAAGAAGGCTGCCCTGATTCGATATTGAGCGATTCACTCTGGAACGGGTGACAAGCGGCAAGGATTGCCTTTGTATCAGGTGTAGACAACCGGTTTGAAACGTTTTATATTTACCAGCGAATTTCATGTCCGGACAAGGGAGATTGTTTCATGCGGT
>Ga0181525_10001177_pt1 | contig 22539 bp, 11 predicted proteins | sample PEATcosm2014_Bin_48_FD_121100 | JGI IMG/M metagenome (GOLD analysis project Ga0181525, IMG submission 121100) | Peatland microbial communities from MTU Mesocosm Facility, Houghton, MI, USA - PEATcosm2014_Bin06_10_metaG | ecosystem: Environmental > Terrestrial > Soil > Wetlands > Peat | place... | reverse complement strand
CCAGACCGTGACAGTACCCCCGAAACCAGTTTCGGGCCAGATAATCTGCGGTTTTCCCGATGCCATGGCGAAGGTGTCCGCCTGATGCCAGTCAGTTCCCTCGTCCCCGCCGTACTTGGGAAAAAACTCCGTCCTCCAGCAGAGGACATCCGGGCCTAGCGCGGCTTTGAGCTTATCCACGATTTCGGGCCTGGCGATGTGCTGGGCTAGAAACGGCACGTCCAAATGCCGATCATAATTGGCTATGTTGTTTGGTCCGGAGTGCATGTCGATCTCATAGATGGCATGGGACCTGTCGAAGACCTGGCGCCGAGTCTTGTTCCATATCTGTTCCATCTCTTCTGGTTGATATAACGTAAAGGGTCCTACATAGCCGTTCTCCTCGAAGAACGTTTGTTCCGCGTCAGTAAGTGCGAATGATTCGACTTTGGTCGTAGTCATATGTTTTCCTCTAAGTTATAACTTCGTCCGGTTACCCGATTGCCATTTCTTATGCCGCCGTGGTGGATTCAGCCACTGCGTCCTGCTTCAGCCTCAGCTGTTCCTCCGTTACCCATACCGCCAGTCTTGACACCGTGGTCTCTTCCTTCGAGAAAAGGGACAGATCGAAGCGGGTTCCAAAAGTCTCATTGATTTGGGTCACCACCTGTATGGCCATCAGCGAATGACCGCCCATTTCGAAGAAATCATCGTCGAGGCCGACCTGAGGGACGCGAAGCGCTTCGGCCACGAACGCTCCTATCACGATCTCGGCGGTCGACCGCTCACGGATCTGGGGCTTTGCGCCGTTATGTCCGCTTTCGTTTTGCAGAGCGTTACGATCTATTTTCCCATTTGGATTCAAGGGCGCCTCCTTTATTCTGATGAATATGTTTGGAACCAGGTTCTTTGGCAGCTTTACTCGCGCGTGTCGTCTCAAGTCTTCTTCGACGCTACCCCATTCACGGTCCGGGATGGACTCCTTCGGAATTACGTAAGCGAAAATGCGTTGATCGCCCAAAGCGACTTCCTTGACCACGACGATAGCTTCTTGCATCCGGGGGTGCTGCCGAAGGATCGTTTCAATTTCCTCCAGCTCGACTCGAACGCCGTGAACCTTGACTTGGTGGTCGACGCGGCCCACGTATTCGAAGTTCCCATCTTTTCCGAGCCGCCCCAAATCTCCGGTGCGATACACGACTTCAGGCGTGGGGCCAAGTTTCAGCGTAATGAATTTCCTCTTTGTCAACTCCTCGTCGTTTACGTAACCCTTGCCCACGCCATCTCCCGCGATGCATAGCTCCCCAATTTCGCCGTCGGGCAGGCAGTTCATCTCCGCATCCATCACATGTACCTGCGTATTGTCGATGGGAATGCCGATGGGCACTGAGCCGGAAACATAACGGTCAAAGTCATGAAGCCGGTAATAGGTAGAAACGTCGGAACATTCGGCAACGCCGTACACGTTCACCAATTCGGTTTTGCAATATTCGGAAGCGGCCCATTCTTTCAATCTGGCGCCCGAGATGGGTTCCCCGCCTAGAAAGACGATTCGCAGCGAGCCCAACTTTCGAAGCGACTCTGCGGATTGGTTTTCGATTAAGGGATAGAACGGGCTCGGCGCGCAGTTCATCAACGTAATCTTTTGCGCGTCGATAGTATTCACGGTGAGCTCAGAGCTGTAGTGATTCGAGGCGAGCAGATGCAGCTCTCCACCGCAAATCAGCGGCATAGCCAGGGCACGCTGCGTAAGGTCGAAGCTGAAAGAGCTTACCAGCAGAACCTTGTCCCGTGAGGTAATCTCGAATTGTTTTGCGAACCACTTTAACAGGTTGCTCCAACCCTGGTGGTGAACTGCGGCCGCTTTGGATTTGCCCGTCGATCCCGATGTAAAAATGATGTAAGCCAAATCCTCAGCGCGCACATCCAGACGCGGGTTTTCGGAGCTTGCTTGCGCAATCGCCTCCTTGTCGCCGTCGAGGGTGATAACGGAACCGTTCTTTTCCGGGAGGCCCGCGAGCAATGTATTCATCGACAGCAGATGCTTTAGCCTTATGTCTTGCAGCATGCCTGCAAGACGCTCTTTAGGGTAGGTGGAATCGAAGGGTACATAGGCTCCACCAGCCTTGAGGATTCCCAGAACTGCGATCACCATCTCGCATGACCGGTCCATAAAAACGCCTACGCGGGAGTTGGCGTCAACGCCCTCCCTGATTAAATAGTGGGCCAACTGATTGGCCTTGCGGTTGAGCTCCGAATACGTGTACCTCGTAGTGCCCGAAACCAGGGCAATCGAATCCGGCATCGCAGCTGCGCGTTGCTCGAAGAGCTTATGCATGCACAAATGAGTCGGATAGTCGTCGGGGAAACCGTTCTTCATCGGGTCTTACCTTTAGTACTCGATCGCGATTGCGCTCGATAAGTCTCCTCTATTAGTGCTTTACCAGTTCTCCTGCTAGCAAGTTCAGCGTAGGTGAACAGCCTAGCCATGCGCCGCCAACTGCACAACCTGCTTTTCGCAGAGAAAGAGCCTAGCCCAATAGTCGAGGTCGGAATCAACGCCGCAGTGTTACGATAAACGCAATCGAAGTGACTGAAGTGCACCGACAAAAAGGAGAAACCGTAATGCCCAATGATCAGGAAGATAAGACCACCTACAACGTTGTCGTAAATCATGAAGAACAGTATTCCATCTGGCCTGCATATCGAGAAAATGCCTTAGGCTGGAAAAGTGCGGGTAAGAGCGGTTCGAAAGAGGAGTGTCTGGCGTACATCAAAGAAGTGTGGACGGACATGCGCCCGCTGAGTTTGAGGAAGAAGATGCAGGAACAAAGTACGGCATAACTTCGGCCCAAGCGCTCCGTGCGCATGAGTTCGGTGCTTTTGCGACGCGCCGTCTGATTGCTACTCGGCGGCTCGTTCCACAACAGATCGAACGCGACCGTAGCTGTCGATCCGATTACGAATAGCATTACGCAGAACGTTATCAATCAAATGATAGTCTCTGGAGTGAAATCATCCGATGAGCTGGCGAACGTGTCTAGCCAGCAGTGGTTTCAATCTCTTTCGTCCGCGCGACGGAAGTCGCTCCGGCTCTTTTGCTTTCCCTACGCGGGAGGAAATACTTCCGGTTATCGTAGTTGGCAGCGAGCTTTTCCATCAGATATCGATTTATGCCTCGTTCATCTTCCAGGCAGGGGCAAGCGCATCGGTGAGCGGATGTTTACCCGGCTAAACTTGCTCGTTCAGACCCTTGCGGATCTAATTACGCGTGAGTTTCAGCCGGAATATGCTTTGTTTGGACACAGCATGGGAGCACTCATTAGCTTTGAGCTGGCCCGGGAGCTTCGCAGGAGGCATTTTCCCGCGCCGCAGAGGCTTTTTCTTTCTGGTCGCGGCGCTCCCGGCACTGCCGGCCGCAAAGCGCCTATCTTCGACCTTCCCGAGGGGGCATTCATTGCGGAGGTGAGAAAATTCAACGGTACCCCCAGGGAGCTGCTCAAACATCCGGAAGCAATGAAACTGTTTCTCCCGACGCTGCGGGCCGATCTTGAGATGCTCGACACCTATGAGGACTACTCTGAGGAGCGTCTTTCATGCCCCATCGCGGTATATGGCGGGCTTCAGGACACAGATGCTCCCGTCGAAAGTCTCCGCCCTTGGCAGGAACATACCTCTGCGAGCTGCAGCCTGAGAATATTTCCCGGAGACCATTTCTTTATCCATAGTGCTGGCAGCGGTTTCGTTGATGTGCTTCGGCGCGATGTTGTGGACACCGCGCACCATTCGAGTCAGATACAAGTGCCGGTTGCAAAATGCTGAAGCAAGTCGTGACAGCTGATCGATCGGAACAATCAGTCTGTCATGACAACTTATGGATGCGTATTCGTTGCTGTGGGGGAGATGATCATGTCCGTATATGACAAGCTGAAGCAGGCAGGCATCACCTTACCGCCGATCAGCGCACCGGTAGCCGCGTTCGTTCCGTATGTGCGTAGCGGAAAGCTCCTGTTTCTCAGCGGCCATATCGCAAAGCGCGACGGCAAGCCCTGGGTTGGCCAGCTGGGCGGGCAGTTGACTACTGCCCAGGGAAAGCAGGCAGCGCGCGGTGTGGCTGTTGACTTGATTGGAACTTTGCACGTTGCCGCCGAGAACCTCGACAATATCGACCGGATCGTGAAGCTCATGATCCTGGTCAACAGTGCGCCGGGTTTCACGGAGCAGCATATGGTCGCTAACGGTGCTTCTGAGTTGTTGGTGGAAGTCTTTGGAGACATCGGCGCTCACGCCCGTAGTGCTTTCGGGGTGGCTCAAATTCCTTTTGGATCCTGCGTGGAGATCGACTTGGTAGCGGAGATAAAATAGATTCACTCTCCCACCACCTCTGCTGTCGGTTCCCGCTAACACCTGATGTGCACGCCGGGTATAAACTCGTCAGGTATCGAGTCGATACTTTTCTTGTAACGGACTAAATCTAGGAGGGAACTTCTGTGACGCTTAACTACTGGAAATTCGCAGGCTGGAAATTTAGCAACCGGGCAATTTGTGCGATTGCCCTGGTATCCTTTGCTGCTGGATCGTTCACTGCCCGTTTGGCGCAGGTGGATCAGGCGATGGCAGATAACAATCGCGTCTTTGAGCTTCGCGTCTATCATGCGGTGCCGGGCAAATTGCCCGCGCTCGAGTCACGGTTCCGCGATACAACTTCGAAGCTTCTCGCCAAGCACGATCTGAAGGTTGTGGGTTATTGGGTGCCCGAAGGAGCGCCCGATTCGGACAATACATTCATTTTTCTCTTGGCTCATTCCAGCCGGGAGGAAGCGAAAAAGAACTGGGACGCGCTCTTGGGCGATCCTGACTTTCAAGAGGTCATCAAAGCAGAGCAGGCCAATAAGCTGGTGGAAAAGGTGGACGTCACGTACATGCGACCAACCGATTTCTCTCCCCTTAAGTAGCGGTTGGTTAGCACGGTCGATTTCGCATGCGGCAGGGTCAGCGCCGGGTTCCTTCCATACGCTTCGCTACCGGGTAAGCAGTTTACCTTGGTGTGAGAGCGCAGCATTTTGCTCTGGTTATAAACCTTACCCGCATCGCCTGGAAAACATCGGCAATACCCGACTAGAAGTACCATGGAAGGTTAGATCTCTCCGTCCGGTAGCATTCGATTTCGCTAAAACGTTTGACACATGAAATTTGACCGTGCTTTCACAAATGTTCAATAACATTGCAATTTCTTTGTTGGAATAGCGTTTTCGCAGCAAATCACGTATTTGGCTTTCACGCTTAGTGAGGATTTCATTGCCCGACTCGGATATCGGGGATCGGCGGGAAGTCATCACCATATATTTGCGCATTACTTCTGGCGTTACCCATGTTTCACCCTTTGCTATGGAGGTGATGGCTGGGCCCAGCAGATCAGGTACCTGGTCGTAGCTCATAAATCCGCTAAATCCCAACAGTAATAAGTCCGCGATGTCACTGGTCTCCCGCGGGCGGTCTAATGCGAGAAAAGAGGAGCTTTGAAATGACGTACTAAATTCATCCAGATACGAGCTCACCGGCAGAGGAAGGTCATGAATGTCGAACAAAATCACACTGTATGCTTGAAGAGTCGGCATACCTGTAGCCACGTCAGTATCTTGCAAAACAACAGAGGTAACATTCATGTCTAACGTGAGAAGGAGGTCGCGTATATAGTTAGCGACAAGCGGATGGGAGGCAATCAAACCGACATGCAACTGGACGATAGGCACTGCGTTGCGTCGCAACATGGACTTAACTCCGAGTAAGTAGAATACGACTGGAAGGCAGAGTGTTTTCCCAGAATGGCACTTGCTGTGTTGTTGTTCAATGTGAAAGTGTTAGCCGGAGATGCCATTTGTTATCCGGAGATGCTCTGTTACAGTGGAGTTGTGGATTATGTCTACGCGAGCGACACACGGCGCCACGATCTGAAAGTGCGTTTCGCCTTTCGTAACATTTAAAGTTAATTATCTCGACCTAGGTTCGGATGCATTAACCTGCGTGGAGGGTCAGAAATGATTAATTCATACAGCGATTGCCGTGTTCGGCAAGCATTGCAGATTATAGATCGTGAGCCAAATCAGGCGGTGGCAGCAGTGGCTCAGCAACTCGGACTCAGCAAGTCACGGTTTAGCCATTTGTTTAAGGCGCAAACAGGCACCAGCGTCAAAAGCTATGTGGTACGTCGCCGATTGCATGAGGCTGGACATCTGTTGCGTACCACAGGGATGGAAATCAAGGAGATCGTGTATCGCTTGGGCTATCATCATGGCCCGAGTTTTGCGCGCGTATTCAAGGCCCAATTTGGCGTGACGCCGAATCAGTATCGCAAGGCGGGAGGTTTCGCTTCGGCTACGGACTCGCTGAATCGTCTGATCCCCGTACCAACCACTGGAAATGCCGCTACGCGAGGTCGGAGCGAAACAATCCCGACCGCTTCTACCACTCAATCGTCTTCTCTAAAGACTGGCTCGTTGGCTTCGTGACAGGATTGTATCCAGCTACCGATAAAACCCTCAAGTGAACAGATCCACAATCGCCACAACTTGAATCTAGCCGGTGCTATCAGCGATTCGCTCAGACTGGGGATAGAATCCCGGTCTCTGACGAAAGAAAAGTGGCGCATTGTGCCGGAGCCGACTTCCTGTACCTTTCGTCGAGGGGTTGCTCATACGGTACGTCGGTTGTGACTCGGCACTTCAAGGTATACGGTCGATTGTTAACTGCGTGGTACTAGAGGCTTTTTGGGGCTTCCTGGGCGGCAGCCTGCGCAAAAATCGATGTTTGACCCTGTTATCGCGGAATCTCGCTCAGTCGGCAGTGCGTTCTCCTTGCATCGATTTGTTTTGCAGTTTAGATCGGCCGCGCACTCTTTGTATCTACCCGTGACGGATGTCGCGAATGTGCTTGCCTGGGAGAAAGTGCCAGCGCCGATGAGTAATCAGGAGGTGGAAGTTGAAAGAAGCGACTACGACATGTAACCCGAACGCGACCGCAACAATCGTCGATGTGCTGCGGCTTAGAGCAGACACTCAGAAGAACGAGATCGCGTATAGGTTCCTGGTCGACGGTGAAGAGGAGAAGGCCACGCTCACGTACGGCGAACTCGACTGGCGAGCGCGGCAAGTCGGTGCGGAGTTACAAACGCTATTAGTTGCGGGTCAAAGGGCCTTATTGCTGGATTCCTCGGAATTGGATTACATTGTCGCTCTCCTCGGTTGTTTCTACGCCGGAGTAATAGCGGTTCCCATCTATCCACCTCGTTTGAACAAACAAGGGAAAGGAAATGCGCGGGTTCAGTCGGTTATGGCGGATGCACAGCCCTCTGTGGTAGTGACCGCCGGGCCCGGATCTCCCGCAGTCCGCAATATGGTCGCGGCATCGGCCGGTGAACACGTGAAGTGGGTCGACACTACTGCCCTGCCTCCCGATCACGGCGAACTCTGGATTCCGCCGGCACTAAGTGGCGCGGACATTGCGTTCTTGCAGTACACATCGGGCTCAACTGCTACTCCGAAAGGCGTCATGGTGAGCCACTCGAACATTCTGCATAACGAGGAAATGATCCTAAACGCGTTCGGCATCAACCCCGAAAGCACAATTGTGGGATGGCTGCCGCTTTATCACGACATGGGACTGATCGGCAACGTACTGCAACCGCTGTATGCGGGAGTGCCATGCATCCTGATGTCGCCCGTCGCTTTCCTGCAGCGCCCAGTGCGCTGGCTTCAAGCCATTTCGCGCTATCGGGCCACGACCAGCGGAGGACCGAACTTTGCCTACGAACTCTGTATACGCAAAATCCGTCCTGAGGACCGGACTGGACTCGACCTGAGTTCGTGGCGCGCTGCGTTCAACGGTGCGGAACCAGTGCGCTTAGAAACGCTGAACCGGTTTGCCACGGAGTTCGCTGATTGTGGTTTCCGGCGCGAAGCTTTCGTTCCCTGCTATGGATTAGCTGAAGGCACTCTTCTCGTGAGCGGAGGTCTCGATCCGAACGGAGCCACGGTGGTGCAGTATGGCCCCAATGGTGGCGGAAATAATGGTGCAAAGACCTCTCGTCAAAAAGAGAAAACGCTGGTCGCCTGCGGCCGTCCACCCCTGGAACAAACCTTGCGAATCGTTTCGCCGGATTCGCTACAGGAGTGCACCGCCGACCATGTGGGTGAAATATGGGTGAAAGGTCCCAGCGTCGCGCAAGGCTACTGGTGCAGAACGAAAGAATCGGAAGAAACATTCAACGCGCGGATCCTCGAAACCGATGAAGGTCCATTCCTTCGAACGGGAGATCTCGGCTTTCTGGCGGGCGATCAACTATTCATCACAGGACGGCTCAAGGACCTGTTGATCATTCGCGGCCAGAATTACTATCCGCAAGATATAGAACTTACCGTCGAACAAACCGACCCAACGTTGCATCCCGGTTGTGGAGCCGCTTTCTCGGTGGAGATCGAAGGTGAGGAACGACTCGTCGTCGTCCAGGAAGCAGCGGTCCGCAAAGATAAAGATAAGGAAACAGATCAAGACGGGGTAAGTGATGATCTCGATGCAATCATCGAACTCATCTCACGGAATATCGTTGCAAATCATGAACTCGAACCATACGCGGTCGTCCTGATAAGAACGAGCACAATCCCCAAGACTTCCAGCGGCAAAATCCAGCGCCACGCATGCAAGGCCGCATTTCTGAACAAGGACCTCCATGTCCTGAGAGATTGGTATGGTGGAGAACCGTTGGAGCGAATTTCTCCTCAGCCTTCCAATGGCAAGCTGCATCGCTCTACACCGAACGAACTGGCCGCATACGTGGTTTCAGAAATCGCGCGCATCAAGCGGATCGATCCGGAGCGCGTCGATCTGCGACAGCCATTCACAGCCTATGGCCTGGATTCACTCGCTGCGATCGAATTCACTCACAAGCTCCAAACTGAGCTTGGAGTCGAAATCGAAATCTCGGAGCTTTTTGGCGATTCGACGATTACGGACATTATTCGACAAGCTACGAAAACTCAGCGGCCCATGAGCAGGCAGGATAAGTCGCAGCCTGGAAGATATCCACTTTCGTACGGGCAGCGTGCCTTGTGGTATGTCAATCAAATGGCACCGGAAAGCTGCGCCTATAACATCTCCCGGGCGTTCCGTATCAGATCTTCCGTAGACCTCAAAGCATTACGGGACTCCTTTCAAGCGCTGGTAGACCGGCACCCATCTTTGCGCACAACAATCATTGAGGTCGAGGGAGAGGTGGTGCAGCAGGTTGCGGATAAGGCAGAACTCAGCTTTGAATATTGTGACGCTGGGAAGTGGAGTGACACGGAATTACAGCAGGAACTGGTTGCTCAGAATCACACACCTTTCCGGCTTTCCGAAGGCCCTTTGTTCCGCCTGCGGGTTTATCGTCTCGCCGACAGAGATTATGTTGTACACGTCGCGGTGCACCACATCGTTAGCGATTTATGGTCGCTCATGCTGCTTTTCGAACAGGCGGGAAAGCATTACAAACAACGTCCGATAGAAATTGATCCACAAGTTCCAGCATCCGCTTATAGCTATGCCGACTTTGTTGCCTGGCAAAAGCAGCAACTAACGGGACCAGAAGGAGAGCGGCTTTGGTTGTATTGGAAGAACGAGTTGTCTGGTGAACTCGCTCCTGTGAATTTACCCACAGATCATCCGCGACCCCCACTCCAGACATTTCGCGGCTCCTCTTATCCATTTGTCCTCGACCGAGAGTTATCCGACAAACTGAAACAGCTTGGCGCCAAAGAGCAGGCCACCATGTTTGTAAGCTTGTTGGCGGCCTTTCAAGTAATGCTGCACCGCCTAAGCGGCCAAAAGGATATCGTGGTGGGCTGCCCGACAATCGGCAGGCCGCGCGCAGAGCTGGCGCACATTGTTGGTTATTTTGTGAATCCACTGCCGCTGCGGGCCAAGTTTGATCGCACCCAGTCATTCAACGAGCTCCTTTCCCAGATCCGCAACAAAGTGGCGGGAGCCTTGTCCCATGATCTTTATCCCTTCGCGTTGATGATTGAGAAGCTTGGAATCGTGCGTGATTCGTCCGCGGCTCCTGTTTTCCAGACCATGTTTGTTTTTCAAAAGACTTACGGGAACTCCGAGAAGTTTGTGCGACTGGCTTTAGGAGAGCCCGGTGCAGAACTGCGATTAGGCGGACTGGAGATGGAGTCCGTCGCCATCGAACAGCAAACGGCCCAGTTTGACCTGACGCTGACAGTCGGCGAAGGACCGGACGGTCTGATGGGATCGTGGGAGTACAGCACCGACTTATTTGAGAGAGACACCATTGCGCGCTGGGCGAAGAGCTTTTCCGTTCTGTTGGAAGGAATTGTTTCGACCCCCGAGATTTCGGTGAGTCAATTGCCCATTCTTTCGGCCAGCGAGTACGGCACATTGGTGCGCGAGTGGAACGACACGGCGACCAGCTACGAGGGCAGCGAGTGCATTCATGAGTGGATCGCAATACACGCCCAGAAAGCGCCCCAGGCGCTGGCGGTGGAGTGTGAAGGGCAGCACTTGAGCTATGAGGAACTGAACCGGCGGGCGAATCAGCTGGCGCACTACCTGCGCGGGCTGGGAGTGGGGCCGGAGGTGCTGGTGGGAGTCTGCCTGGAGCGCTCGCTGGAGATGGTAGTGGCGCTGCTGGGAGTGCTGAAGGCGGGCGGAGCCTACGTCCCCATCGATCCCAGCTACCCGGAGGAGCGGGTACGGTTCATGTTGGCCGACGCGCAGGTGCGAGTGCTGTTGAGCCAAGGAGGGTTGCGGCAGCAGTTGCCCGAGAGCTCGGCCCATCTGGTGTGCATAGACGCGCAGTGGGAGGAAATTGCCAGGCAACCTGCGCACAACCCGCAGGTTCGCGTGGGGCCGCAGAACCTGGTCTATGTTATCTACACCTCGGGGTCGACCGGTAAGCCGAAGGGAGCGATGAACCAGCACGGTGGCATTCGCAACCGGCTGCTGTGGATGCAGGAGCAGTACAAACTGGATGCAACCGACCGGGTACTACAGAAAACTCCTTTCTCCTTCGATGTTTCCGTATGGGAATTTTTCTGGCCCTTGATGACCGGAGCGCGCCTCATCATGGCCCGTCCCCGCGCCCAGGGGGACGGCGAGTATCTGGCGCAGGTTATCGCCGAGCAACAGGTCACTACCATGCACTTTGTGCCCTCCATGTTGTCAGACTTTCTGCAGGGTCGGCATGAAGGTAAATGTTGTAGCTTACGCCGGGTTATCTGCAGCGGGGAGGCGCTTTCCGCAGAATTAGCGAGGGAATTCCTGGCGCGTTTTTCGGCTGAGCTGCATAACCTGTATGGGCCCACGGAAGCAGCAGTCGACGTAACCTACTGGAAGTGTGAGCGGGAACACGCGGCTTCGACCATCCCGATTGGAAAGCCAATCGCAAACATTCAGATGTACATCCTGGATGCGGATTTGCTTCCTGTGCCCATTCGGGTGGCGGGAGAAATTTACATTGCGGGTGAGGGACTGGGCCGAGGATATTGGCAACGGCCCGATTTGACGGCCGAAAGATTCCTGCCGGATCCATTCGCCCTCCAACCTGGCGCGAGGCTTTACCGTACCGGGGACCAAGGACGCTATCGCAGGGATGGCGCGATCGAGTTTCTCGGGCGCCTCGATCACCAAGTCAAGATTCGCGGATTTCGTATCGAACTGGGGGAGATCGAGGCCAGTTTGTGCCAGTGCGCATCCGTGCGAGAGGCGGTTGTGGTGGTGCGAGACGACGGCAAGGACCGGCGCCTCATTGCCTACGCAGTAGCCAATGCCGGCCTCCAGATCAGTGAGGACGAGGTCCGGGCGCATCTGCAAACGCGACTGCCGCAATACATGATCCCCGCGCAATTCGTGATCCTGGAAGGTCTGCCGAAAACTCCCAACGGAAAGGTGGATCGAAACGCGTTGCCGGAGCCGGAGCGGCGTCAGATACAGGGAAGAGGGGCGAGCGGAGGAGTGGAAGAAATCTTGGCGGGAATTTGGGCGGAGGTGCTCCTCGTCGAACAAGTGGGAGTGGAAGAAAACTTTTTTGAAATCGGTGGCCACTCGTTGCTGGCGACTCGAATCGTGTCTCGAATCCGAGAACTGTTTCAAGTGGAATTGCCGCTGCAGATAATGTTTGAAGCGCCAACAGTTGCTGGATTGGCACGGCGCGTGGAGAGTCTGGCCAGGATCGAAACGCCTCCATTGCTGCGTCGTTTGCGCCAACGACCTGTTGCGCTGTCGTTTGCCCAGGAGCGCTTGTGGTTTCTGTCCCGCTACGAGGCGGAGTCAATTTTGTACAACGTGCCGGTCGCGTTGCGGCTGCGCGGCCCCTTGAACCGAGCCGCCTTACAGGTCAGCTTGCGGGAGATCGTCGCGCGCCATGAGGTGCTGCGGACCAGTTTCCTGGAAAGCGAAGGTGTAGCAACACAAAACATCGCCTCGGCGGCTGATTTGCCCATGCCCGTGGTGGAGATGGCCGAGAGCGAGATGCCAGAATTCCTGCGGCAGCAGGCACGGATTCCATTCGATCTTGCCACTGGGCCACTCATCCGCGCTTGCTTGCTTCAACTCGGGAACCAAGACCACGTCTTAGTGGTCGTCCTCCACCACATTGTGTGCGACGGCTGGTCCCTGGGGATCATGCTGCGAGAGTTGACCGAGCTTTATAGTGCGTACAGCCGGGGCGCGGCTTCCCCATTGGCGCCCTTGCCCGTTCAGTATGCCGACTTCGCGGAATGGCAGCGGGAGTGGCTGCAAGGCGAACTGCTGGAAAAACAGACAGCCTACTGGAAAACGCAGTTGGCGGGAGTTGAGCCCCTAGATCTGCCCACAGAGGGCCTGCCCACCGACCGAACATATTCTACTAACCCAGACCTCTCAGGAACCATCGAGATCGCACTTCTGCCCCAAACGTTGAGTGGTCAATTGAAAACTCTGAGCCGTCAACAGGGCGTCACGCTTTTCATGACGCTGTTGACCGCATTCAAAGTCCTGCTTCATCGCTATAGCGGGCAGACGGATATAGCCATTGGTTCGGCCATTGCCGGCCGCGGTGCGCCGGAAGTCGAACCGCTCATCGGTTTCTTTGTCAATACCTTGGTGTTGCGCACGGCTCTCGCCGGCGACAGTTCTGTAGCTGAATTATTGCAGCGCGTGCGCGAAGTTTCGTTGCAAGCGTATGCTCACCAGGATATTCCCTTCGAGCGTTTGGTCGAGATTCTAGATCCGCCGCGTAATCTGGGCCGCTCGCCTCTGTTTCAAACCATGTTCGTGCTCCAGAACGCTCCATTGCCCAACTTGCCGTGGGACGGGCTTGAGGCCACACCCTGGACATTAGAAACGGGCACCGCGATGTTTGAACTCACTTTAGCGGTGCGCGAGAAAGAGGATGGGCTCGAGTTGTCTCTGGAGTACCGCACGGAATTGTTTGGCGCGGAACGCATGAGGCTGCTGCTGCGCCACTATCAGATTCTCCTGGAGGAAATGGTAAAGGGGGTCGAGCGCAGGATCGGCGATATTGAAATCCTAAGCGAGATCGAAAAACAGCAACTGCTGATCGACTGGAACAATACTCGCATCGAGTACGAGCGGGAGAAATGTTTGCCGGAGTTGTTCGAGGAACAGGCAAGGAAAACGCCACAAGCGCTGGCGGTTGTCTGTGAAGAGTCGCAGCTCGCCTATGGAGATCTTAACCGGCGAGCCAATCAGGTGGCCCGCTATTTGGCATATCTGGGTGTCGGTCCGGAGGTCCGCGTCGGCATCTGTGTACAAAGATCGCTGGAAATGTTTGTTGCGTTGCTTGGAATTCTTAAAGCGGGCGGAGCGTATGTCCCGCTCGATCCAAACTACCCAATCGATCGTCTCAAATTCATGATCGACGATGCAGGGCTTACGCTGTTGCTCACGTGTGGAGAAGCGGCAAAAGTGGTGCCCCACGGCACGGCCCGCCTCGTGAATTTGAATCTCGACTGGGAGCAGATCGCCCGCCACGACGATAGCAATCCGCAGCGCAAAATCGATCCATCCAACCTCGCATACGTGATTTATACCTCGGGCTCAACCGGAACGCCCAAAGGTGTAGCCGTCTCTCATCGCGCGCTGGGCAATCAGCTGGCTTGGGCAATCCGCGCATTCCAGTTATCCGATGCTGACGCGTTTCTGCACAAGGCGTCAATCAGCTTTGACGCTTCGATTGAGGAGATATTCTCACCCTTACTAGCGGGTGCGCGGGTCGTCGCAGCTCGTGCGGGTGGTGAGCGGGACGTCGACTATCTGGTGAAGCTGGTCGCCAGTCAGGCAGTCACATGTATCGACCTGCCGCCGTCCTTGTTACAGGCGCTGCTCGATTCTCCCGGAATTGCAACCTGGACCTCACTCCGGCTCATGATTAGTGGTGGAGAGGTGCTAGCGCCGGAGTTGGTCAAGTCGTGGGCCGATAAATCTTCCGCAACCCTTCTAAATACCTATGGACCCACTGAGGCCACCGTGCAGTCGACCTTTGCCGGCGATCTGACTGGAAATGAAACCATCCCCATCGGAAAGCCGATCAGCAATACTCAGGTTTATGTGCTGGACGATCGCAGTCAACCAATGCCGGCAGGCCTACCGGGTGAACTGTGCATTGGCGGGGACGGTTTGGCGCGCGGCTACTTGAATCGGCCCGTGTTGACCGCGGAGAAATTTGTGCCGAGCCCATTTGCGACGACGCCAGGCGAACGGTTGTATCGCACTGGCGACCGGGCACGGTGGCGGAGCGATGGAAACCTGGAGTATCTCGGGCGGACCGACCGCCAGGTAAAGATCCGTGGGTACCGCGTGGAATTGGAAGAGATCGAAGCAGCGTTAGGACGGCATACTGCGGTGCAACAAACCGCCGTGACTGCCGGACGCGACGACGGAGGCAACGCACGTTTGATCGCCTATGTGGTCTTGCAGCCCGAAAGATCGGCCTCCGCAAGTGAATTGCGCAATCACCTCAAAGACAAATTGCCTGAGCACATGCTTCCCGCGGCTTTTGTGTTCCTGGAAAAAATGCCACGATCGCCCAGCGGCAAAGTGGACCAGAAGGCCCTGCCTGAGCCGGAGATCCAACCAGGAACCAAGCAGGCCGGCGCCCCGATGCTATCGCCTACAGAGGAGTTAATTGCGGGCGTTTGGGGCAGCCTGCTGGGTGCTTCGAGCATTGGACGAGAGGATAATTTTTTTGATCTGGGCGGGCATTCTTTGCTGGCGACACAGCTGTTCTCGCGGCTGCAGCAGCTATTTCATCGCGAACTCGAATTGCGCAGCGTTTTTGAGTTCCCCACCTTGAAGGATTTATCCGCATACGTGGATGGAGTCACGAATCAAGTGCAGCCTTCCACATTTCAGCCGATTGTTGCGATCGACAGAAGTAGAGCCTTGCCGCTCTCTTCACAGCAGGAGCGCCTTTGGTTCCTTGATCGTTACAGCTCCAGCGGTGTCGCGTACAGCCTGCCGGGGGCAGTACGACTGAAAGGCGATTTGAATCGCGAAGCATTGCGGCTGAGCTTCCAGGAAATTGTGCGGAGGCACGAAATTCTGCGCGCCAGGTTCGTGCAGGTAGGGGCAAAGCCGCAACTGCAAATATGCGAGAACTCGCGATTTGAATTGCACGAAATGGATCTGCGGGATCCGATCTCCGGAATAGCCGCGGAAGAACGTGTGAATCGTGAGTTGCAAGAAGAAGCGGCTCGTCCATTTGCTTTGGCCGAGGGGGATTTGTTCCGGGTTCGGCTCCTTCGAATTGCCGAACAGGAACACATATTAATGGTGACGATCCATCACATCGTCTTCGATGGATGGTCGGTGGGAGTGTTGGTCAGCGAAATATCGGCATTGTATGAGGCGTTTAGCAAAGGAACCACGTCGCCGCTTGCGGATTTGGAAATCCAGTATTCGGATTATGCGGCGTGGCAGCGGGAGATGTTGGAAGCGGGCAGACTGACCCTGGGGTTGGAATACTGGAAGAACCAGCTAAGAGACCTTCCGGCATTGGAATTGCCCATAGACCATGCTCGGGCTGCCGTGCAGAGTTTTCGCGGAACAACTGAGGAATGGAAGCTCCCGGCCGAACTGTGCGCAGCTCTGAAAACTCTAAGCCAGCAGCACGGAGTAACTCTATTCATGGCGCTGCTGGCGGGCTTCCAGATTCTCCTGGCGCGTTATAGCGGCCAGGAAGATATCACGGTGGGTTCACCCATCGCCAACCGCGTCGATCCTCGGTTGCAGGCTCTGATTGGCTTCTTCGTGAATACGCTGGTGCTGCGCGGCGATTTGAGCGGTAATCCGTCAGTGGTCGAAGTCTTGCGCCGAACGCGCGAGATGTGTTTAGCGGCCTATGCACACCAGACCGTCCCCTTGGAGAAGTTGGTGGACGAATTGGAGCCGCACCGCGATCTAAGTCAGAATCCTTTATTTCAAGTAGCCATAGTTTTCGAGAATGCTTCCGAAGGGACCATGCAGTTGCCTGGTCTTGAGATGACCTTGCTCCCCACCGCCGCCACGGGAGCGAAGTTCGACCTGACGCTGGTGATTGAGGAGGGCCCAGAAGATCTCCACGGATTCCTCGAGTACAGCACCGACCTGTTTGAACGAGTAACCATAAGCCAGATGCTGCGGCACTTCAACCAGGTCCTGCGAGAGATAGTGCGCGATCCGCGCCAGGGCGTTTTCACCTTGCCGCTGCTGGAAGAGGCTGAACGACGCCAGTTGTTGTTCGACTGGAACCAGAGTGGAGCACTCGTTCCATCGCGGTGCATCCACGAATTGTTTGAAGAACAAGCGGAGCGGACGCCTCACGCGCAGGCTGCCCGCCACAAAGAGCGGTGGCTCACGTATGAGGAACTCAACCAGCAGGCTGGCCAGCTAGCGAACTATTTGCAGACGCTGGGCGTCGGTCCCGAGGTGCGAGTGGCGATCTGCGTGGAGCGCGGAATGAACATGCTGGTGGGAATCCTCGGAATCCTCAAAGCGGGAGCGGCCTATGTGCCCTTGGACCCAAAAGCGGCGTCGCACCGCTTAAACCTTCTGCTCGATACCGCGAAACCACAAGTGCTGATAACTCAGCCGGCACTGTTGTCTCACTTGCCGCACTACGCAGGCGACATGATCCTGCTGGACGAACAGTGGGACAGAGTCAGCAGGCAGAGTTCGCCGAATATGGCTGGGGCTCTCCCGGAGAACCTGGCGTGTGTAATGTACGGTGCCGATCCGGATGGGACTCCACGTGGAGTGGCCATTCAACACAGCAACGTAGTTGCAATGTTGCAGTGGGCGCAGACCGCATTTTCGGCGGAGGACCTGTCAGGAGTGCTCGCCTCAAGCGCCATCGATCTCAAGGAGTCCCTCTTCGAGATGTTTGCGCCGCTGTGTAGCGGAGGCACGGTCTTTGTGGCCGACGACGCGTTTGATCTAACGAACAACGCGGATTATGGCCAGGTGAAGTTAATCCAAATAACGCCATCCGCGATGCGGGAACTGGTGCGGATGAAAGCCGTGCCAGAGTCAGTGCGAACCATCAATCTCTGCAGGGAAACAGTCCCTCCAGGATTGGCGCCAAGAATCTATAAGGGGAGCCGGATAGAACGGCTCTTCAACCATTACGGACAATTGGAACACACCGGCTATTCCACGCAGGAACTCCACTCGGGAGCGGAGAGTGGAATCGTTGCGATTGGCAAACCGGTGACGAACACGCAAGTCTATGTCTTGGATCAGCACATGGAACCTGTCCCCATCGGGGTTGTAGGGGAGTTGTTTGTGGCAGGAACAGGATTGGTCCGTGGATATTTGAATCTACCCGATCTAACCGCAAGCCGATTCCTGCCAAATCCCTTTAGCAACGCGGAAGGAGATCGCTTCTACCGCACAGGAGACCTGGCGCGCTATCGATCGGACGGCACGCTGGACTTCCTTGGTCAGCGCGACCAGCAAATAAGAATTCGGGGCCATCGCATCGAATTGGGTGAGATCGAATCCGCCATACACCAGCAGCCCGAAGTGGATGATGTCGTAGTGACGACAAACTCCGCGGACGGGAAGCTGGTGGCTTACATCATTCCCGCAACACCCGACGCGTGGGAGCAGAAATGGCGCGAGAACCTTCGGACCCGACTGAAGGGAATATTGCCGGAATACATGGTGCCCTCGGAACTGGTACCGCTGGAGAAGATACCGCTTGGTGAAGACGGACGGCTGGATCGCAAGGCACTGCCGGTGATCGAGTCCGCGCCCCAGACCCATGACCAGAGAGATTTTCCGTTCGGCGAGACGGAGAAGATTATCGCGGACATCTGGAAACAGGTCTTAAAGCTTGAGGAAGTCGGTGTCGAGCAGAATTTTTTTGAGCTCGGTGGCAATTCACTGATGATTCCCGAGGTCCATACGGCCCTGCATGACGCTTTTGGCGTGAATCTGACAGTCGTCGAGTTGTTCCAGTATCCGACAATCCGGTCACTGGCGGAGCTTTTAGAGGCCGAACGAACCACTCCTGAGCAGCTTGAAACGGTTTGCCAGAATGAAATGGTCGACGCAGAAAAAGAAAAGAAGAGCAGCGGTACCAACGAGTTCGCGATTGTGGGGATGGCTTGCAGATTACCCGGCGCCAACAATATTGAAAAATTCTGGCTTAACCTTCAGGCGGGCGTCGAGTCGATCAGCGACTTTTCCGATGAAGAGATGCGGGCCGCGGGAGTTGGCGAGGAACTCCTTGCTTCTCCCCACTACGTTAAACGCGGCGCCGTCTTGGAGAATATTGACCTTTTCGATGCCAGCTTTTTTGATATCAGCGGCCGCGAAGCGGAGCTGCTCGATCCCCAGCAGCGGATTTTCCTGGAAATTGCCTGGGAAGCGCTGGAGAATGCCGGATACACAGCCAAGAGCTATCCTGGCAAGATCGGCGTTTATGCGGGCGGCGGCATAGGTTCCTATTTTTTGAATTTGTTGACGGATGATTTGTCCTTCAAGGATACCGCTCCTATCTTGTTCGCCAACGGCAATGACTTTCTGGCCACGCGAGCGTCGTACAAGTTGGATTTGACCGGGCCGAGCGTGACTGTACAAACCGCATGTTCCACTTCACTGGTAGCAGTGCACGTGGCGTGCCGGGCGCTATTGAATCGTGAATGCGACATTGCCATGGCCGGCGGAATCTCAATTCAGACTCCGCAGAACATCGGCGACATTTTTCAGGAAGGGGGGATCACCTCTCCCGATGGTTGCTGCCGCGCCTTCGACGCGCGTGCACAGGGCACGGTGAGGGGCAATGGAGGGGGACTTGTTGTTCTTAAGAGGTTGGAAGACGCACTGCGCGATGGGGACCATATCCGTGCCGTCATCAAAGGTTCCGCAATTAACAATGACGGTGGCAGCAAGGTTGGTTACACCGCGCCCAGCGTTACTGGCCAGCGCGACGTAATCCGGCAGGCGCTGCTTGAATCGGGCGTACGTCCTGAAACCATCACTTATCTTGAAGCCCACGGAACGGCAACGCCCTTAGGCGACCCGATTGAAGTGTCTGCGCTCACGCAGGCATACCGTGGGGCGGGGACGGAGAAGAATGCCTTTTGCGCGATAGGCTCGCTTAAATCCAACATCGGCCACGTCGATGCTGCTGCCGGTGTTGCCGGTTTGATTAAGACCGTGCTTGCGCTCGAGCACAAACAGATTCCTGCCACTTTGCATTACGAGCGGCCCAACCCTAAAATCGATTTCGCCAGTAGTCCGTTCTATGTGAACGCAGCACTTACTGAGTGGAGAGCCAACGGCGTACCTCGGCGCGCAGGTGTAAGTTCATTCGGCATCGGTGGTACAAATGCTCATGTCATTGTGGAAGAAGCCCCGCCGGACGATTCCATCTCTGTGTGCCGTCCGTGGCACTTGGTATTGCTGTCCGCGAAAACAGCCACGGCTCTGGAAACCGTAGCCGACAACCTGGCCGCGTATTTACATGAACATGATTCAATCAGCCTGGCGGATGTTGCGCACACCCTTCAAGTGGGGCGCGCCCCCTTTGCCCATCGTTGCTTTGTGGTGGCAGAAAGCGTTGCGGATACAACTGAAGCACTGAAAGGTCGCCACACAAAGTCCCTGCCAGGCTCGATTGTTTCCCGTGAGGGTTGCAGAGTAGCGTTCCTGTTCCCGGGACAAGGATCGCAATATGTCAACATGGGCAAACATCTCTATGCCCACGAGCCACTCTTCCGTGAGTTGGTGGACCAATGTTCGGAACTGCTTCAGCCGAGTTTGCAGTTAGACCTGCGCAGCCTCATCTATCCGAGTGCGGAAAAACTGCAATGGGCAGAAACCGAGTTGCGGGAAACCCGAACCACTCAACCCGCACTCTTCGTCATTGAATATGCTCTGGCCAGGATGTGGATGTCCTGGGGCGTTCTGCCGGAGAGTATGCTCGGGCATAGCGTCGGCGAATACGTGGCCGCATGCCTGGCGGGAGTGTTTTCTCTAGAGGATGCCCTGAATCTGGTTGCGGTTCGTGGCCGTCTCATGCACAGTTGTGCGCGCGGCGGAATGCTTGCCGTTGCAGCCTCTGAGGAGGAAGTCCAACCCTACCTCAAGACGGGCCTGGAGTTGGCCGCAATCAATGGCTCCCGCTCTTGCGTGTTGACGGGCCCACTCTATTCCCTGGAGCTGGCTGAAAAAAAATTACTCCAGCAACAGATTGTCTATCGTCGCCTGCAATCGTCTCACGCCTTCCACTCCGCCATGATGGAACCTATCCTCGCGCAGTTCATCGGCGAGGTGCAAAAAGTTCGACGGAACGCTCCGCGCATACGCTATCTCTCCAACCTTACGGGTGATTGGATCACCGCGGAACAGGCGATTGATCCCGCATATTGGGGCAAGCAACTCCGCGGAACCGTCCAGTTTGCCCAGGGGATTCGAAATCTCTGCGATGGAGGCCAGCGCTTGATCCTGGAGGTCGGCCCCGGTCATACCAATAGCACCGCCGTTCGCCAGACCATAGCCAAGCCGGCTCTGCCCGTGATCTTGACCACACTGCCGGACTCTCGCGAAAACTCAGATGTAAAACAGGTGCTCACGGCTTTGGGACACCTCTGGCTTCAAGGCGCAGGCGTGGATTGGAACGGGTTTGCATCAGGCGAGAAACGCAGAAGGCTTCCTTTGCCCACCTACCCATTCGAGCGCAGGCGTTACTGGGTTGACGCGCCGGCGCGTCGTTCGCGCGTTGACAGCTCCCGCCGGCAGAAAGGCGAGACGACCGAAGAAGCCGTCATGCCCGGGCGCATCTATGCTCGCACCAATCTGGACCGTCCAATCGACCCGCCAACCAATGTTGTGGAAACCTTGCTAGTCCCCATTTGGACGGAAGTCCTGGGCGTCTCGCCCATCGGGATTCGCGACGATTTCTTCGATCTGGGCGGCGACTCGCTGATCGGTCTCAGGATGACGTCCCGTTTGCAGGATTTGGGCATGCATGTCGCCATTGAGCAGATTTTCAAGCATCACACGATTCTGGAATTGGCGGCGGCTATTGAGCATGAAAATCTGGCGCCGGCAGAAATAACTCAATCGCTAACTGCAGGAGTCAACCATCTGCAATCGCATCCTCTGCCGGCCATGAAGCGGCTGCCGCGTAAGGCAGCCTCATTGCCCGTCGACCAGATCGACTGACGGCGAAATTAAAGTCTCCAGAAAGCACCCCACAAATTTTCGACAAAGAGAGGCAGACATGACCCCATCCACACTTGATCTTCACCCCTCGCCAGCACAGGAGGCAGTTTTTTTCCCAGCTTCGTTTGGCCAGCAACGATTGTGGTTTATCGATCAATTCACTCCCGGGAGCGCGACCTACAACATGCCCAGTGCGTTGCGCATCCGGGGGGAGCTGAGTGTGGAGGTGCTGGAGAGGACGTTGCAGGAGCTGACACGCCGGCACGAAACGTTGCGCACCCGCTTCGTCGCCGTAGGCGGCCAGCCGCAACAGGTCATCGAGGATGAGGTCAAGGTTGAACTGCCGGTGCTGGATTTAACCTGGATCCTGGGAGAAGAGAAAAGAGAAGCAGAAGCGATGCGGCTGGCGCTCGAGGAGGCGAAACGGCCATTCGACCTGCAACAAACACCGCTGTTCCGGGCAAAGCTGCTGAGACTGGGGGGACTGAACCATGTGCTTCTCTTTACCATGCACCACATCATTTCTGACGCATGGTCGATAGGAGTATTAGTAGGAGAAGTATCGGTCCTCTATGGTGCCTTCAGCGCCGGCCGGCCTTCACCTTTACCGGAACTGCCGATCCAGTATGCAGACTACAGCATGTGGCAGCGGGAGTGTCTCGAATCCGGAGTGCTGGAACAGCAACTGGCATATTGGACGAAGCAACTGGCAGGAAGCAGCTTGTTGAAGTTGCCCACAGACCGCCCGCGGCCAGCGACGCAGAGCCAAAAAGGCGCCATCTGCCACTTTGTGATAGCGACGGATCTCACGCAAAAACTGAAGCAGTTGGCGGAACAGCAAGGCGCAACCTT
>Ga0181525_10001176_pt1 | contig 22547 bp, 19 predicted proteins | sample PEATcosm2014_Bin_48_FD_121100 | JGI IMG/M metagenome (GOLD analysis project Ga0181525, IMG submission 121100) | Peatland microbial communities from MTU Mesocosm Facility, Houghton, MI, USA - PEATcosm2014_Bin06_10_metaG | ecosystem: Environmental > Terrestrial > Soil > Wetlands > Peat | place... | reverse complement strand
CTGACAAGCGCAACGTACTGATCGTCGGGGGAGGCCCGGCGGCAAAACAGTTAAAGGATCACTTAGACAAGCATCCCAAAATGGGCTACGTGGTAAAGGGATTTCTTGATCGCAGAAACCAAGAAAGGACGATCAATCCGGGAGAAAACTACCTGCGCTCAGGCTTTTTGGGAAACATGCGCGACCTGGCTTCCATTGTACGAAGCCATTTTATCGACGAAGTATTCGTTTGCGTTCCACACGATCGCCGCCTGGTGATGGAAATTGCAAAATATGCGCAAGGTACGGGCGTCCACCTGCGAGTAATCCCGGAACTTTACGAGACTGTAACTGTGAGCACGGCGGTCGAGTATGTTGGGCGATTCCCGACTCTCACGATCCAACAGCTTCCAATTCCGACGATCCAGTTAGCGGTGAAGCGACTGGTAGACATCCTGATTTCCGCTCTGGCGTTGATCGTGCTGACGCCATTTCTTCTGTTGATCACTGCCATCGTGAAATTGGAATCGAAAGGACCCGCTCTGTACGGGTCATTTAGGGTCGGAAGAAAAGGGATTACATTTCGTTGTTTTAAGTTCCGGACGATGGTTCAAGATGCTGATGCGTTGAAACAATCGCTCAGTCACATGAATGAAAGAGACGGAGTCTTATTCAAGATCTCCGATGATCCGCGTATTACGCGCGCAGGAAAAATGCTTCGCAAGTATAGCGTCGATGAATTGCCGCAGCTGTGGAATGTGTTTCTGGGACACTTGAGTTTGGTTGGGCCCCGTCCGCATCCTCTCGACGACTATTCCCATTACGCGCTGGAACACCGCCGCCGGCTCGAAGCCAAGCCAGGAATCACCGGTTTGTGGCAGGTGACGGCGCGTCGAGACCCCTCATTCGAAAAGAACGTCGCCTTGGATATTGAATACATCCAGACTTGGAGCTTGTGGCTCGATTTTAGAATTCTGTGGAAGACCGTCGGCGTAGTTATCGCCGGTACAGGACAGTAACTTCCGACTTCCGTTCCCCGCGCCCAGATCTCTTCGATGAGGAAAATCAAACTTTACGTTTGTGAGTTTAGCGCCAAGCTTTTCTCCAGTGCCCTCGGCAGAAATACCCTGTGGGCGCTCGGGGGATACGGCTTGCGCTTGCTTATCCAGGCGGGGTATTTCATCGTGATTGCGCGTTGCCTGGGTCCTGGGCAGTACGGCGGATTCGTTGCAGCCACTGCGTTGGCCGGTCTGATATCTCCTTTCGTCGACTGGGGCAGCGGGAACCTGATGATTAAGAACGTTGCACGGAACAAAGCGCTGTTTGCGGAGTGTTGGGGCAACGGTCTGATGGTGACTCTGGTATCCGGAATTGTGCTCGGTGTCGTAGTTCTTTTTACGTCGATTGTGTTGCTGCCGCGCTCCATACCACTCTTTGCCATACTGTGCATCTCGGTATCCGACCTGGTTTTTGTCAAGTTCCTTGATATGGCTGCATACGCCTTTCAGTCTTTGGAAATGCTCTCCCATAACGCGCACTTGAATGTGCTGGTCAGTTCGACTCGGCTTATCGGCATCGTAGCTCTCGCGATTGTGCTTCCTCACCCGACGATTCGGGATTGGTCGGCGGTCTATCTCGCGGGTTCAGCAGTCGCGGCAGCGATTGCAGTCGTATGGGTCAACATAAGGCTTGGTCGTCCGAAATTGGCGCTTGGCCGAATTCGAGGAGAGAGTTTCGAAGGCCTTATGTTTTCAATCAGTCTATCGGCATTCAGTATTTACACCGACATCGACAAGACCATGCTGGCGCGGCTGGGAAGCTTGGAGGCGACTGGCATTTATACCGCTGCCTATCGTTTGATCGATGTCGCGTTCATTCCGGTCAAGGCACTCCTGAATGCGGCGTATCCGGGCTTTTTTCGTAATGGGGTTGACGGAATCCGCGGCACCCTGCGCTACAGTCGGCGCCTGATGCTTCGAATTCTCCCGTACTCAGTATTCGCTTTCGCGGCCCTCCTGATCGGCGCGTCGCTGGTTCCTCGGATTCTCGGCCCTGACTACGCGAAAGTAACCGAAGCACTGCGTTGGTTGTCGCTGCTGCCACTGCTAAAGACAGTTCACTTTTTTGCGGCGGATGCGCTAACCGGCGCCGGTTATCAGGGAGTGCGAATAACAGCGCAGATCGGCATTGCCATCTTTAACGTCCTGTTCAACCTTTGGATCATCCCCGCCTACGGCTGGCGGGGCGCAGCCTGGTCGAGCCTTGCCAGCGATGGTTTGTTGGCCGTGGTTCTTTGGATCATCGCCCTTAGCCTGGCTGGGAAATCACGCGACTCATACCAACAGGCCGACTTGCTTCCGGCAGAAACGGTTTTGACCTAAACGAAAACGTCACCTGACAGCACACATATGCTTCTGGGAAGTATCCACACGACCATGCCTAAAGTTTCTGAAAAACTGTTCGTCATCGCGATGTTGTTTTATACGACGGGTGCAGTCTTGCCACTTCTGCTCGAGCGGCAGAACAGCGGCATCCGAACTGAGGACAATCCGATCGAATTGGCGATTCAAACCGCCTTTTACCTCGGAGCGTTCTGGTTTATGGCTATCCGCTGGCGGACGGTGTTCAAGGGCGCCCTGAGTGCGAAGTGGATCCTGTGCCTGACGTTCGTCGCGATCGCTTCAACGGCGTGGTCGGACGATGCCGGGTTCACGATTCGCAGGAGCGTTGTTCTTTTTGCTACCACTTTATTTGGCGTGTACTTCGGCAGCCGGTTCACGGTTCCTCAACAGTTGCGCTTGTTGGTTTGGACGTTTGTCCTAGTGGTCTTGTCTAGCTTTGCAATTGCCATTCTGCTTCCGAGATATGGGATCGACCACTGGCATCACCCGGGAGACTGGCAAGGCGCATTCCCTCAAAAGAACACGCTGGCCAGAGCCATGGTGCTTGCGATTTCGGTGTTCTATTTTGCGCGGCCTTGGACGGCCAGAGTGGTTTGCTGGGTCGGCACCGTCGGCGCCCTCGGTCTGCTTGTTTGTTCGCGCTCCCTGACCGGAGCACTAGTTGTGTGCGCCATCGCGGCCACCGTGCCGATGTACAAAATCTGGCGCTCCAGAATTCAGGTTGGCATTCCCCTCGTGATCGCGGTCGTTTTGACCGTTGGTGGATCGTTGCTCATTTTGTTTTACTCGCTCTCCGACGTCTTCGAGGCGCTGCATCGGGATTCCACCTTGACCGGCCGCTCCGAGCTCTGGAACGCGGTCGTGATGGCCATCACGAAACGCCCTTTTCTTGGCTATGGATTCGGTGGGTTTTGGAAAGGCTGGGCGGGTGAATCCGCCACGGTTTGGCTTACCGTCCAATGGAAGCCCCTCCATTCGCATAACGGGTTTCTGGACCTGATGCTTGAGCTGGGTTTGCTGGGGCTCGTGATTTTCGCAGTGGGATATTTCGTCTCGTTGCGGCGTGCCCTTGCATTGTTGAAGCGGATGCCAGGAACTGTTCCGGTGTGGCTCTGTACCTACCTCGTTTTCATGTTACTCGCCAACCTCACCGAAACTGCGATTTTAGGGCCGAACAATATTTACTGGGTCCTGTACACGGCAACCGCCGTCAGTATTGTCCTTAATTCCTCCGCGACTGCTCCGATTCCAGAAACAGGTTTCGACCTTGACTGACCGGAAAACAGTGATCGTTTATCGGGATGAATTACTCCCAAGCTCCGAGACCTTCATTCGCGCGCAGGGAGAATCACTGCAACGCTTTCAGGCGCTCTACGTGGGTCTACGGCGCATTCCGGGGTTGGATATTCCCGTTTCGCGGTCGCATATCGTCACAAGAAACGGCCTATTGGGCAAGTTGCAGCGCGCTCGATTCAAGCTCCTCGGACCAAGCGCATCCTTGCGGCAAATGCTTGCCAGCCAACATCCAGCGCTGGTTCACGCCCACTTCGGGCCAGACGCCTGCCATGCGATTTCGCTGGCCACCTCGCTGCAGGTGCCAATGGTCACGACTTTCCACGGGTATGACATGACGATGTCGGACCGGCACATGCCATATCTGTATATCGTTCGGCAGGCACGCCTGAAGACGGTTGGCGCGAAATTCCTTTGCGCATCGAACTTTCTTCGCGAGCGCGCGCTCGCGAAAGGGTTTCCTCCGGAGAAGACGATGGTGCATTACACCGGTATCGACACGGAATTCTTCAATCCGGATGCTGCCGTCAAACGCTCGCCGATTGTTCTCTTCGTGGGGCGATTAGTACCTAAGAAAGGATGCTCCTATCTCATACAGGCGATGGCCAGTGTGCAGGCGACGATCCCCGAGGCTCGGCTGGTGGTCGTCGGCGACGGCCCATTACGTAGCGAGCTTGAGACTCAGGCCAAAAGCATTCTGAACAATTTTGTATTTGTAGGTACGCAACACCCGGCGTCGGTCAAGCAATGGATGAATCGCGCCATGATCTTTTGCGCCCCGAGCTTGATTGCACCGACTGGCGATGCGGAAGGATTTGGCATGGTGTTCGCCGAGGCCCAGGCGATGGGTCTTCCGGTCGTGAGCTTCAACAGCGGCGGAATCCCCGAGGCCGTTGCGAACGGGAAAACTGGGTTCCTAATCGCCGAGAAAGACTGGAAAGCACTTGCCGACAGCATGTCACTGCTCTTCCGCAACCAGGAGCTCTGGCTTCGCTTCAGCCATGGTGGACGGGAGCGCGTGAAGTCTCTTTTCGACCTGCAGAAACAGGCTTCGGTGCTTGAACAGATCTACGAAAACGTTCTTCACGAGACCGATCGGCCATTCCACTCTCGATTAAGACCCGAGCAACATGAATCGGTCTCAGCCGCACGATAAAAATGACTCGTCAAACCACAGTTTCAGCTGTCATTCCAACGCGCAACCGTGCCGATCTCGTGGTACGCGCGGTGCGTAGCGTGCTCGCGCAGACCTACACGGACCTCGAGGTCATCGTAATTCTCGATGGAGCGGACGCCAGGACCGAGCAAGCTCTTGGAGACATTCGCGATCCGCGATTGAAGTTCATCACTCTCGCCGCGCCCGTGGGGGCCGCGCAAGCGCGGAATCTCGGAGTTGATCAGTCGCGAGGAGGCTGGATCGCGTTCCTCGATGACGATGATGAATGGCTTCCGGAGAAGATCGAGTTGCAGATGGCGCGAGCCCAGAGCTCCGGATTTCTCTATCCGATTGTGAGTTCGGAGTTGTTCGCTCGTAAGAGCACCTACGAGGTGGTCTGGCCGCGCAAGCAGCCGACCGAGCCGTTGAGCGAATATCTGCTCGCTCGCAGCAGCTGGTCCTACGGAGAGGGTCTCTTATTAACGAGTACTCTGTTGTTTCCGAAAGATTTGTTTGACCGCGTTCGATTCCGCCCAGAATTGCGACGGCACCAGGATTGGGACTGGCTCTTGCACGCAGCAAAACAGGAGGGTGCCGGAATCGAGTTCATCGCCAAGCCGCTCGCCGTCTGGCATCAAGCGGAAAACCGCGAAAGCATAAGTACGACGGCTCATTGGCGGGTCTCCTTCGAATGGGCGGAAGGCAGTCGCGATTTGATGACCGACCGTGCCTACGCCGGCTTTCTGGCCACACAAGTGGCTCCGCAAGCAGCTCGCGTAGGTGACTGGAAGGCTCTTCCCTTCTTGCTTCGCAAGATGATCAGCAGCGGCGCGCCCAAAGCTCTTGACATCGCGCTCTTTTTCGGTATGTGGTTTGTCCCTTCAAATCTTCGGCTTTCGATTCGCAGAGCCAACCGGTAAATCCATGCCCCTGATCACTGTCGGAATACCGGTCTTCAACGCCATGCCGTACTTGCCGGAGAGCCTGGAAAGCATTCTGGGGCAAAGCTATGGAGATTTTGAAATCCTTGCGATCAACGATGGGTCCACGGACGAGAGTCTGGAGTACTTACGGTCTGTCCGTGACCGGAGGCTGCGAGTTATTAATCAGGAAAATCGCGGGCTCACCGCAACCCTGAACCGCATGCTCGCGCAAGCCAGCACCCCCTGGTTGGCACGTCACGACGCAGATGATGTTGCATATCCAAACCGAATCGCGCTTACAGTGGACTATATCAATCAATACCCGGCCGCCGGGATGTTTTATTCACTGGCGGATTACTACCCGAACGGGAGCGTCGGGCAGTTTCGTACCACGAGGGGTACGCCGAGCACCATCCGTCAGCTGGTCCTTTCCGGTCGTCTCCCGGCGATCTGTCATCCGGCAGTTACATTGAACGTTATAAAGACTGCTGGCGCGGGCGGCTACCGCTTCAACCTGCACGTAGAAGACATTGACCTCTGGTGGCGTTTGGCTCTTCGCGAAGATCTCCGTCTCATTCCGGAAGTAACGACGGGAGTTCGGCTAAATCTTGGCAGTGTCTCGTCGGCAAACTTAGAGAACCAGGAGGTTAACACTCTTTACATTCAATATTTGCTTCTGTCGCATTTGTGGAAGCGAACGCCTTTGTCATATACAGAGGCGCGCGTCGCATTGATGTACCTACTCGATGCGCGGAGATTGAACTTCAGGGCCCACATCCGCGCGTTCAATGTTGCTCTGGGCCAACGAAAACGCTCGACCGCGTTGTACGAGCTTGGGCGCGCGTGGATTGCCTCGCCATTCGACTTCATGCGCCGTGCGTCCGATGAATGGATCGAGAAACGCACCATCTCGTTGGGGGAATCGCCCGAATTGTTCGCCCGACTTGAGAAACTGTTGTGGCCTTCGGAACGCACTCCGTCCGAAAGCAACACCTTTGGGAGTGAACCTACGCTGACCGGGCACGCCCGTCTTTGATGGAACCAATGATCTCCTGACTCTTCGCGTCGAGTGACCGAACACCCTTTTCAAACAACAACATCTCTCAATTTTATTTCTTAGCACGCCAAGGACCAAGCATATGCCAACTGTTTGCGAAACCGTGGACTTAACCTCGTTCTCACTATTGGGGATTCGTGTCGACACCCTTGATCGATCGGGAATTGTGCGCGCGGTGGCCGACTCCATCGCCTCGGGAAAGCGCAGTGTGATTGCCAATCACAACATGCACAGTCTCTTCATGTACTACCACGATGCGAAGATGCGAGAGTTTTTCTCCGTCGCCGAATATATCCACATCGATGGCATGTCGCTCGTCATGATTGGTCGCATGATGGGGATGCCGCTCAAGCGAGAGCACAGGACCACATATCTTGATCTGCTGCCCGCGGTTGCTTCGGAAGCAGCGAAGTGTGGCTGGCGCATCTTCTTTCTGGGTTCGAAGCCAAACGTCGGCGCGCGCGCGGCAGTCGCACTGCGAAACGAATACCCTGGGCTGCAGATTCGTACTCACCACGGTCACTTTAATCCTGATCGGTGGGGAAAAGAGAATCAATCGGTGCTGGCGGAGATTAACGCGTACGCGCCTCACATTCTCGTGGTCGGAATGGGCATGCCGCGGCAGGAGCTTTGGATATTGGAAAATCGGCAGACGCTGCAAGCCAACGTCATATTGCCCGGCGGCGCCATTATGGATTACATTGCCGGCGCTGTGCCCACTCCTCCCCGTTGGCTCGGACCTCTAGGTCTGGAGTGGTTCTACCGATTGCTCACCGAACCCGCCCGACTATCGCGGCGTTATTTGCTGGAACCCTGGTTCGTCCTGGGGAAAATTGCAGGCCAATATTTGCGCGGCGGACAGCAGGTCGCCGCAGCAGGAATCCCACGGCGGGAATTGAAACCATGAACCACTTCACGCGTCGCCAGTTTCTCGAAGCGGGTGCAGCTTTCACGACGCTTAGCACATTTCGATTGGACGCACTCGCAAACGGACCGGTCTCGCTCCGCGCTCACGCCGCCGCGAAAGGAATCGCGTTCGGAAGTTCGTTCAGCACGAGCTACATGTCGGATGCGGCCTACACGCAGTTGATCGCAGATCAGTGCTGCATTCTAGTACCGGAGATCGAGTTGAAATGGGCTGCTCTGCGCCCATCTCCCACGGCGTTCGATTTCAATCGGGCAGATGCGCTTTGCAAGTTCGCTTCCACTCGCAACATGCTCTTTCGCGGGCACACGCTGGTCTGGGAGCAGAGCTTGCCGTCGTGGTTCGAGGGTTACGTTACTTCCAGCAACGTTGAGCGAGTGATGACTAACCACATCGCGTCTGTGGTTGGGCATTACGCGGGCAAGATATCTTCGTGGGATGTCGTCAACGAAGCCATTCAGGTTGAGGATGGTCGAGCCGACGGACTCAAAGTAACTCCATGGCTTCGCCTGTTCGGCCCGGGTTACATCGAAACCGCTTTTCGCGTGGCGCACGAAGCTGACCCCAAGGCCATATTGGTTTACAACGAGAATTGGATTGAAGCCGAGGATCAAGGCAGCGAGCGTAAGCGGCGCGCGGTACTTTCGTTCCTGACGCAATTAAAGAAGAAGAATGTCCCGGTCCATGGGTTGGGGATTCAATCCCACATCCATGCCGACATGAAAGTTACGGGACCAAATCTACGCCGCTTTTTGCAGGAGGTCGAAGATCTCGGTCTTTCCATTCTCATTACCGAATTGGACTTTAACGATCAGCGCTTGCCAGGGGACGTCCCAACCAGGGACCGGCTTGTTGCAGAACGATATGAGATTTATCTGACATTCTTGCTGCAATTTAAGTCCGTCAAAACAATTCTCACGTGGGGATTGAGTGACCGCTACACCTGGAGATCGTATGTCAGCAAGCGCGCCGACGGCTTGCCGGTGCGGCCATTGCCTTACGACGCAGACCTTAAGCCCACCCTCTCTTGGGAAGCCATCGCCCGCGCATTCGACGGAGCGTCTCAGCGCTGATCGAGAACACGCATTAGCCATTCCCATTGTTCGGCTTTGATCTACGGACAACTCACGGCTTTAGCAGTTTCAGTTTTAGAGAACAAAATCCAACACTCAGAAACGGAAGCGGAATATGGAAACTCAAATCATTCCTCCCGGCGACGGCGCATCACGAACTACCTCGCCCGCAGGAAACATGCTCGAGCGTCGCGGCCGTAACTCGCCGAAAACCTACGGCGAACCGGAAGTCGACTTTGCCGGGCTGTGGCGAATGTTATACAAACGCAAAGCCATTATCTTCAAGGTCACCTGTGGGACATTTGCGCTTGCCCTGGCCTATACGCTGATTGCGACGCCCAAATTCCGTTCCGAATCGACGATCGAGTTCAACAAACAGAACTCAGATTCTTTGGGGCTCGATGAACAGCGTGCGATGCTCGGAGATGCCGATTCCATAGATTACATCGTCACTCAGCAGACCCAGGTGAAAGCACTCCTGAGCGAAACGCTCGCCCTCCGAGTCATCAAAGAACTGGGCTTGGATAATCACTTTGAGCATGTGAGGAGGTCATTACTCCCAGGTTTCATCGGCAGGCAGCCGGAGGAGTCCGGACTCCCGTTGGAGCGCGCTCCACACCGGCGGGTGAAAATTCTCAGAGCCTTCGACCGGAATTTGACCGTGAAGCCAGTCGCGGGAACGCGCTTGATAAGCGTCCAGTTCCTGGATCCGGATCCACAAATCGCCGCGAATGTCGTCAACACGCTTGTGAAGGAGTACAAGGACCAGTATTTTCAGAACCGCTATTCGGCAACCATGGAAGCGTCAGGTTGGTTGTCCAAGCAACTGGATGAACTCAGGGGCAACGTCGAGTCCACCCAGCAAAAGCTGGTCGACTTCCAAAGGCAAGCCGGAATCATGGGGACCGATGAAAGTCACAACATCGTGATGACGAAACTCCAGGAAGTGGATCAGCAACTCACCAATGCCGAAGCGAACCGCATTGTCGCGCACACCGTGGCGCAAATGGTTCGCAACGGAAATCCGGAATTAGTTTCCGGTCTCATCAGTGATTCGGCAGGATCCGGCCTGATCAACGGTTCGATTGGGACAGTTTCGACGGTGTCCCCAATGGTCCTCAACTATCTTCAGACTCTGCGCACCGAGCAAAGAGACTTGAAGATTCAGTATGCGGCTTCCGCTGCGCAATACGGCGCGGCAAACCCGAAGCTCGGCGAACTTAAAATCAGATTGAACCAGCTTGACCAGTCCATTCAGCAAGAAATCAAGAATTTGACTATCCGCGCCGAGAACGACGATGTGGCCGCGCAAGAGAACGAAAGGGCCCTCCGCAGTGCTTTTGAAAACGACAAGCGAGAGGCCAACAAACTGAACGACAGTACGGTCCAGTATACAATTCTCAAACACGAGGCGGAGTCCAGTCGCACTCTCTACGATGGTCTGCTTACGAAGTTTAAGGAGGCCGGAGTGCTGGCAGGGTTGCGGAGCAGCAACATCGTTGTGGTCGACCCGGCTCTCCTGGCGGATCGCCCTGCTCGCCCAATCGTAGCGCTCAATCTCGGTTTAGGTCTACTTGTTGGGCTGTTGTGCGGGGTTGGTACGGCCTTTGTAAACGAGAATGTCGACGACAAGATTAACAACGCCGATGACGCTGAGGAGGTAGCGATGGTTCCGGCGCTCGGAGTGGTACCCACCTGGAAACTTCCGGCCACGAGAAAAGCATCGATAACTTCTGTAAAAATCGGCATTCGCGAATCTGGAATCTATATCTTTGCCTATCCGCAGTCGCAAGCCGCGGAGGCATTTCGCGCGATTCGCACATCGATCATCCAGTCAATCCGGAAAGGTACTGCGATTGAGGTGACGAGCGCTCTGCCCGGAGAGGGAAAATCGACCGTGAGTCTGAATTGCGCCGCCGCACTGGCCCTGCAGGGTTCACGTGTGTTGCTGGTAGAGGCAGACATGCGCCACCCTGTGCTCAACGCCTCCCTAAATCTAGAATGTTCCAGTGGCCTGAGTTCGATGATTAGGGCAAAACCCTGTCCTGAACTCCCGATAACCCTACCCTCGCTTCCGACGCTCTCTATCATTCCCGCCGGCCCAGCCTCTCATTATCCAGCCGAGCTTCTTGGTTCGGAGAAAATGAAAGAACTAGTCACGATTTGGAAGACCGAATATGACTACATCCTTTTCGATACGCCGCCGGCATTATCGGTCACAGACGCCGTAGTCCTTGCTGCCCAGTGTGATGTCGTTATCCTGGTCGCACGATCGGAGGTCAGCCGACGGCAGTCTCTCCTTCGGACACGCACCCTCTTCAGTCGTAGTCAGTCCCGGGTGCTCGGCGTCATCGTAAATGGTTTTGATCTAAATTCCCCACACTTCGCAGCGTATTACGGTTACGCAAATGACTCAAAATTAGGTGCCGATTTCTACACACCGCTTCCCAAATAAGCAAGAAAGATGGAGATCAAGCTATGAAATATGTAAATTACCTCCGAGCGCTCGTGATCGCTGCTGTTCTCGTCCACCCATCAGCGCTGTTGCTGGCTCAGATTCCTTCCAGCCCGGCGCTGCCCAAGATTCACGTTGGGGCGGGAGATTTGATTGAAGTAAAAATCTTCAATGCCCCGGAAATGACCCAAAGGGTCCGCGTCGACGACATAGGAGATGCGACGCTGAGTTTAATCGGGGAGGTCCATCTGGCCGGGCTGACCGCCGAACAGAGCCAAAATCTCATTGCTGGTAAGTATGTGGAGGGAAACTTCTTCCTTCACCCCGAGGTTTCAATACTGATCCAGGAGTATTCCACTCAAGGCGCATCGGTTCTGGGAGAAGTGGCCAAGCCGGGAGTGTATCCTGTGCTGGGGCAGCGGAGTCTCCTGGATATTATTTCCGCGGCAGGAGGAACCACGCCCACCGCGAGCAACGAAGCCACCATCCAGCGGCGGCTCGACGGTTCGTTGCTGACGGTCAGGCTTTCCAGAAACGCCCGCACCGCGCTGGAGTCTGACGTCGATATCCAACCGGGTGACAAAATCATCATCCCACGCGCCGGGATCGTCTACGTCCTCGGCAATGTGAATCGGCCTGGAGGCTTCGTGATGAATAATGAAGGGAAAATCTCCCTCCTGCAAGCCGTTGCGATGGCCGCGGGATCAAACAGCACGGCGTCTCTCGACCGGGCCAGGCTTATCCGCAAGACCGACTTTGGATACGTGGAGTTTAATGTTTCCCTGCAGAAGATTCTTAAAGGGGAGAAAAGTGACCAGCAGATGCAGGCGGAGGACATCCTCTATATCCCCAACAGTACCGCGAAGTCCATCATCTACCGTGGTTTGCCAGGCATTGTGCAGTCCGCCACTTCCGCAGCAGTTTATTCCATTTACTAACCTCCCCAGAATCGCAGCCGGAATGGCCAGTTCGCAGCAGACGATCTGAATGTCCAATGCATGGCAGGCTCGATGTGCAAAGAGCACTAGCGTGACATCCGTGCTTGAAGCCGATTCTACGATCATCACCAGACGCTAGTTGTGGTAGCTGCCGGCGCGTAGATCGAAGGGAACGGCCGTGGCACCTGAAGAGATTGAGGGAGAAAATGGAAATACTTGAGATCTACCCAAAACTTACTACGATATTCCACGACGTGTTCAGTGACGACTCTATCGTGCTGCGCCCTGATCTTTCGGCTAAGGATGTGGATGATTGGGACAGCCTCACTCATATTCGCCTGATACTTACCGTCGAGAGGGTCTTCGACCTGAAGTTCTCAGCTTCGGACATAGGTAAGCTCAAGAATGTAGCCGAGCTTGCTGATTTGATTCGCTTGAAAACGAACTGAAATTACCGCCGCTTGACGTTTCAAGCAATTCCCAGACGACACAATGACTATGAATCTTTTCAGCGACCTCTCTTGGTTGTGCCGGGCTCCAGCCAACTTCAGTGCACGGTGCCGCGCCTTGTCCGATTCTCCTACTGCGCTTGGGACTGAACTTCAGGCGCTCGCCAGTTTTGCTTTGAACGAAAACCAGCTGAACTATCTGGCCAAGACCATTACAAGCGCAAGGAAGTTGCATGCTGATCTGAAGCCGCTCTTTCCCTTCCGGTTAGGGGTGCTCGGTAATTCCACTGTGGATTTCATCGTGCCGTCCATTGTAGGCACCGCGGCACGGTATGGCATTGCGCTCGAATGTATCAAAGCCGACTACGATCAGGTGATGCAGGAAGCGCTCTCGGCCGAGTCCGTCATCAATTCCGCGAAGCCGGACGCTGTGCTGGTTGCCATTGATTATCGTGCGTTGCCTTTGCGTTGCAAGCTCGGTAGCGCCGACGATGCAGAAAATACTGTTCGCCAGACTCTGGGCTACATTGAAACGGTAAGGGCTGGTCTCAAGGCAAACAGCAAGGCAATCTGTATCCTGCAGACGATTGCTCCGCCTCCGGAACGTCTTTTTGGCAGTTTGGACCGAGTCCTGCCTGGGACGTTGCGCAACATCATCGACCGCGTAAATCTCGGCCTCGGGGAAAAGATATTCGGCACAGGGGACATTCTCCTGGATGTCGCCGGGCTTGCTGAAACAGTCGGGTTGGCGGAATGGCACTCGCCTACCGAATGGAACCTCGCCAAGCTGCCCTTTTCCAATCGCTATCTGCCGCTTTACGCGGATCACGTAGTGCGCGTGCTTTCCGCTTTGCGGGGTAAAAGCCGACGCGTTTTAGTCCTCGACTTGGATAACACGGTTTGGGGCGGCGTGATCGGTGACGACGGGATCGAAGGTATTCAGTGTGCCCAGGGTGACGCGGTGGGCGAGGCGCATCTGAGCGTTCAAAGGTTCGCCCTCGAATTGCGCGCGCGCGGCATTGTGCTCGCAGTTTCCTCGAAAAACAACGACGAGGTCGCTCGTTCGCCGTTCCGCCACCATCCCGAAATGCTGCTCAAGGAACAGCACATCGCTGTTTTTCAAGCAAACTGGAACGACAAGGCCACAAACATCAGAGCGATTGCACAGGAACTTTCACTCGGCGTGGACTCTATGGTTTTCCTCGACGACAATCCTGTGGAACGCAATCTGGTCCGGCAGCTTCTTCCCGAAGTTGCGGTTCCCGAGCTTCCCTCCGATCCCGCACTTTATGCGAGAACCTTGGCGGCCGCAGGATACTTCGAGTCGGTTGCCTTTTCAGACGAAGATGTGAAGCGTGCACGTTATTACCAGGACAACGCCCGGCGCGTCGGACTGCAGAAGGAGGCCGGCGATGTTGATGCCTACCTGGCTTCGCTGCAGATGGAGATAACTTTCCAGCCTTTCGATGAAACCGGACGGGCGCGGATCACCCAGCTGATCAACAAGTCAAACCAGTTCAACCTGACGACCAAGCGCTACACCGAAGCCGAAGTGGCCTCGGCGGAGCAGGATCCAAACTGCTTCACTCTGCAGATCAGGCTCTCTGACACACTTGGCGACAATGGAATGATCAGCGTGATCATCTGCCGCCAACCAATTGCCTCCGAATGGGAGGTTGATACCTGGCTGATGAGCTGCCGTGTTCTCGGGCGGCGTGTCGAGCAGATGGTGCTCCGCGAGATCGTTGAGCATGCACAACGTCGGGGCATCAAGAAGCTGATCGGTTTCTACTGCCCTACCGACCGCAACAAACTGGTCGAAGAACACTACTCAAAACTGGGATTCTCCGAAATCAAGAGAGAGGCAGACGGTACAACGATCTGGGAGTTCGACGTCAATACCGCAAACATCCAGGCGGCCGCCATGGTGGTGCGGTCTATCGGCTTTAAGCTCGAAAGCAGGGCTCAAAACGCGTGACCGAAGCAAATCGTAATTCGACGGTGGAATCGGCTGCTTCCGGGCCAATCAGGCTTCCGAGGCGCGACTATTTCCTGCTCCCGCTGATGAGCCTGGTCACGATTCTCGTCATGGTGGGAGGGTCCGAGACATTGGCCAGGATGATCACGACTTCTCATAGGCGGAACCAATGTCAGATCGAAGACCCGATAGCCGGTGATCGCTACAAACCAAATTGCACCGCCCGCCTCAAGAACCTGGAAGGCCCGTGGGCGACTTATCACTACAATGAATGCGGGTACCGCAGCGCGACCTCATGCGGACCAAAGCCTCCCGGTACGGTTCGCATTGCAGTCATCGGATCGTCGGTGAGCGTGGGAGCTTGGGTCCCCTATGAAGAGACATTTTTTGCCCGTACTGCCGGCGAGTTGAGCCGTAGCTGCAACCGCCCGGTTGATGTGCAAAATCTCGGCGTTACGGGACTTACTCCCATTTCTGTTTACCATCGCGTGCAGGATGTACTAGCCCTGAAACCCGACGTCGTTGTTTACCTCGTTACGCCATGGGACATCACGAGGCAAATCGATCCGGAGGAATTAGCCGAACGCAACAACCCCACGCGGATCCCCTCCAGGCCGGCAGTTGTAATTAAGCCCAATTTGCCGGATAGGAGTCGTGCCTGGTTGCTGGCACAATACTTTCTCTTTCAAAACCGAGATATGTTTCTTGGGACGATGTCTAGAGGCGATGACTATCTTCTGCAGCCCTTCACCGCTGAACTGCAACAGCAGTACGCGGATTTCGATCTGATAATCGGTGATCTGACCGACAAACTTCAGGGCGGGGGAATTCCGTTGGTGCTCGTTCCGGTGCCTTCGCGCAAGGAGGCAGCTTTTCTCAGTTCGCGGGAATTGCCTGCTCATGTCGATCCGTTCGCGTTCGGCCGCGAAGTTGTGAGGATCGCTTCCAAACACGGCGCAGGGTACGTCGACCTGATGGGGCCTTTCAGTCGCATTCCTCATTCCGAGAAGTTGTATTACGTCGTAGACGGCCATCCCAATGCGGACGCCCAGAAAGTGATTGCGCAAAATCTCTTACAGAAGTTACAGGATGGAAGCATTCCGGCTTTCTCTCGCGATGCGGTGCAGAACACCGCCGCGAAAAAGAGAACTAATTCTCAGACCCGAATCCTTTCGCGCCGGAATGATCTACGTCTGAAGGAGTTCAACTAACAGATTTGTCTCGGTCATAAGCCACGCGATCTCTCTGTGGTTAAAAGCAACGGCTGGGTCCGGGCCGCGTAGCAAGAGGGATCCCCGGTCGGTGAGGTGCTTGATCGACGCTTCAATGTCCGTCACCTCGTAACAAACGTGGTACACGCTTCCGCCTTTTTTCAGGGTACGAATCACTGGCGAATCAGGGCCGAGCGGAGCAACCAGCTCAACCACCGTGTCTCCGCCGCCGCGGCTAAGGAAACAAACCGATACTTTCTGGATCGGATCATCAAAAGGCCCCGCTGTTAGTTTGTAGCCGAAAAGGTCCCTATAGTGTGTGACCGCCTTTTGAATTTCTTGAACGGCAATTCCAACATGGTGAAAAATAAATGGTTCCATGAATATCCTAACCTTCCAGGCTCAGGAAACAGGGAATCATCTTTAAAGTCAACTGGATAAATATTCGTAGTTTTGACCTGGCGGATGGCCGCAAGCGAAGTCTCGAACGCCGCGTTGCAAGTTTGGAGACACGGACGATAGGAGTTTCCGGTATGGCAATCGCATCTTTCCCATTTCTTGCATTCGCGCTGGTCGTCGTTCTTGTGTACAACGCATACCCGAGCGTAGGTTGGCGGAAATGGATCCTGCTAGCCGCTAATGCGGGTTTCCTTGCTACCTTCTCGCACAGCGTTTCGGCGTTTATTCCGCTCGTCGCTTTTCTGGCATTCGGCTACCTAAGCGTATGCGCCATGCAGCGTTCTCACACTGCAGCAGCTTATGTTTGGATCGTCTTGGGAACGATCCTGGTGTTTTTCTGGCTGAAGAAGTACACGTTCTTGCCGGAAGTTTCATTTCTGCGTTTCACCTATACGACGCTAGGCTTGTCGTACATTTTCTTCCGCGTGATGCAGATGATCATTGACGCAAACGCGGGAGATGCGAGCCAGAAGACAGATGTCATCTCCTATCTGAACTTCACGCTGAGCTTCACGACGCTCGTTTCAGGACCGATCCAGCGCTATCCTGAGTTCATCGAACAGCATTTGGCCCCCGTACGACCGCCTCTCACCATTATCGACATGGGCGATGGCTTGCAACGGATCATCGCCGGATTTTTCAAGGTCAACGTACTTGGCCTGATTTTCTCGATGACTCAAAGGCAGGCGATCGATGCGCTTTCCCCGCAGCAATCGATCGGAAGCCGGGTCCTGAGTGGTGCAACGATTGCGGCCTCGTATACGATTTATCTTTTTGTCAATTTCTCCGGATACACCGATATCGTTATCGGTATCGCGCGGTTTCTGCGGATCCGGCTCCCAGAGAATTTCAATCGGCCTTTCTCCGCGGACAATTTCCTTGAATTCTGGAATCGCTGGCATATGACGCTCTCGCACTGGCTTAAGACCTATGTCTATAACCCGCTTCTGATCGGTCTGATGCGTCGCTTTCCGTCTGCAAAAATCGAGCCGTTCCTTGCTGTATGCGCCTTTTTCGTAACATTTTTTCTCATCGGGCTTTGGCACGGGCAGACGTCCGAATTCATCTTCTACGGTATTCTTCTTGGCGCCGGCGTCAGCTTCAATAAGCTGTACCAGATCCAAATGGCGAAGGTCATCGGCAAGAAGCAGTACAAGGCGCTATGCAAGAACTGGGCCTACCAGACTGTCTGCCGGGGACTGACCTTCACATTTTTTTCATTTAGCCTCCTGTGGTTTTGGTCGAACTGGACGCAGCTTAGATCCCTGGCGCACTCTTTTCATCCTCGCGAAATCGCGCTCATCTGGATCGTAATCCTTGTGGCTTCTTCCGCGATTCTGGCTCTCTGGGAATCGGCTCGTGAATGGGGGCTCTCATTTCAGTTTCAGAGCCAGCCTCTACTGCTTTCGCGTTACTTTCGTACGGCCTGGAATACTGCTCTAGTGGTCGTCGTCTCGGCCACGACAACACTCCTGAACGCCCCCGCGCCAGACATCGTCTACAAAGCTTTCTGAAGACCATCCGTCGAAGAATAAACCTTTCATTCGCCCTTGTTGTCCAACCGCCGCAATCTTGTACCGGGTAAACTCGTGATGCAACCCACCAAGAACGAAATGAGCACAAAGTGGGAAGCCTCTGGGATTGTGTGGCGATTGCCTCTCATCGTTATCGCCGGCCTCCGCCCTTGGATCAGCGGATGCCCGGACTGGCGAAGCCGTCACCGCCGATCACGATTGCAACCAGACTCGTAACCTTCGCAATGGTTCCGGTGAAGAGGGATTGGATGGCGATAAGCCGGTGTCGAACGGCGAACCATGCGCCATCGGAGCCACAGGCACGACAAGAATTAATCTGAGAACGGCGGCGGTTAGACGTGCTCACTTCCACCAAGAAAGGGGCTGGATTGGCGGATGGGTCACCTCCCGCAGCACTTCGAATCGGCTGCTGGTGGCGCAAACCTAACTTGACTTCAATCGTGATGTCCAACAACTTCTCATCATTTTGTTATTCCTGGGAGGAACAACAGCGATATGGTATCGAGACCAATTAAATCGAGCCTCTCGGCCCTATACTTCCAGTAAAGAATTCTCTTCAGAAAGCGATTCATCGGCAAGTGCGGTTTAGGGCGAACCCTCCATTCAGACAGTTTTTGTGTGAAAGTCAGGCAGTGAGATTTTGAAGGATAGATTTCCACAGCCGACGCCGCGCGGTGCCGCTGTGAAAATCTCTGTGGAGTCACTGCGGATGAGGTTTCCTGCGGGCTGCCTACAATGACAGCCAGCAGGCGTCCCGCGGCTACGAGCTCTTGCGCCAAACACGAGATGTTTTAAAACAGAGTCTCGATCCACGGGCCGTGGTTTGCTTCCAAAACGAATACTCACATGAGGTCTGGGGCAACACCAAGCAAGACTCGTACTATAAGGGTTTCGCGGGACTACTAGCAAGTTACTTTACCAGTGACGACCACTTTTCTATGAACACGTTCCGCATGTGATTTGTACCTTTTAAGAAATGGCGATTATTGGATAGCTCAATCGCCACTATCGCAGCATCATCTCCTGCGTGGAACAATCGTTCGTGTTTCTCGCCAAGCTGGGAAACCGTCAATCGAACAGTGACATAGAGATTGTCACTGCCTCAATGCGATTAGTGCACTTTGGAAATCATACCCGCGGGACAATCAAGGCGAACGTTGTCCGAACTCGCGAAGGGCTCAATCATGAGATTGCTGTTCGAATCGTTCTTTGCTGCGATCATATCGATTCGGCGCTGAATTTCGAGCATTTGAGAGGCGCAAACGATCCGAGTCAGCAGCGCGCCCATAGCCGCACCCAGCAGGAAGATTCCGATCGCAACCCATTGGCCCACCCAGATTCCTCCGGACCATGGGTGGCATAGGCGAAAGATTGAAAATTAAGCGTCACTATGCCACCGAGAAGTAGAACAATTCGGCGCCACGTTCCCTCAAGATCGCCGGTCTCAAGCGTACTCGTTACACCGCTTTCCGTTTAGTAAATTTGCAAGTGAACTTATAATGGTACGGAGTTCGGTTTCTGTTCAAAGTTGTACAGCTGACAACAGCTGAACGTACCCGAATTTTATTTTCGACACGGACTTTAGCACCCCCTACGGTCTCCCCCCTGGAACGCCGATGTTCCGCGACGTGGAAACACTGAGTTATAGGCAGTTGTTCACGCCACGCAGCAACTAAGCGCGGAGCGCAAGGAAGCCGCTCAGTCTCGCATGGTAAGAATTGGGATCACTTGACGAGGTGATTTTGAATTCGAATCGATGAACTTGCAGGGAGAGCGATGCGGTGAGTATTCAAAAAGCAAGACTGCATAACAAAGGATTCACGCTGATTCGCACGCGGAAATCGAAGCGCCGAGCGGCAAGGCCAAGACGATGATCGGCGCGGTACGCAACGTTTCACAAGCGTTCTCGCTAGTCGCCTACAACGACAGGCACGCAGCTGGTGCGCTCTCCGGCGGGTGAGTATTTCGCAAGGATGCTCACTCGTGGCTCCCTGTGATCCCGTCCCAGATACTGAAACCCGCGAATATGAACACGGTCAATGCGACCGTGACCAAACCTGGTATTGAAGCCTCGCTCGCGCAACGCAAGACTGGTCCTCATCCGCGTACGGGATTGCTCAGCTTCGTGCTGAATTGGGAGAAAACGATCAGGCTTTTCAGTAGCTCAACACCGCGTTGCAGGAGCACGATGACGGCCTTGTAGCTTTGAAGACCGACTCCTCATTCGACTCCATCCGTTCCGACCCACGGTTTTTCGGGTTGGTGCGGAAAGTGGGGCTGCCGCAGAAGCGAAGCTTACCGGCCTCGCTGATGTCTGATGTGCAATTTTGAACAGCGAGAGCTGAGCAAGTTTGGCTACCCTTTGTTTCTGGTGGGGAAGAGATGTTCGCAAGAACTTTTGCCGTTCTAATGGCAGTATTTTTCGGTACTCTCGGCATCACGTTAAAACGCTGGCGCCCAGTTCGCACCAGGTTCGCACTAACCAGGCCCTGCACCACAATCCGATCCTAGAGGTTTTCTATGGGTTGTAAACTTCCGCTGTTCGTAACTCTGTTCACCCTCGTCGCGCTCACGAGTCAAAGCCTTTTTGCATCCACAGAGTCCACTGTCGGCTCCTGCACCGGACCGGGGATGCATTACGGCACCATTCAGGCCGCCATCGCTGCGGCCGCATCTGGCGCCACCATCGACGTCTGTCCCGGAACCTACCCCGAGCAGGTCACAATTTCCACGAATCTAACTCTACGAGGCATCAAGAATGGCACGCTCTATGCCCCCACAATCGTCGTTCCATCTACCGGTCTGGCGGCAAATGGAACGAACGATGCCGGCGAGTCCGTAGCCGCTCAAATCTTCGTCAAGAGCGCGGACGTCACTATCGCCCATCTCACCGTCGATGGCAGTAAAAATGGCCTCCCCGATTGCACCATCAACCCGATGGGCATCTACTACCAGAATTCCTCTGGCACGATAACCGCGAACGCCGTCAGAAATGTGATCATGGCCCCAGCTCATCAGGGTTGCCCGGTCGGCTTAGCGATCAACATCGAAAGCAACAGCGGCACTCCAGCGGTCACCGTCTCGCACAATTCTGTGCGCAAGTACGACAAGGGTGGAATCGTCGCCAGCGGCTCCGGCACCGGCGGCGGTCCAGCCGTCACCGTCACCGGCAACACTGTTATCGGCATAGGCGCCACCACCGCCACCGCTCAGAACGGTATCCAGATCGGGTACGGAGCCACCGGCTCGGTCACATTCAACGACCTAGCCGACGACCTTTATACAAACCCGCCATGTGGTGGCACCCACCAGCCGCAATGTTATGCCGGCTCCGGGATCCTGATTTATGCCTCGAGCGGCATAACCGTTAACAACAATACGGTCGAAAGCACGCAGCTCGGAATTGTCACCGTAACGGACCCAAGCTACGGAACCGCAAACGACGCGGTTATCAAGTCGAACCATATAGGCGGAACGCGGATTTATGATGCCATCGATCTCTGCAGCGACGGAAATACGGCCGAGTTCAATACTCTTTACGGCAGCGCTCAATCCGGTATTCACGTGGATGACGGGTGTTCGCCATCTACCGGCAGCAACAACACCGTGACCGATAATACGATTAACGAAGCTTGCGCCGGCATTCTGCTGGGTACAGGCACAGGCAATACAACTTCTCCAGACAACTTGATGGACGTTATCTATACGACGCTGGCTGGCGATGTTTGTCCCGTACCGGTCGAAGCCTCAATTATCGAAACGGTGCCCGCAAAACCCCTCGCGCTCCGGGCATCGCCCTACATACCAATCAGAAAATAAACAAACTGCCATGCACCAAAACGCAAAAACTGAACAGGGTCCTTCACCGTCCTGCGCCGGGACGTCACCGCTGAGGCGTGCAGCGGGCCGTGTGCTTCTTCCGCTGCGGGACCCCTGCCAGTCCGCAGCGGAAGGAAAGACCCACGACCTTCGCTAACTGCTATGACGACCGCTCCCGAGCCGAAGCGTATGCGACCCTCGAGTTCAAGAACACTTACCATTTGGCCTATCGCAACATCAAATAATTTTCGACTCGTATTTGTGGTGCTCCATTGCTCCAGTCGTACGGTTGGCAGGTTTGGCGAGGAGAAGATTACCAGAGCAGCTCCAAAGAAATCTGAGGCATAGTGCAGGGCGCACGGCGCTATCTGTTCGAGATTGCACACTCTCCTCGACGCGGGAGCACGGCCGCAATCGCGTGACGGACCCGATCCTCATATTCAATTCATGGTAGTACGTTCGTTACTGGGCAGCCCGCGAATTGGAGGGCTGGCGTTGCCTCTTCGGCGGCGAGCGCGAGCAGTTCTGCGATTTTTGAATTGGAGAGCAAGCCGTTTCCGTTTGCAAGCTTACTCTCGCTCCTTGAATGCCGTTACAGCGATAATCGAATGCGAGCAGGTGAGGTCCGGGCTGGGGTAATGGATGGATGGCCCAAGACCCATTGCAGTGAAGTAATCTTCGACTATCTTCCAGTGGGTAGTGGCTTACTTAAAGAGCGGCGATTTTCGATTTGGTGGACGCTTCGGCATCGGCTTGCGCCGGAGCACAAGCCGCCGTTACACAGACAAACACCAGCAACATGGCCAGCTTCATAAGTCCTCTCCGAGGCTTTTCGCAGCGAGCAAATGCCACCTTTGTTTCAAATCCAATCGGCGATCCGAGATCGCGATCTGAT
>Ga0181525_10001174_pt1 | contig 22558 bp, 20 predicted proteins | sample PEATcosm2014_Bin_48_FD_121100 | JGI IMG/M metagenome (GOLD analysis project Ga0181525, IMG submission 121100) | Peatland microbial communities from MTU Mesocosm Facility, Houghton, MI, USA - PEATcosm2014_Bin06_10_metaG | ecosystem: Environmental > Terrestrial > Soil > Wetlands > Peat | place... | reverse complement strand
TAGACTTCGTCGGTGGAAACGTGGAGAAACCGGAAGGCAGAGCGATCAGTTTCGCCGAGCCCCGACCAATAATGCCTTGCTTGGTCAAGCAGAACTTGTGTTCCAAGAACATTAGTGCGAATAAAAGACTCGGGCGAAGTAATGGAACGATCCACATGGCTCTCGGCCGCGAAGTGAACGATGGCCTTGGGTTGATGCTCACGCAGCAGAGAGGCAACGCGCTCAGCATCGCAGATGTCGCCCACTGCCAAGGAGTAACGCGTATTTCCTTCGACCGAGGCTAAGTTGGCCGGGTTTCCTGCATAGGTCAGAAGGTCGAGATTAATCACCGAGGAGTTTGTAGCTTTTGTCCACTGAAGGATGAAGTTCGAACCGATAAACCCGGCTCCTCCGGTGACCAAGATGGTATCGCGCATGTCTTCCTCTATCTCGTGATTTTAACCCACGCCCCCCGAAGCCGCCAATTTGTGTCGCACTACAACAGCAGTTCTAAATGGCAGGAGAAATCCAAGTAGCTACTTTCTTGGGCGTGCAACTGTGCCTTGTTGAGGTATGGAGATATTCGAGTCGCTTTTGGAGAGATTGCGCACTGTTTGCGATGGTTTTACTGATACACGTCGCGGCCCAGATCCGGCAGTGGACTATTCGATGGCGGATATTGGCCTATTGGCGTTTTCGCTGTCTTTCATGCAAAGTGAGTCGTTTTGGGCCCGCCAACGACGGCTGGAGCAAGGGCACGGCACATCGAATTGCCATACTTTATTCGGAATGAGGGAGATTCCGACAGACAACTATACCCGTCTGATGCTCGATCCTGTCTCCCCAGAAGCCTTACAGCCCTGCTTCGATCAGGTGATCTAGCAACTGCGTGAGCGCGACGGTCTGAAAGCCTTTCAACGCTGGCGGGGCGGACGTTGGTGGCGATGGACGGTACCGAGTATTTCTGTTCACAAAAACTGAGTTGCCCGCAGTGCCTGACGCGCAAGCGATCGAGTGGCAAGACGGAGCATTATCACGCCATGCTGGCGGCAATGATCGTCGCTCCTGGCCATAACATGGTGCTGCCGCTGATGCCCGAGTTCATCACCCCGCAGGATGGAGCCGAGAAGCAGGATTGCGAGCGTAACGCCGCCAAACGCTGGCTACTCGCGCAAGGCGAGCGGGTTACGAACTTGCGCCCGGTCTATCTGGGCGATGCGCTGTTCAGTTGTCAGCCGTTGGCCGAGGCGGTGCTCGCGACCGGCGCGGATTTTATGTTTGTATGCAAGAAGGACGGCCACAAAACGTTATACGAGTTTATCGAGGGTGCGCCGTTGGGCCAGCATACGGTGATCGAGCGCCGGCCCGGCAAGCGCAGCCTCACCTATGGTTACCGTTGGATTGAAACGGTTCCGTTGCGCAACAGCAAGAACGCATTGAACGTGAACTGGCTGGGGGTCAGCATCACCGATGAAACGAAAAAACTACCTATGACGGGGCTTTCATGACCAGTTTGCCGGTGACGGCGGACAACGTTGTGGAGGTCGCGGCGTGCGCCCGGGCCCGCTGGAAGATCGAAAACGAAAGTTTCAACGTGCTGAAAAACAGTGGCTATAATCTGGCCCACAACTTCGGGCACGGAAAGAAATACCTGACCCGAACCTTCCCCGCCATGAACTTGCTGGCCTTCGCCTTCCACACAGCCTGCGACTGTCTAGAAACCCCTTGGCAACAAGCCCGCGAGGCCATGGGGAAGCGTGCCCGCTTCTTTCAGGATCTACACACCATCACCGCATAGGTCCTCTTCCCCTCGTGGCATAGCCTCATCAACACAGCCGCGTCGGGCAAAGCTCCGCCCATTTAGAACTGCTGCTCTGATTGCCATCCTGAGACGGGTGTCATGCTTTCTCGAAGTCCTTACGACGCTCGGGACGCTCCAACTTCGTCGCCCGGGGCGCTTTCCGATGCGTTATGAAAGTGCGCCCGTACTTCAGCAGGAGGCCAGATGATCCCATCATTAGTCTTCAAGCAGTGTTTGATTATGGCGTTTACGATGTGCACGTAAAGGGGTAGACCGCCGACGCTGGCCTTTTCAGGGCCTCCTACCGACAGGAAACAAGTGGTCCGGAATGAGAGGAAACGATTGAATACAAGGTATTTATCTCGAAGGTGTTTTAGGACGGATTCGGACGATTTTGGCTGTTTTCGGCCCTTCGGCGTACGTTATATGTACGTCGCGATGGAATCTGCGAGACCAGCCTTGCCGTGTTTTGCCTCGGAGAGACCCGGCCATTCAGCTTTTTGATGCAGAAACATGAGATCTGAATGCAAACGCCGATGTTTCGCATGGAGAGTCGCCATTGAATTGAAAACAAACAATATAAAGTCTTCCGCATCTCGATCTGGCGAATGTGAATGCCGACCTTTCAGTTTTTCCTTTGTACGCGGATGGTACGTTGCACAAATGGAAGACACCAATCCTCGAATGAATTCGTGAGCCTACATTTGCCGTCACTTCATGATCAGGAGATGCTCCCTGTAAAATGCAGAGAGGGTTGCACGCCAGTACCCGCCCCTTTAGGAACCGATGACGACCGAAACTTCGCTTTCCGAGTTGCATGAACAGTCCGATTTCCCCTCCGCCCCCGAAGGCGATAGGCGCGCCACAAGCGAGGAGAACGAAATCTCCCTGCTCGATCTTTTGATCGTGCTTGCCGAGCGGAAGCGCATCATCTTCTGGTTAACTGCCGCCTTCGCTGTCCTCTCCATCGTTGTCTCGCTGCTGCTTCCAATGCGCTATACGGCAACGGTCACGCTATTGTCTCCGCAACAGAACACTTCTACGGGTGCGGCGCTAGCCTCCCAACTGGGCAGTATGGGCGGCATGGCCGCGCTCGCTGGAGGCAGCCTCGGCCTCAAGAACCCGAACGACATGTTCGTCGCTATGTTCAGGAGCCGCACAGTCGAAGATGCGATGATCCAGCATTTCGGCCTGATGGAGGAGTACCACAAAAAATATCTCTCCGATGCACGAAAAGCTTTTGAGAAACATGCCAGCGTAGATGGCAGCGGGAAGGATGGCATGATCCGTATTTCAGTCGAGGACCGCGATCCCCGACACGCAGCTGACCTTGCCAACGGGTATATCGATCAGTTTCGCATCCAATCTCAGCATCTCGCTATCACAGAAGCCTCTCAGCGTAGACTCTTCTTCGAGCAGCAGCTAGAACAAGCAAAGGACAATCTGGCCGATGCCGAAGAGGCTCTGAAGCAGACCGAGCAGAAAACCGGAGTGATTCAGCTTGACAGCCAGGCGCGCGCCCTGATCGAGTCGGCTGCATCTCTGCGCGCACAGGTCGCAGCAAAAGAAGTGCAGATTCAGGGAATGCGGACCTATGCAACCGGCGAGAATTCCCAGGTAGTGCAAGCTCAGCAGGAATTGGACAGTATGCGTGCCCAGTTGGCCAAACTCGGAGGTTCCGAGGACAGCGCCAGCGGAGGACTAATTGTTCCCAAAGGGCGGGTTCCTGAAGCCGGCCTCGAGTACATCCGCAAGCTGCGCGACGTGAAATACAACGAGACGATTTTCGATATCCTGGCGCGACAATTTGAGGTCGCCAAGCTGGACGAGGCCAAGCAGGGAGCGCTCATTCAGGTTGTTGATCCGGCGATTCCCCCCGACAGAAGATCCTTTCCCAAGCGTGGCCTGATCGTCATTAGCGCTACCGTAGTTGGTTTCTTTATCGGACTCTGCGTTGCACTATTCCAAGCCGGCTTTCGGCGACTGAGGGACGATCCGGAGGCGAGCAGCAAACTGGCCTTCTTAGAGAAGGCGTTGTTCTTCAAACGATTGGCATAAACGATCGTTTCTTTCGCCAGAAGTCGTTCTGAAGGCAACAAAGCCAGTTTCAACGGACTTGCCATGGGACGGAGTCAATATGTTAGTGCTGTCTCTTTGGCATTGAAAATGGGCGTCTTTGACGAGGAAGAAACGTCCGCACTCGGTGGTAATCGTTCGAGTCAAGATGCCACGCAGTTAGTATGTGAACCGTTGGTGAGAGGAACATATGAAGGCCATAATCCTTGCAGGTGGACTTGGAAGTCGTTTGAGCGAGGAGACATCCGTCAAACCGAAGCCGATGGTCGAGATAGGCGGCAAGCCCATTCTCTGGCATATCATGAAGAGCTATTCCGCATATGGCATCAACGAATTTATCATCTGCCTTGGATACAAGGGACATATCATCAAGGAGTATTTCGCAAATTACTTTCTACACTCCTCTGATGTGACGATTGACCTTGAAAAAAACAACCTGGATTTTCACAATAATCACTGCGAGCCATGGCGCGTAACGATGGTCGATACCGGCGCAAGCACCATGACCGGAGGTCGCCTGAAAAGAGTGTTGCCCTACGTTGCTGAGGAAGAAGAATTCTGTTTCACCTATGGCGATGGAGTGGCGGATGTGAATATCGCGAAATTGATTGAGTTTCACCGCCATCAAGGGACGCAGGTTACGCTCACCGCAACACAGCCGAAGGGGAAATTCGGCGCGTTAGAAATTGATCCTAGTTCGCATGTGAGTTCCTTCACGGAAAAACCCCGTGGGGACGGCCATTGGGTAAATGGAGGCTTCTTTGTCCTGTCCCCGAAGGTGGGCAAGTGTATTGAGGGTGATGCTACCAGTTGGGAGCGCGAGCCCCTTGAACAGCTTGCGCGCGAAGGCCAAGTTTCCGCTTTTCAGCATGAGGGATTTTGGCAGCCGATGGATACAGTCCATGACAAACAAGTGCTCGAGGATCTCTGGGCTGCCGGTAAGGCTCCGTGGAAGGTGTGGCAATGAGCTTCTGGCATGGACGGCGAGTCTTTCTCACAGGACATACGGGATTCAAGGGCAGTTGGCTCTCGCTCTGGCTTGAACAACTCGGCGCAGAGGTGTGTGGCCTTGCCTTGGATCCTCCGACCGATCCCAGCCTGTTCAAAGGGGCACGCGTTGCAGAGGGTATGCGCTCTGAGATCGCAGACATTCGTGATCTGGAACGCGTCAAAGCAATACTTCAGGAACATCGGCCGGAAATTGTCTTCCACATGGCAGCGCAGCCATTGGTCCGAAAGTCCTATGAGGATCCTGTCGGCACGTATGCAACGAACGTGATGGGCACGGTGAACGTGCTTGAGTCTGTCCAGGGATGCAATTCGGTACGCGCAGTGGTGGTTATCACTACAGATAAGTGCTACGAGAACAAAGAGTGGATTTGGCCCTATCGTGAGACGGACCGACTCGGCGGATACGACCCGTACAGCAACAGCAAAGCTTGCGCGGAACTCGTTTTGTCTGCCTACCGAGATTCGTTTTTCAACCCCGTAGACTACAGCCGGCATGGAGTTGCGATTGCGTCGGTTCGCGCAGGCAACGTGATTGGTGGAGGAGACTGGGCGGAAGACCGACTTGTCCCGGACATCATGCGATCCTTTATGGAGGAGCGTGCGGTGCGGATTCGCAACCCTCATGCCATTCGCCCCTGGCAGCATGTGCTTGAGCCGCTACGGGGCTATCTTGCCATAGCAGAGTCGCTATGCGAACACGGAGCCGCTTACGGCGAAGCATGGAACTTTGGTCCGGATCAATCCGACGCGCAGCCGGTCGAATGGATCGTGCGCGTACTGGCAGAGACATGGGGCGCGGGCGCGAGGTGGGAACTTGAGGAAGGTGTGCACCCACATGAGGCGCAAAACTTGAAGCTGGACTGCTCCAAGGCCGCTGAGCGTCTGGGATGGCGACCGCGGCTCCAACTTAAGCAAGCACTTGAATTGACTTCTTCCTGGTATCAAGCCCGACTGCAAGGACACGATATGCAAGCTTTTACGAACAGTCAAATCAGACGCTATGATGAATGCCTGCAATTGAATAGCTCAATCCAAACAGAGAATAGTGGAGTACACGCGTGAGCATTAGTCGAAAAGATGAAATCCGAGCGGAGATTAAGCAGCTTACATCCGAGTTTTACAAGGAAGCTTATTCTGCAAAATCATTTACGCCTGGAGAATCGCCTGTGCCTGTCTCGGGGAGGGTGTTTGACGATAACGATATGTTCGCGGTTGTTGATTCAGGGCTTGATTTCTGGTTGACGGCCGGTAGATTTGCAGAAATGTTTGAATTCAGGTTCGCGAAATTTGTGGGAGTACGCGACGCACGGCTGGTAAACTCCGGTTCTTCTGCAAACTTGGTGGCGGTTTCCGCGCTGACGTCTCCGACCCTCGGGGAAAGGCAACTCAAACCGGGTGATGAAGTCATTACGGTTGCAGCGGGATTTCCAACAACAGTGAATCCTATTGTACAAAACCGACTGGTGCCCGTCTTCTTGGATGTCGAGTTGGGGACCTACAATGTAGATATTTCCCAATTAGAGAACGCGCTGAGTCCACGGACCAAGGCCATGATCTTCGCGCACACATTGGGAAATCCTTTCAATGTCGCCGCGGTTTCCGAGTTTGCGCGCAAGCACAATCTCTGGCTAATCGAAGATTGCTGCGATGCCCTGGGTTCCACATTCAATGGAAGGCGCGTTGGCACCTTTGGCGATATGGCCACTTTCAGCTTCTATCCAGCGCACCATATAACGATGGGTGAGGGTGGATGCGTTGCGACCAGTAAGCCGCAGCTTACCAAGCTGATTGAATCGTTCCGCGATTGGGGCCGCGACTGCTGGTGTGCGCCGGGAAGAGATAATACCTGCGGTAAGCGTTTTGACTGGCAACTGGGAACTCTACCCTACGGATACGACCACAAGTACACCTACTCCCACATTGGCTATAACCTCAAAGTGAGCGACATGCAGGCCGCAGTTGGTGTGGCGCAGCTAGATAAGATCGAAGGCTTTATCGCGTCTCGCAGAAGCAATTTCGACTATCTTTCCGAGCAGTTGCAGCCACTGTCGAAAGCCTTTATGCTGCCCCAGGCAACAACCGGATCTGTTCCGAGTTGGTTCGGATTTCCGATTGCAGTGCGCCCGGAGTCCGGCCTGAAAAGAGACGACGTTATCCGGTTTCTGAACTCGCGGAAGATTGGGACCAGGCTGTTGTTCGGGGGCAATCTGCTGCGGCAACCGGCTTACAATGACGTCGAGAAACGGGTCATTGGAGACCTTGCAATCTCTGATTTCATTACGCAGAACGTGTTCTGGATCGGAGTGTATCCTGGATTGACGAATCCAATGCTTGACTACATGGTCGAAAGTCTCAACGAGGTGTCAAAACAATGCGCTGCCTCGTAACCGGAGCATCTGGATTCCTTGGTTCATGGCTGGTTCGTCAGTTACTGAAGGATGGACACAGCGTAATGGCAGTAGTGCGGCGCGGGGGCCAACATCCGCGCCTGACGGCGATAGCGTCGCAGTTGGAATTCGCGTATGCCGATTTGTCAACAATCCCCAATATCGCCGCGGGGGCCAGACATTTTTTGCCCGATGTGACCTTTCATCTCGCGTGGCAGGGCGGGAATAGTGGCAGATTCGTGAATGATCCAGAACAGGTCTACACGAATGTTCCTGGTACGCTCGAATTAGTCCGAATCGCTCACGAAGCAGGTTGTAAGGGGTTTTTTTTCTTCGGATCATCAGTCGAATACGGAACATACCGGATTCCTGTGCGTGAGACAGATACTGCGTCGCCGCGGAACCTGTATGGTCAGACAAAGTATGCAATGATGCAATTAACCCAAGCACTTTCGAGAAAATGGGGAATGCGTTTTTGTGGTATTAGGCCATTCTGGACATACGGCCCAATGGATGATGAACTGCGCATGATTCCGTATGTCATTCATCAATTCCTTGGCGGAAATAGGCCGAAGGTCACGGCAGGTGAGCAGCTTTGGGATTATCTCTATGTTGAAGATGCAGTCAAGGCATTGGTTGGGCTGGCAACTAGTAGAGACGCTACTGGGATCTTTAATTTGGGCTCGGGTTCGCCGCGTCCCTTAAAGAGTGTAGTATCCACGATCCGCGATTTGATCGATCCGCAACTGGAGATAGGGTTCGGAGAGATTCCCTATGCTCCAGATCAGGTCATGCATCTTGAGGCAGATATCAGCAGGTTACGGTCCGCGACGAACTGGAAGCCTGAGACCTCGTTGGAAGAGGGGCTTCGTCGGACGGTGGAGTGGTATCGGAACAGTCCGATGAATGAAACCTGCCTTGGGACTTCACATGCGCAAACTCTTCCTCCTCCTGCAAGAGATTAACAAGCGCGACCCTGTAATTAAGGCATAAGTGATGGGAGTCGCAAGTACCGTCCTAGCGGACCGAAGTACCAAAGTATGGAGCGAGTTCAAATGCTTAAGGCGTCCGATTACATTGCGCGCTACCTTTACAACCGTGGCGTCAGAACTGTCTTTGAACTGTCGGGCGGCATGATAACGCATATCCTGAATTCGTTTTACGAATTCGGTAAGGTTCGCGTTGTTAGTGTTCATCATGAACAAGCCGCGGCCTTCTCGGCTGACGCTGTGGGGCGCTTAACAGGGGTGCCTGGAGTGGCCATGGCTACAAGTGGCCCTGGTGCAACTAACCTACTCACCGGTATCGGAAGCTGTTATTTTGACTCATCGCCGGCAGTTTTTATTACGGGTCAAGTGAACCGGCACGAGCTTCGAGGTGACAGAGCTATTCGTCAACTTGGATTCCAAGAAACAGACATCGTTTCCATGTCCAAGCCAATTACCAAGGCATCCTCGCAAGTGCGTACTCCAGAAGAATTGCCAGAGGTTCTGGAACAGGCTTTTGATCTTGCGTTGGAAGGAAGACCGGGACCGGTCCTAGTGGATATCCCGATGGATATTCAGAATTCCATGCTCGACATTCCAGACGCGGGGACATTTCAGAGTACTCGGGCTCCTATCTGTTCATTGGACGCCGCAGTGTGGTCGCAGTTGCGAGCTGCATTGAGAGTCTGCAAGCGGCCACTCGTCTTGGCAGGTGCTGGTGTTCGAGCGGGCAAAGCGATCGATGCTTTCCACAAGTTTGTCGAGTCAATTGGGTTTCCTGTTGTCAATTCACTCCTTGCTGTTGACGTGATGGCATACGATCATCCGCTTCGGGTAGGGATGATTGGTAGCTATGCCAACAGGTGGGCGAATCATGCGCTTGCAACCAGCGACCTATTGGTCGTGCTGGGAAGTCGGTTGGATATCCGTCAGACCGGAAACGATACGACGTTTTTTAAAGGAAGCCGCGTTATTGTGCATGTGGATTGCCAACCTGAAGAGGTCAATAACCGAGTATCGGGCTGCATTCCAATAATCTGTGAATTGAGACCATTTCTCGAAGCTGCATTGAAAGAGCTAGGGGGCTGCGATCATGCGGATTGGACCTCTTGGTATGGAGAGATCGCAATGCTACGGCGGCAATTCGATGACCGGCTGGAGTTAGGTGCAACGACGGGTATCAATCCAAATGTTTTCATGCATCAACTTTCAGCTGCTTCAAAGCAGGCAGCCGCATACCTTGTAGACGTGGGGCAGCATCAAATGTGGGCCGCACAGTCAGTAGAGGTGCAGGCACACCAGCGGTGGTTGACATCAGGTGGCATGGGATCAATGGGTTTCGCGCTGCCAGCAGCGATCGGAGCTGCAATTTCACTTGCGCCTCGCCCTGTGGTCGTAATTGTGGGGGATGGAGCGTTTCAGTGTAACCTACAAGAGCTACAGACGATCATTCGCAATCGACTTCCGGTAAAGATTGTTGTGATAAACAATCACTGCCATGGCATGGTGCGCCAGTTCCAGCAAAGCTATTTCAAAGAACGCTATCAGTCCACTTTGTGGGGATACGATGCTCCTGACTTTGCGCGAATCGCTCAGGCGTACGGAATAGGGAGTTTTAAAGTTGGTAATCACGACCAGATAGAGGTGGGGCTGCGTGTGTTATGGGAAGATCCAGAGGCGCCATTTCTCATAGATGTCACGATTGACACGCTTACTAACGTCTATCCAAAAATTGCATTTGGGAGACCACTCACAGAGATGGAGCCTGACGCAAAACCAACGGCGATGGAAAGTACTTAGCTGTAAATGAGCGGCGTAACCTTGCGTCACCCTAATATCTGTCCGATGACCGAAAGACCAGTGAACTCTATGTGGATGTCTCTACATAACCGCGATGATAAGGCTAGAAGGCACGCATGGAAAGAATAGAAGATGCGGCGGGGGTGTTAGGTTGGGTGAAACATTTGATCGGGCTAGATCGCGCCATTGCCTTCACAATCCTTGCGCGCGGCTGGAGTGCCTTGGCAGGTGTAGTCACAGTCCTGCTCATCGCCCGTTTTCTCACTCCCTTCGAGCAGGGTTATTACTATACTTTCTCCAGCTTGGTAGCGCTACAGGTCGTCTTTGAACTAGGTTTCTCCTTCGTGATTTTGCAATTGGCGGCCCATGAACGCGCGAGTCTACACATTAATGACGACGGTTCGGTCACCGGCGACCATGCCGCCCACTCCCGCCTGGCTTCCGTACTTCAAAAGGCTGTTCGATGGTATACGACGGGTGCCGGGCTGATGGCAGCCGTATTAATACCCGTAGGCTTTCGTTTTTTTCTAGCTCACCGCCAGCCTGGAGTTTTAGTTTCCTGGCAACTACCTTGGATTGCGGCAGTTCTAGCTACGACCTTGACCTTCCAAATGGACCCAATCTTTGCCTTTCTTGAAGGCTGCGGTCGCATTCATCAGGTAGCGCGCATGCGATTCACCCAAGCGTTTGCTGGAAGCCTAATGGCTTGGGCCGCTCTTTTCATGCACCGTGGTCTCTTTGCTCCGGCCATGATTATCGGGGGACAGGCAATTGCCGGTGTCTGCTTTCTCTTCTCTCAGCGAACGTTGTTGCTTCCGCTCTTTCATCACAATTCAACTGGCCATATCGTCAGTTGGCGCCGCGAAATCTGGCCCTTTCAGTGGCGAATAGCCATAAGTTGGCTCTGTGGCTACTTTATCTTTCAGCTCTTCAATCCGGTCTTGTTTGCCTATCGTGGCGCGATCGAGGCAGGACAGATGGGTATGTCGCTTACCATCGCTTCAGCGCTGAGCACTGTCGCCATAGCGTGGTTGAGTACGAAGGCTTCACCATTCGGGACTCTGATTGCGCGTCGCGAATTCCGCATATTGGACCGTCTCTTCTTCCGCACACTCTGGCAATCCACCCTCTTGCTAGTTTCTGGAATAGGCTTTCTTCTCGTATCCCTCAATTGCGCTTCGCAGCGTTTCCCTAATCTCGCGGCGCGTGTTTTGCCCATGCCCCAATTTGCACTACTTCTGGCTACAATTCTCTGTAATCACTTCGTCTTCAGCGAGGCAATCTATCTTCGAGCACACAAGCGCGAACCGTTTCTCCCTCAATCGATCGCGGTCGGAGTTCTCACTGCCTGTAGTACCATATTCTTGGGAAAGTTATGGGGCGCTCAGGGCGTGACCCTCGGCTATTTCTGCACTAGTGGTATCTTCGGCCTCTCTTTCGGGACGTACATATTCATTACCAAACGCAGACAATGGCACAGTTTATGTGCAAATTAGGAGACTCTTGCGCCATGAGCCCACAAATACAGAGCAGCCAGCAGAAGATCTTCGAACAGACGCTACTCACGATAGCAATCCCCACGTTCAACCGAAATGAATCCTTGAATCGGACGCTGGAAAGATTACTTCCACAGTTGACTCCAGAAATCCGACTTGTGGTAATCGACAACGCCTCAGACGTGCCAATCGCAGAAACCTCCCGGGAAATACTCAATAGCGCCTCACCTGATCGCGTCACGCTGCTTCGCAATCGCGCTAATTTGGGCGGAAATGCCAACATCCTGAGATGCGTGGAGGCTTCACTGTCGGAGTTCGTTTGGATCCTGGGCGACGATGACTACATCCTTCCCAATGCAGTACAAACAATTCTGAACTCACTAAAGCTTTATCAAGACGCATGGTTTCTTGAGTTTTCTACGTCTAAGACATTGAGAACTGTTACAGTGGAATCAACTGGAGTGGATGAATTCGTTAAAAATATCCAAGACTTCGGTTGCACTCTTTTCATTTCAACTACAGTATATCGCGTCGATGTATTTCTAAAGAAGCTAAATGTCGGTTACCACTATGCATATGCAATGGCACCTCATATTGCCGTGCTCATGTCGGCGCTACAGATGGATGGGAAGGCATATTTCCTACCTGAGAGAATTGTGGAGATCAATGTCCCCCAAGGGGAACAGCAGTGGCCAACATTGCGGTGGGGCTTGGGTGTTATGACTCTGTTAGAGCTGGACATGCTTCCGAATACAAGGAGAACGCTCGCTAAGAAGATTCTCCAAGGGAGCGCTCCGATGGAATGGCTGGTTTGGCAACTTCTTTTGAATTCCGCAGATGGGCGAAAAAACGATTGGTCAATCTTTGTCTTCCGGCAGCTAGTGAGCCGTGTGTGGTGCTATAACAAAAAGCCATGGCATATTGCGCGGGTTTACCTGTACAGCCTTATGCTGCATTTCCCTGGCGCTAGCCTGTGGCTTATATCCTTCGTTCGTCGGCTGCTTGGCAAAGGACGGCAGGGCAAGGAAGTTCAGGATATGTATGCGCGACTTTGACAGCAGATTCCAGCAACCGGACAGCGTCAAAGTTGTCGTGTATGCGATTAGGAGCCGTAGAGGCCTGCTCTTTGCAGTGGCCTTTATCCTCTGGATGATCGTGTACAGCGGTTGTTATTACTTCTTGTTCAGGGGGCATCCTCCTGCGGTATTTGTGGCCATCAAAGACGCCATCCTCATGGGATACATCTTTCTTGCAACTTCAATGTTTTGCATCAGAGGGTTTCGACTTAGCACCGCTGTCAGAATGTTCGTGGAGAACTGGCTCCTACCTTTAGTTCTGATCGCGCTAGTGTACTTCGCAATTGATATTCAGAGGGCCGGCTCGCTGATCGAGAGTGTGCATTCCCTCCGCGACCTATTTATGCCTTTCGTTATTCTGGGGATTGGTATCGCTCTCGGATCGAGAAGCAACTTCCCTGTTGTAATCTTTTTGCGGTGGTTCGCCCTTCTGTCGATTCCGGTTCTTCTGCTCGGTATCTATGAGCACTTCTTTTTCACGTATATGGATGCGGCAAAATTCGGCTTAATTGACGAGTCAAGGACGTTCTCCAATTTTGTTCGGGCCAACGCGAGCGGGGATCAGATTCTCGGTGTGCGCTCTTTTGGAGTTTTCGATTCCTCCATTGGAATGGGGCTATTTTGCTCCGCCGCATTTTTCAACTCGACCTGTGGCCGCAGATTGTCCAAGCCGCCGGAACGCTGGCTGCATAACATGGTACTGGTGATTTCCGTGACGGCATTGGTTTTCACATTTGAGCGCGCCACTTTAGGAGGCGCTCTGTTCGGGTGGCTATTTACTCTTCGTATTCCGCAGGCTAAGAAGTTGTTTGTATCGCTAGTTCTCGTCTCCGGTTTTTGCGCTTTGATGGCATGGTTTACAATTGCAGGCGGCAGTCTGGACCTTTCCACTCTAGGGCACCTCGCAGCCTTCGGAACCACGTTCATGTACCTTGCTGACAAACCGTGGGGGTATGGAATTTCGTTCTCTGGGACGCGTCCGAGTCAGGTTCCCCTTGACGGTGACTATCTGAACGTCCTGCTAAACGTCGGCCCCCTCGGACTTTTCATGTTTCTGCGCATATACTGGAAACTTCTGAAAATAGTGAAGCTTTCGTCGAGCAGTTCGAAGGTTCAAGCTTGCGGATCAGCGGTGCAAGCTGGGGCAATCTGTCTGCTCGTGACCATGACCGTTCTGATGGTATATCCTAACAGCGGTTCATGGATATTTCATCTCTGGCTGGGCGTTCTGGCTGGCGTAAGCATAACACCCGACTCGACGCTTAACAGGGCGTATGGATCATGAAGGACAGCGATCATTTTGCTACCGAACATATGGACAGCTTATCCCCCGACGTTTCCATAATTCTCGTAAACTGGAATACTCGTGCACTTACTTTGGAGTGCATCGAGTCCGTACGAAAAAACACAACAGGAATATCTTATGAAATTATCGTTGTCGACAACGCCTCTAGTGACGATTCAGTCGCGGCGCTCAAGGCTATTCAAGGCGTGCAACTGATCTTGAATTCCACGAACGAGGGCTTCGCGCAAGCGAATAATCGAGCTATGAGGATCGCCAAGGGAAGGGCATGGCTGCTCCTAAATACGGATACTATTGTGCTCCCCGATGTGATCCATACCTGCTACGGTTTGCTTTTGAGCGACCCCTTGATTGGAATGGTTAGTTGCCAACTACTCAACGCAGACAGATCTCTACAGCGATCGTGTGCGAAATTCCCGAGGGTGCTGACGCCTCTCCTTGGGAGGAATGCGATTCACAGCCTTTTGCCAAGATGGAAGAAAAAGAGCCCACGATTCGCATCTGCGTACTCAAACGCTGAACATGGGAACCTAATGTTCCCAAATTACGTTATGGGCGCCTTTATGCTCGTGAGACCCGAAGCTGTTGCGGATTGTGGGCCGCTCGACGAACGCTTCTTCATGTACTACGAAGATATGGAATGGTGTTACAGGTTCTGGAATCGTGGTTGGCGTATTGCATATACTCCTGAAGTGGCAATCATTCATCTGGGCGGGTCTAGCAGTCGAAAAGTGCCGGAACTCACCGTGAAGCGGCAGGTCGCCAGTATACTTCTCTTTTGGGAGATCCACATGCCTGAAACGAGAAATCTCTACTTGCTTTCGGAGTTCATAGGATGCATTATTGAAGCAGCAATCTTGCGCCTTTTTTTCTTCCAGCGTTTCTTAGGGAGCGGTGAACGCAATTATTCTCCGCTCCTGAAGATTAAAATACTTTGGGCCGAAATCCTTCGTCTAAGACAAAAGGACACCGTGAACCGCTTTGTTATTCCGAAATGACGACTCGAAGGACTGCCATTGTGACTTGGAAAGATGCCCAATGTTCGACATCGGCGTGAGCAAATGAAGCCGTTACCGCAACAAACCTGATGAGAAATGAGGAGAGAACTATGATACCGCTCGCGAGACGGGTTGCCGGCAGAATCGCAAGAGAAATGGAGAACTCAAGACTATTGAAACAGAGGGGGAGAGAGTTCCTAGAGGATCCAAACTATCGACTGGATCTGGTCGAGCGAGGGTTCTTGAATCGAACTCAAGACCAAATTGATGACACTGCTATATTAGAGCGCATCGTGCGCTCATATAACAGAGCGAAGATTGCTCAGAAAAATGCGGGGACGCCCTTCCAGGTTAGCAACGAGTGGCTTCCAATTTACAATCGTAAGCTCAAAGAGGTAATGAGCAACCTCACAGCAGGGAATTTGGATAATCTCGGGATCATCTATGGTAATTTCTTTCGCGATCCATGCAGCACGGGCTTGGTGGGACTTGCGGGGAAAATGAAGAAGCGGTACTTCAGCGGCAAGATCAAAAGAAGAGATCAACTCTTATACATATACGATGTTCTCTGTCGGTATAAGCTATGGCGCAGTCTTACGAACAATAGATATGACGTTCAGAGTCTTGTTTCGCCTTCCATAGGTAACCCTTTCGGGTTTGAGATTGATGGGGTGTTCGTTGCGCATGGAGCGGATTACAAGCATTACTATGCAACAGAGATCAGCCGTTTAGTGGGGAATAATGGTCATGGGTTAGTTGTGGAGTTAGGCGGCGGATACGGAGGGATGGCTTATTATCTCGTCAGAGATAACCCCAAGATTACCTACATTGACTTCGACCTTCCCGAGAACTTGGCCCTCACAGCCTACTATCTGATGAAGGCCTTCCCGGAGTTGAGTATTGTCCTATATGGCGAAGCAGAATTGGACAAAGGGATCCTACGGGATAACCGCATCTTTCTCATGCCAAGTTTCGAGATCGCGAAAATGCCGAGCAATAGTGCAGAAGTTGTTTTTAACTCATACAGTCTGGCAGAGATGTCCGCTGAAGCCATCAATGAGTATGTGATCCATATGACTAGGATAAGTCGAGAATACTTCATGCACATTAATCACATAAAAAACAGTCAAGTAAAGGCTGACGACTTCGGAATTGAGCGGTATGGATACGAATTGCTTCACCGAAAGCAAGCATTGTGGAACCGAGGTCGTGTGCTTGAACCGGATGAATACGAATTTCTCTATTGCAAAGCTGAATCAAGGAAAAGTGTTGGAGTGATTCCTGGCGATCACCGTTGAGAATGAGATTTGAAGCAGCAGAAGTCTAATTCACATGGAATACGACGAGGGCGCATTGACATGGACAAGAAGGCAGGACTTGTGGATGTCCAGAGAAGGATGCCTTTGAGGGTGTTGTTTCTTTCCAGGAGGACTCTATTTTCTGGGCCTGGAGGGGATACCATCCAGGTCTTAAAAACCGCTGAGGCTCTGAGGGAGAGAGGCTGCTCCGTGGACATCTCGACTGATGCCGAGCCTCGAGTGGAAGGGTATGACCTAATTCACTTATTTAATCTGACACGACCTCAGGAGACATATTTTCAAGCGCATACCGCAAAACGAAGCGGAATCCCGGTAGTGTTATCGCCTATTTACGTTGACTACCGCGAATATGAGCGTAGCGGGCGTTCAGGGCTACGAGGGCGGATCTTGGGTTACCTACCTTCCTCGTGGACAGAAACGATAAAAATCGCCGGACGTCTTCTTGTGAACGGAGAATCACCTATTGAATCCATGAGATTAATCGCCACTGGATATCGGCGTGCCCAAGGGAGACTGTTGTCTATGGCAAGTGTACTGCTTCCAAACTCTCACTCAGAAGAGTTGCGGATAGAGACTGACTTCCCGGAAGCGAGGGGTAAAAGCTATGTGGTGGTTCCGAACGCCATTGATCCGCACTTGTTTTCCCTTGAACGTGTTAAGCCTATGGAAGATTATCGCGATTCCGTGTTGTGTGTCGGAAGGATAGAAGGTCGGAAATGTCAACTGGAACTGGTTCGAGCATTGAACGGTACTGACCTCAAGCTGGTCTTGATCGGGAAACCAGGTCCGAACTATTTAGCATATCTTGACCAGATAAAGCGCGAAATGGGTCCAAATGTCACCTATCTTGGGGAGGTTCCGCATGCGGATCTTCCGAGATACTATGCGGCATGCAAGGTTCATGCACTGGTAAGTTGGATGGAGACAACGGGCTTATCTTCGCTCGAAGCTGGAGTAATGGGGGCAAATATTGTTATTACGAATAAAGGCGATACCGAGGAGTACTTTGGGGAGTTCGCGCATTATTGCTCGCCAGACTCGATCGATTCCATTCGGAGTGCAGTCTTAGCTGCCTACCGTGCGCCGCGATCATCGTTCTTGAGGAAGAGGATATTAGAGAAGTATACATGGGAAAATACGGCAGAGGCCACGCTTTCTGCATATGAACAGGTCTTAGCGAGAACAAGATGAATGAACCCACTTCCAACGCACCATTCCCTCCTGTGAACGGCAATGCACTCAAGAGGAGTCGATTTCGAGAGATTGCTGGCATCCTGGGCCGACTGCGGTATGCAGGAGACGAGGATGGTCGATTTAGGAAATATATACTCTGCCATCTTGTTTGGACTATACTGCGAGGATTCTTCTATAGCCTCTTCAAGTTTACAAGTTCAGGTGTGATCTCGGTTGGCACTCGAGTGCGAGTAGTCGGCCCCAAGAATAATCTTGTCTTCGGGAAGCGATGCAAAATAGAGAGGTGCGTTTATCTCCAGGCGATTAGCCGATCAAAACTGAGGTTTGGTGACGATGTCACAATTTGTGAAGGTACGATGGTTCGACCAAGCGGCCACTGGGGGGGGAATCTTGGATCCGGACTTGTCATGGGGCATCGGAGTTCTATTGGTGCTTATTCATTTATAGGCTGCGCCGGGAGTATATCGATCGGCGACGATGTTATGATAGGTCCGAGAATCACAATCATTGCGGAGAATCATAATTTTTCGGATTTGACGCGTCCAATGAACGGACAGGGAGTTAATAATCGGGGAGTAATCATAGGGAACGACGTGTGGATCGGCGCGTGCGCCACGATCCTCGACGGAGTGACTATCGGAGACCACGCGATCATAGCCGCGGGAGCTGTGGTTACTAGAGATGTTGAGCCCTATGCGATTGTTGCCGGTGTACCGGCGCGAAAGGTCAGGAGCCGCAAAACTGATTTGCCAGCACATGGCGGGTAATCCCTTTTGCGGTGCCAGCCCCGCAAGCATTCTCTTTTGCGCATCCTCTCAGACGCTCAGAATTTCAGCGTACCTATCCGCGATGATGCTCCACCGGTACCGGCGAACAGCGATCTCCTTCATGGTCGCCCTCTGACGCTCCCATTCAGCCGGAGAGATACAATTCAGAAGTTTCGTCAACTCCGCGGCGGTTTTGAAGTAACGCGCCGCGTCCTCCGTGGTGGCTCTGTTGTATATCACATCGAACGCCGCAATCGGGAGCGACAGGTGCATTGCCTCAACCAGGCTGGGATTGGTTCCCCCAGCCGAATGCCCATGGATGTAAAGCGAACAGTGGCCACGCAGCGTGTTGAGTTCCTCTGGGTCATAGATTGCATCGAGAAGGTGCAGATTCGCGTGGTTGGCATAGTGGGCTTTCAACTCGCGGCCAAATGCACTGTTCGCCCAGTTGCCGACCATCACAAATACGTAGCTGGCTGATTGGGAAAACGCTTCGAGAATCATTTCAATATTGTTATCGGCCTGTATCCTTGCCACCGAGAAGGCATAGGGGGCATTAAGGAATGGATAGCGTTGTCGCCACTGCTCCGTGACCGGGGGAAGGGTAATCTGGTCTCCACCGTATTCAATCAGAACGCTTTCCCGTCCATACTCTGCCGCCAAATATGACGCGATCCCCTGATTGTCCGCTACCAACACATCCGCCCACTTTACGGCTATGGCTTCAGAAATCCTAAGAAAGCGACTGGCCCATCGTCCCCATTTTGATCGCTGCCAATCCAAGCCGCCTATATTCAGAATCACACGTTTGCGGAAGAGTCGGGTGAATGGCACAAATATGCCCCCCGAGACGCCGAGGATCAAAACAACGTCTGCAACAAAGCAGCTATCCGCGATAGCTATGAGATCTGAAAGGACACTCTGTGCACCGTTTGCCTTGAAGGGCAAATACTTCAGTCGGGCGGACAGATACGATTTTGGGTGCGCTTGGTAATCAGGACCGCTGCAGTACACAGTAAAATCAAGCGTTTTACCGAGACAGAGAACCAGAAAATGCGCCAGCGTCTCAAAGCCCCCGTATTGCGGGGGCAAACCCATTGTGCCAACTATGGCAACCTTGCGATCTGAACTCATGCAATGCCCTTGATTAACTCCAGCGTTGCTTGCATATGCTGGCGAGAGGATGCGCCAAAAACAATGGACCGTATGCCTTGCTGACCGACATAATTCACTGCTTCGGCGGCCGGAATGGCCCCCGAAGCAAATATCGACATGGCGCTCACTGCATATCTTTGCGGTCCGCGGAAGTAGGTCTCATAGCTGTCTATATCAGGTGACATCAGATAACCCGTTTTGTTGACCGCACCGCACAAAACCGCATTCTCGATACCACATTCCTCCAAGTACGCTGCGAGCCGAGGAACATTCATAGTTAAAAAGCCTGGAGCCGCGTGGAACTTTTTTTCCACATACCGGCAATACTCGACGAAGACCTCTCGGAATCCCAAGCCCAGCAATAGATCGGTGACGATGTTTTGTAGGTATATCACCTTGAAGTCCAGTTTTTTATAAATGCTCATTTCCACATCGATAAGCATCATAAACATTTTGGTGACGTCACCGGTGAGCAGCGAGAGTCCTTTCCCGGCGAATCCCAGCAGATTGAAGGCAGATTGGCTCGACAACACCGTCTGAATTGCCCCAACAATGCCTTGTTCCGCAACCAGGTTTGCGTACTTGTGAGGATAGGGAATCGACGGATAAAGAACCAACTCGGGAAATTCGGAACGATGGGCGCGAAAGTAGTCGCATATCTCCTTGGCCTTGTCGTTGCTGTTTAACATGAACGCATGAATGCCCAAATCGTATGCGGTTCTGTACGCCTCGCAGATCGACGATATGCTATTGAATCGCTCGGCCAGTTGCTGGGCCTTCTGCTGCGACATATGGTTGATACCAAAGAATTGATTGTCGCCAAGAATAACTTTGTCAAGTTGGATCATTCATTTCTCCACGCCGGCATCGGCAAACACCATATCGATTACTTCCTGAGTCATCGTCGCATCGGAAAAACCAGAGAGGTTTGGCTGAGCGGGGTCCAGCGCCCTATCGACAAAGTGAAACATCTCGCGAGTGAACTCGTTGCCACGAACGTAAAATGGCACTGCATTGAAGCAATCCGTAATGTAAACCGTATTCCATCCCTTCACGTAAGGCGGATACTCGTGATTGAGGTAAAGCTTCAGATCGTGTTGATCGGCCAGGATCTTGCCGTTCTCTCCAAGTATCTCTATCTGGTTCGCTGGTTTCCTGAAACTTGCGTCGCTCCAGTTCACCATCAGACTTCCAGTCAATCCACTCGCATAAATCACATTCGTGCGGACTATATCCTCGACTCCGGTGGAGAACACCGGCGTCAGGCAGCTGCCTGTCACCTTTGACGGCTTACCTAGCATGTACACCATGAGATCAATTGCGTGTGAGCCGAATTCGTAGAGGCAACCGCCGCCCCCCTCGCGCTTGCCTCGCCAACCTGAACCGCTCGATGGCTGCGTCACCGTTCGTCCGAACATGTCTGAGCGAAAACTGATGAGGCGTCCGAGCGCTCCCGCATCGATGAGCGCCTTTACCTTCATAAATATGTCGTTGAAGCGGTTCACATAGCCGACCTGAAAAGTTCCTCGTACGTCTTGGCTACGAATTGTTACTCGCCTAGCTTCCTCTGCGCTCAGCGTAAATGGCTTTTCAACAAATATCGAGAGTCCTGCGTCCAGAGATGCGTCGATCATTGGAGTGTGCAACGGGGGCGGAGTAGCAATCACCACCATATCGAGATCCGCTTCCTTTAGCATTCTGTTGTAATCGCCGAACAGGCGAATATCGGGTCTGTATCTAGTGAGTACGTGGCTCATCAGTGGCGAATTGTCCGCAATGGCGGTGACCCTGACGTTGGGATTACCGCCCAGGAGGGCGAGATGGGTAATGCCCATTCGCCCTGCGCCGATAATTCCGGCCTTCAGTGTCCGGTTTGTCTTGATTTGGTCCGCTGGTGTTGCGCAATTGAACTGCGATTTCATTCTCTAACTCTCTCAGCATTCATTTGGTTGGCACTGATCTTCAGTGTAGAACATTTGTGTCCGTCCGGCTAACATCATGGTTATATTGGCTACTGAAACGCCCTTCGGAAGGCTTTGCACTGCGTCATGGTCTTCGTTACGAATCCCAAGCCCAACGACCTCGCATTCCTTGCCAACCAGCATTTTTGCAAGGTGCGGACCGACAAACCCCGTCAAACCTATGACAAAAGCCTTCATTGACAACGCCCCATTCAGCGTACGTCCGCTTGGTTTGCGAGGATGTGCCGCCGGTTGCGTTGCAAATCCTCTTTTACCATCATGTTAACCAGTTGTTCAAAGGCAACATCCGGCTCCCAGCCAAGCTCTTGCCTCGCATAGCTCGAATCTCCGCGCAAGTAATCCACCTCAGCAGGGTGCAGCAGGGCCGAATCGGCTGTCACCTAATCGTGGTAATCCAAGTCTACAGTCTTGAAATCGGCGTCTACCAACTCCCACATCGATTTACTTATACCCGTTGCGACAACGTAGTCTTCTGGGCATCCGCCTGCAGCATCATCCATATGGGGCGCACATAGTCGCCTGCAAATCCCCAATCTCGCTTTGCGTCGAGGTTTCCGATTGTCATCTTGTCCAGTAAACCCAGCTTGATCTGCGCCACGGCGTTGGAGACCTTACGGGTTAGAAACTCCAACCCCCTGCGTGGCGATTCGTGATTGAACAAAATACCGGAGCAGGCGAACAAACCATAGCTCTCGCGATAGTTGACTGTCGCGAAATGTCCATAGAGCTTGGATACGCCATAAGGGCTTCGAGGATGAAAGGAGGTCTTCTCGCTCTGCGGCGGTGGCGTCGAACCAAACATCTCACTTGAGGAAGCCTGATAGAAACGGATCTTGGGGTTTTCCGTCTTGATGGCTTCAAGGATGCGCGTAACACCCAGAGCAGTAAACTGACCCGTTAATTCGGGCTGGTTCCACGATGTAGCCACAAACGACTGCGCGGCAAGATTGTAGACTTCGTCTGGATCGCTCTGACGGATCGCGTTTGCCAGAGAGTTCTGATCCAACAAATCTCCCGGGATTATAGTAATATCTTTTTCAACATGGGAAATCCGCTCGATATTGATACTGCTGCTACGCCGCACAAGCCCGTAAACATTGTATCCCTTGGTGAACAGTAATTCGGTAAGATAGGATCCATCCTGCCCTGTAATGCCTGTGATTAACGCTGACTTTTTCATCTGTCTTCCTAACAACTCCCCTGAAGATTATCATGACACGCACTTGAT
>Ga0181525_10001173_pt1 | contig 22586 bp, 17 predicted proteins | sample PEATcosm2014_Bin_48_FD_121100 | JGI IMG/M metagenome (GOLD analysis project Ga0181525, IMG submission 121100) | Peatland microbial communities from MTU Mesocosm Facility, Houghton, MI, USA - PEATcosm2014_Bin06_10_metaG | ecosystem: Environmental > Terrestrial > Soil > Wetlands > Peat | place... | reverse complement strand
GGAAGACCTCCCGGGGCTGGCCGGGGCGGAAGATCTCGCGGGGCGGGGTGTCGCTGGAAACCTCGCTAGCGGCCGGGCGGTCAGGCACGGGTCAGCTGATCCGCACCCGTGGGTCGAGCAGCGCGTAGACCATGTCGACGACGATATTGGCCAGCACCACGAACACGGCCGCGAACACGACGAACCCGACGATCACCGGCCCGTTGTCGGTGTCAATGGCCTGGACCGATACCTGGCCGAGGCCGCCGAGGCTGAAGACGGTCTCCACCACGACGGCGCCGCCGAGCAGCTGGCCGATGTCCACGCCGAGCTGTGAGACGACCGGGGTGAGCGCGGCGCGGACCGCGTGCCTGAAGATCACCCGCCGCTCGGACAGGCCCTTGGCCCTTGCCGTCCTGATGAAGTCCTCGCCGAGCGTGTCGAGCAGTTGGCCGCGGGACAGCCGGGTGTAGACCGCGGCCTGGACCGCGGCCAGGGTGATCCAGGGCAGCAGCATGTGCCCGACCCACGGGCCGAGACCCTGGCTGGGCCCGGCGTACCCGGTATCGATGAACTTGATTCCGTGCTCGTTGAGCGGCACGAAGATGTACAGGATGAGCAGCTCGCCGATCACGAAGGTCGGCATCGACAGGCCGATAAGGACCCCGACATTGGAAAGCCGGTCGAACACGCTGCGGGCCCTTGTCGCGCTGATGATGCCCACGGCGAGCCCGACGACCAGCCAGAGGACCAGGCCGCCGACGAGCAGGGAGGCGGTCGGCGGCAGGTCCTGCCGCACCATCGTGTCCACCGACTCGCCGGTGAAGTAGGAGAAGCCGAGGTTCCCGTGCAGCAGGTTGTCGATGAAGTGCCAGTACTGCACCGCGATCGGCTGGTTGAGGCCGAGGTTCCTTATCACCTCGTTGATGACCTGCGGGGTGGCCGCGCGACCGGCCAGCTGGCGCGCGACGGTGATCACCGGGCGGGCGAAGAACAGCAGGAACGCCGCGGAGGCGACAATCCAGACCACCACGATGCCGGTGAGGATGCGGCGGATGAGGAAACCGAGGAGCGCCACGTCAGTTCCCTCCCGGCGCCGTTACGCCAGGGGCCCTGTCGACGAGCGCCGTCAGCTTCGTCCGGCGCCTGCGGCGCCGCGCGCCCGCGAGCACCCGCTCGGTGCGCGGGTCCATCGCGTCCCTGATCCCGTCGCCGAGCAGGTTGAAGGCGAGCGTGGTGATCAGCAGCGCAGCCGCGGGGAATAGCACGTACCACCAGGCCACCGTGTAGAAGTTCGCCGCGTCCTCCAGGATGTTCCCCCAGCTCGCGGTCGGCGGCTGGATGCCGAGGCCCAGGTAGGACAGCGTGGCCTCGAAGACGACGGCGGTCGGGATATACAGGGTGGCCAGCACGAGCACCGGCGCCAGCAGGTTCGGCAGGATATCGATGAACATGATCCGGAACGGCCCGGCGCCCAGCGACCTGGCGGCCTCGATGTACTCCTTCTCCTTGATCGCCAGCGTCTGGCCCCTGACCACCCTGGCGATGGCTGCCCAGGAGAAGAAGGCGATGACGGCGATCATCTCCGGCAGGCTCGGCCCGTACACGATGGCGAGCGCGAGTGCGAGCACGACGTAGGGGAAGGCGAGCACCGCGTCGGTGAACCTGGCAAGGATCGTGTCGATGACACCGCCGAAGTAACCGGCGATCAGCCCCACGGTGACACCGGCGGCCGTGCCGAGCGCAGTGGTGACGAAGCCGATGAACAGCGAGATCCGCGCGCCGTAAAGGATGCGGATGAACAGGTCGCGGCCGGTGCCGTCGGTGCCGAGCCAGAACCCGGCGGTGCCCGGCGGCACCGGGTTGCCCGCCACGGTCTCGCCCTGGATCGGGTAGGCCGTGTCCGGCGGGTGGTGGGTGATCGCGACGAACGCCGGCGCGGCGATGGCGAGCACGATCATGACCAGAATCACGATCAGCGCGCCGACCGCCACCTTGTCCTGCCGGAGCCGCCGCCAGGTCAGCTGCCACTGGCTGCGGCCCTCGATCTTGGCGACACCTTCGGCTGCCTCGGCCGCGACGGCCTGCTGGCCGGCGAACTCGATCCCGCTGATGCTCATGGAAGTTCGCTCCTGCCTGCGGCCGCGAGGTTCTCGCCCGCCTCGACCGGGAAGTGGCAGGCCGTCGCGTGCGTGGCCGCGTCACCCGCCTTGACCTCGAGCAGCGGTTCTGTCTCGCTGCAGAGCGGCTGTGCCTTCGGGCAGCGCGGGTGGAACCTGCAGCCCGAGGGCGGGTCGATCGGGGACGGTACCTCCCCGGTCAGGATGATCCGCTGCCTGCTGGCCGCGGCGTCCGGGTCGGCGGCGGGGGCGGCGGACAGCAGCGCGGTCGTATACGGATGCCGCGCCGAGCCGTACACCAGGTCCTGGGGACCGCGCTCCACGATCCGGCCCAGGTACATGACCGCGACGACGTCGCTGACGTGCCGTACGACCTCCAGGTCGTGCGCGATGAACAGGTAGCTGAGGCCGAAGTCCTGCTGCAGGTCGGAGAGCAGGTTCAGCACCTGGGCCTGGATCGACACGTCAAGCGCGGAGACGGGCTCGTCGCAGATGATCAGCTTGGGCCGCAGCGCGAGCGCGCGGGCCACGCCGATCCGCTGGCGCTGCCCGCCGGAGAACTCCGAGGGGAACCGGTTGTAGTGCTCGGGGTTGAGCCCGACCCGCTCCATCAGTTCCTGCACCTGGCGCTTGCGCTCGGCGCCGCTCGCGGTCCCGTGGATGGCGAACGGGTCGCCGATGATCGCGCCGACCCGGCGCCTTGGGTTCAGCGCGCCGTACGGGTCCTGGAAGATCATCTGGATCTCCCGCCGGAACGGGCGCATGCCGCGGCGGGACAGACCGCTGATCGGGCTGCCCTCGAACGTCACCTTCCCCGAGGTGATCGGGATCAGGCCGGCGATGCAGCGGGCGAGCGTGGACTTGCCGCTTCCCGTCTCGCCCACCAGGCCGACAGTCTTGCCGCGCGGGATGGAGAACGTCACGTCGTCGACCGCGTGGACCTGGCCGACCGTGCGCCGGATCAGGCCGCTGGTGCGCACAGGGAAGTACTTGACCAGGTTCTCCACCATGACCAGGGTGTCGGAGTCCGCCGCGATGCTCACCCAGTCACGCTCCCGTCCGGCTGGACGACGCCGGCGACGGTCCCGTCCGGCCCGATGACGCCTGCTACCTCGGCCTCGAATACCTCGGCGGCCGCCTCGCCGCGGCCCTCCTGTACCGTCCTGGCCCGTAGCGCCTCGGCGTCTTCGCTCAGGCCGGCCGCCTGGAGCGGCAGCCAGCACGCCGAGCTGTGGTATCCGTCCTGGGTCACCGGGCGCAGCCCGGGTTCCTCGGTCAGGCACCGGTCAAGGACGTAGCCGCAGCGCGGGTGGAACTTGCAGCCCGACGGCAGGTTGATCAGGCTGGGCGGCGAGCCGGGGATCGGCCGCAGCCGGTCGACGGCCGCGGAACTGCTCGGTATCGACTCGAGCAGGCCCTTGGTGTACGGGTGGTGCGGCGAATAGAAGATCTCCCGCTTGGGCGCCTTCTCCGCGGCCCGGCCCGCGTACATGACCATCACGTCGTCCGCGATGTCCGCCACCACCCCGAGGTCGTGGGTGATCATGATCAGCGCGGTGTTGGACTCCATCTGCAGGTGCAGGAGCAGGTCGAGGATCTGCGCCTGCACGGTGGCGTCCAGCGCGGTCGTCGGCTCGTCGGCGATGATCAGCTGCGGCGACAGGGCGAGCGCCATCGCGATCATCACCCGCTGCCGCATGCCGCCGGAGAACTGGTGCGGGTAGTCGGTGACCCGCTGCTCGGGGCGCGGGATGCCGACCTTGCGGAGGAGATCCACGGAGCGCTCGGCGGCTTCCCTCTTGGACACCGACTTCTCGTGCGCCCGGATGATCTCGGCGATCTGCCAGCCGACCCGGTAGAGCGGGTGCAGGCTGGTCAGCGGGTCCTGGAAGATCACCGCGATGCGGGCGCCGCGGATCCGCCGCATCTGGTCCTCGCTCAGCTGCAGCAGGTCGGTGCCCTCGAAGGAGGCCTGGCCGGACACGTTGGCGCCCGGGGTCAGCCCGAGCAGGGTCTGGGTCAGCACCGTCTTGCCGCTGCCGGACTCGCCGACGATGCCGAGTGTCTGCCCAGCGTCGACGGCGAACGACACGCCGCGGACCGCCCGCACCACGCCGTCCGCGGTCGAGAAGCTGACGGCCAGGTCAGTCACCTCTAGCAGGCTCAATGCACCCTCCCGGCCCCATCTGGGCTAATCACGGCAAGCGTCGCACACGATTGTAAATACCAGCAATATGGGTCCGGCCGGAAAGCCCGCAGGTTCCCGGCCGGACCATGACGCTGTCCTCCGTTAGCGTCAGCCGCCGGCTATCCAGAGGGCGGTGATGTCGGGAGCACCGATGTTCGGCGCGAAGATCGCCGTCGGGTAGGTCTGGCCGTTAGAGGCGATGCCCCTGATCCGCGCGCTCGAGTACACCGCAGTGTCCTGGCTCATGATCGGCACGATGGCCGCGTCCGACATGATCTGCATGTCGGCCTGGTGCCAGAAGCTCCCGGCTGCGGTCAGCGAGCTAGCGGTCTCCGCCTGGGTGATCAGCGAGTTGACGGTCGCGTTGTCGTAGCAGCCGTCGTTGACCGTGTTGATCACGCAGTTCGGGCCCTGGAACAGGGCCTGGATCACGGTGCGGCCGTTGTTGCCGAACCAGTCGGGGAACCAGATGGCCTGGCCGAGGTCCCACTGATTGGCCTTGTTGTTCTCCGGCGCGTTGCCCAGGTCCACGAAGATCGACGAGCCCGGCTCGGGCTTGCTAACCAGGGTGATGCCGCAGGGCGCGAGCGAGGCCTGGATCGCGGTGAAGATGCGGGTATCAGAGGAGTCGTTCTCGTACATGTAGGTCAGGCTGACGCCGTGCGGGTAGCCGGCCTTGGTCAGGTCGGTCTTGCACATCGCGATGTTGCCCTGGCCGTTGTCGTCGGGGTACAGGTTGTAGTTCTGGTAACCGACGTTGCCCGGCGGGATCACCGTGTTGGTGACCTGCGCGACGGCAGGCCCGCCGATCGCCTTCACCGCGGCATCCTTGTCGAGGCCGTACTCGACCGCCTGGCGGACGAGCAGCTTGCCCGCGGCGCCGCCCGCGTCCGGGCTGCGCAGGTTGAACACGACGTAGGGGAACAGGTCCGAGTCCGGCCAGATCTGGAAGTTGGACACCTTCGAGGCGACCAGCGACGGGATCGACGACGGGTTGATCGGCGTGTCGCTGTCGATCACGTCCTGGGTACCGGCCTGCAAGTCGGACAGCTGGGTCTGCGCGGAGGTCACGCCGAGCGTGTCGATGACCTCGCTCACGTACTGGTGCCGCAGCGGGTCGGTGGACTGCTTCCACGCCGGGTTGCGCACCAGCGTGATCGACTTGCCCGGGATGTAGGAGCTGATCTGGTACGGCCCGTCGGAGATCGTGTGCTGGTCCAGCTGCAGGCTGTTCGGCACGTAGGCGTCGTACTCGACCGGGCGGGCCGAGTCGAACGGCATCGCCATCATGTAGAGGAAATCGCTGATCGCCGAGGTCAGCTTGAACGAGATCGTCATCGAGTTCGGCGTGGTGATCCCGGTGATGTTATGCGCGTTCTGGTAATTCGCGATGTTCGCCGCGGTCGGCGCGTTCGACTTGATGGCGAAGAACGCGGCCTCCGCGGTGCAGTAGGCCTGCATGCCGACGACCGCCGCGTAGTAGTAGGTCGGGTTGCCCACCGGGCTGACCGGGTTGCACATCGCCTTCCACTCCCGCAGGAAGTCCTGCGAGGTCACCTGGCGCGCGGGGGTGGTGTTCCAGTCCACGCCCGGCCTGATATGGAACGTGTAGAGGGTCCCGTTGTCGGTGACGCCGCCGTTCGCGGCCGTCGGGACCACGGTCGCCACGTCCGCCGCCGGCGTGGTGTCCGTCGTCCAGCCGGCGCTGGCGGTCGTCGGGGCCGGCACGGTCGGATACTGCACGAGCTGCCTGGTATAGGCGTGCTCGAGCTGATAGTCCACCGTGTAGTAGGCGGGCACGGTGTCGAGGTGGTCGGGGCCGGAGGCGGAGACAATGTGCAAGATCCCGCCGGACTGCGGTGTGGTGGAGGAGCTGGTGGCCGCCGGCGCACTGCTCTTTGCCGAGCTGCTGCACGCGGCGAGGCCGGCCGCGGCAAGCAAGGCCGCGGACAACATCACGTAGCGCTTAGGCGCACTGGTCATGGGCATGTTTTCCTTTGTCGCGAACTCAGCTGAGAACGAGGCAGCCGTCCGGGCCCCCGATCTCATCGGTCACTGCCTATCTGGAGATTGTGCGTTGCGGTCCCCGAAATCCAGACCAAAACCGCCGTCGTGGCTCGATTGTGATGGAAAACGTCCTGGGTTTGTCACTACGCGGACGCGGCAGTCACGCTCCGTGGTGGCCCGAGCAGGTTAGCACCGGGCCACCACGGAGCCCCGGTCAGGAGCCCGCCAGCCAGAGGTTGGTGATGTCGGCTTCGCCGATGTTCGGCGCCCAGATTGCGGTCGGGTATCCGCCTACGCCCCGGACCCTCGAGCTCGCGTATTCGGGGAAGTTCTGGCTCATCAGCGGCACGATGGCCGCGTCCGACATGATCTGCTCGTCGGCCTGGTGCCAGAGGCCCCCGGCGGTGGTCAGCGACGACGACCCCTCCGCCTGGGTGATCAGCGAGTTGACGGTCGCGTTGTCGTAGCAGCCGTCGTTGACCGTGTTGATCACGCAGTTCGGGCCCTGGAACAGGGCCTGGATCACGGTGCGGCCGTTGTTGCCGTACCAGTCGGGCACCCATGCCGCCTGGCCCAGGTCCCACTGGTTGGGCTTGTTGTTCTCCGGCGCGTTGCCCAGGTCGACGAAGAACGACGAGCCGGGCTCCGGCTTGCCCTTCAGGGTGATCCCGCAGGGCGCGAGCGAGGCCTGGATCGCGGTGAAGATCCGGGTATCGGAGGAGTCGTTCTGGTACATGTAGGTCAGCGTGACGCCGTTCGGGTAGCCGGCCTTGGCGAGGTCGGTCTTGCACATCGCGATGTTGCCCTGGCCGCTGTCGTCCGGGTACATGTTGTAGTTCTGGTAACCGAGGTTGCCCGGCGGGATCACGGTGTTGATGACCTGCGCGACGGTCGGGCCGCCGATCGCCTTGACCGCGGCCACCTTGTCCACGCCGTACTCGACCGCCTGCCGGACAAGCAGTTTGTTGGCCGCGCCGCTCGCGTCCGGGCTGCGCAGGTTGAACACGATGTACGGGTACGTGGTCGACCAGGGCCAGACGTGGAAGTTGGAGTCACCCGAGGCCAGCAGCGACGGGATCGACGACGGGTTGAGCGGCGTGTCCATCGGCAAGTCCTCGGTGCCGGCCTGCATGTCCGACAGCTGAGTCTCGGCCGAGGTCACGCCCTCGGTCACCACGATGCTGGAAACGTAGTCGTGCCGCAGCGAGTCGGTGGACTGCTTCCACGCCGGGTTGCGCACCAGCGTGATCGACTTGCCCGGGATGTACGAGCTGATCTGGTACGGCCCGTCGGACAGCGTGTGCTGGTCGAGCTGCAGGCTGTTCGGCACGTAAGCGTCGTACTCCACCGGACGGGCCGAGTCGAACGGCATCGCCATCATGTTCAGGAAGTCGGTAATGGCCGAGTTCAGCTTGAAGGAGATCGTCATCGAGTTCGGCGTGGTGATCCCGGTGATGTTGTGCGTGTCCTGGTAATTGGCGATGTTCGCCGCGGTCGGCGCGTTCGACTTGATGGCGAAGAACGCGGACTCGGCGGTGCAGAATGCCTGCATGCCGACGATCGCGGAGTAGAAATAGGTCGGGTTGCCGACCGGGCTGACCGGGTTGCAGAACGCCTTGAACTCCCGCAGGAAGTCCTGCGAGGTCACCTGGCGCACCGGGGTCGAATCCCAGTCCACGCCCGGCCTGATGTGGAACGTGTAGAGGGTCCCGTTGTCGGTCACCCCGCCGTTCGCGGCCGTCGGGACCACAGTGGCCACGTCCGCCACCGGCGTGGTGTCGGCCGTCCACCCGGCGCTCGCGGTAGTGGTGTAGGGCACACTCGGGTACTGCACGAGCTGGCGGGTGTAGGCGCGCTCGAGCATGTAGTCCGCCGTGTAGTAGGCGGGCACGGTGTCGAGGTGGTCGGGGCCGGAGGCGGCGACGATGTGCAGCGTCCCGCCGTACTGCGGTGCCGTTGAACTGCTGGCCGCCGGCGCACTGCTCTTTGACGAGCTGCACGCGGCGAGCCCCGCCGCGGCCAGGACGGCCGCGGACAGCACGAAGAAGCGCTTTGGCGCACTGATCATGGGCATTTTCCTTTGTCACGAACTCGGGCGAGATCAAGCCAGCAACCGACACGCCCCCCGGGGAAAGCACGCACCAGCAAAGGCGACCGTTCAGTGGGCCCGATCTCGGCAGTCAAGGCCTATCTTGACCAGCCTGCGCACGCCCCCGCTGGAAATCCAGGCCAAAGTCCGGCCGTGGCTTGATTGTGACTAAAAAAGGCCTCTCCCCGTCATGGAGGCTCACGGTCGGGGGAACCGCGCTCACCGACGGCGAGCGCTGTCAGGTCCGGCACCGTCAAGTCGGGCGCGGTCAGGTAATGCCGTGGCGGCGCAGGATGTCGGCCACGTCGCCGAACTCGTCGTCGTCACCGGCGTCGGCCTTCTTTCCCTTGCGCGCCTTAGCCGGCTGTGGTGCCGCCGTGGCGGGCTGAGCCGCCGTCGCGGCTGGCCTGGTGGCCAGCTGACCTCCGGTCGCGGCCGGGAGCGGCTGCTGCGTCCTGCTCGCCGTGGTGACGCCCTGCTTGCCCTCGCCTCCCCTGACCCGCCGTCGCCGCAGCGGGCCGGACACGACGAACAGCAGCGCCGCCACACCGGCCACCGCGATCCCGGACCACACCTTGGTGGAGAAGACGAAGCCGGACGCGAAGTCGCCGATGGCCACCCCGATCTTGAAAAGCATTTCCACCGAACCGGTCAGGTACGCGGCCAGCGGCAGCAGGGACCAGGCCGCCCCGCGCAGGCCGGAACCGGCACCGCGCCGCCGCATCACTAGGTAGCTCAGCACCAGGCCGACTCCGGTCAGTCCGGCGGCCAGCGGCAGCCAGAGCCAGGAGAGCTGGTGGTACGTGGACATGTGCGCCTCCCGGTGGTCCCTGGTAGCAGTTTAGGTCGTAATCCGGCTACCGGGCGCTGGTGCTGTCCCCCGTATTCGCCGGGGGATTTACACCCCCGCGCACGTACAGTCCGTCCGGGCCGACGGCGAGGTCGAGCAGCGAGGACACCACGGTCCGGCCGGGCGCCGGATCGATCGGCAGCAGCGACGGCACCGCGATGACCCGGCACCCGGCCGCCTGCGCCGAGGCCACGCCGTTGGGCGAGTCCTCCAGCGCGAAGCAGCGGCCGGGGTCGGTGCCGACGAGCTTGGCCGCGAGCAGGTACGGTTCCGGGTCGGGCTTAGTGGCGCTGACGTCCTCGGCGCAGACACGCACGTCGAACCGCATACCGGTGACCGCCAGCACCGCGTCCATGAACCGCCGCTCGGATGAGGTGACGAGTGCGTGCGGCAGGCCCGCCGCCGCGACCGCCGCGAGCAGCTCACGCGCGCCCGGCCGGACCGGCACGCCGCCGCGGCGGACGCGCTCGTAGATGTCGGACATCAGCCACTCGCCGACCACCTCGGGCGGCACGGGCCTGGTCGCCTTGGTTTGGAAGTACCGCACCGTCCGCGCCAGGCTGCCGCCGAGCAGCTGGACCTGGTCCTCCTCGGTCCAGTTGGCCCCCAGCCTCGCCATGACCGCCGTCTCTGACTGCAGCCACAGCGGTTCTGAATCGATCAGCAGCCCGTCCATGTCGAACAGAACCGCCGTGGTCGCATCGGTCATACGCTGAAGTACTTTGCCTCGGGGTGGTGGACGACGATGGCATCGGTGGATTGCTCGGGGTGCAGCTGCATCTCCTCGGACAGTTCAACGCCGATCCTGGACGGTTCGAGCAGCCGCATCACCTTGACACGGTCGGCGAGGTCCGGGCAGGCCGGGTAGCCGAACGAGTACCTGGCCCCCCGGTAGTCAACGCGGAAGAAGCCGTCCAGATCGTCCGGGTCCGTGGCACTGAACCCGAGCTCGCTCCGGATCCTGGCATGCCAGTACTCGGCGAGCGCCTCGGTGAGCTGGACGGACAGCCCGTGCAGCTCCAGGTATTCGCGGTAGGCGTTCTTCGCGAACAGCTCGGCCGAGGCCTCGGCTATCCGCGGGCCCATGGTGACGAGCTGGAACGCCACCACGTCAGCCCCGTCCTCCCTGGTACCTGATTTACCGGTTTGCTGCGGCCTGAAGAAGTCGGCCAGGCACAGCCGCCGGTCGCGCCGCTGCCGCGGGAAGGTGAAGCGCTCGAGCTCGGTGCTGCCGTCCTCGCCGAGCACGATCAGGTCATTCCCCGAGCTCGCGCACCGGAAGTACCCGTAGACGACCGCCGCCTCAAGCATGCCTTGCGTCTGCACGCGCTCCAGCCACAAGCGCAGCCTCGGGCGGCCCTCCGTCTCGACGAGCTCCTGGTAGGAAGCACCGCCGCCGCGCGTCGGCTTGAGCCCCCACTGGCCCAGGAACAGCGCCCGCTCGTCCAGGTAGGCGGCGTAGTCGGCCATCGGGATGCCCTTGATCACCTGCGTGCCGAGGAACGGCGGCGCGGGCACGGGGACATCGATCTTTACATCAGAACGGGCGGTGGCATCACGTCCGGGCTCGTCCCCCGTATCCCTTGCCGCTACCGGCCGGACCCTGCGGGTTCGCAGCTCGGGCAGCTTGGCACCGGGCACGCCGCGCTTGACCGCCATGGCGGCGTCCATCAGGCGCAGCCCCTCGAACGCGTCCCTGGCGTACCGCACCTCGCCGTCGAACAGCGCGGCCAGGTCCTGCTCCACGTAGGCACGGGTGAGCGCGGCGCCGCCGAGCAGCACGGGCCAGCGTTCTGCCAGACCCCGTGAGTTCAGCTCGGCCAGGTTGTCGCGCATCACCACGGTCGACTTGACCAGCAGCCCGGACATCCCTATGACGTCCGCGCCGTTTTCCTCGGCCGCCGCGATGATCATCGAGATGGGCTGCTTGATGCCGATGTTGATCACGTCGTAGCCGTTGTTCGACAAGATGATGTCGACCAGGTTCTTGCCGATGTCGTGCACGTCGCCCTTGACCGTGGCGAGCACGATCTTGCCCCGGCCCGCTTCGTCGGTGCGCGCCATGTGCGGCTCGAGGTAGCCGACGGCGGCCTTCATCACCTCGGCGGAGGTCAGCACGAACGGCAGCTGCATCTGCCCGGATCCGAACAGCTCGCCGACCGTCTTCATGCCGTCGAGCAGCACGTCGTTGACGATCTCGAGGGCGGGCCGCTGGGCGAGGGCGGTGTCCAGGTCGGCCTCGAGACCGACCCGCTCCCCGTCGATGATCCGGCGCTTCAGCCGCTCCCACAGCGGCAGCGCGGCAAGCTCGGCCGACCTGCTGGCCTTCAGGTCGGCCGCGTCCACTCCCTCGAACAGCTCAAGGAGCCTCGTCAGCGGGTCGTAGCCTTCGCGCCGCCTGTCGTAGACGAGGTCCAGCGCCACCTGGCGCTGCTCATCGGGTATCCGCGCGAGCGGCATGATCCGCGCCGCGTGCACGATCGCCGAATCGAGGCCCGCCCGGACGCACTCGGCGAGGAATACGGAGTTCAGCACGGCCCGGGCGGCGGGCTTGAGGCCGAACGAGACGTTCGACACGCCCAGCGTGGTCTGCACGGTGGGGTGGCGGCGCTTTAGCTCGGCGATCGCCTCGATGGTCTCGATGGCGTCGCGTCGCGTCTCTTCCTGGCCGGTCGCGATAGGGAAGGTCAGGCAGTCGACGATGATGTCCTCGACCCGCATCCCCCAGTTACCCGTCAGGTCGGCGATCAGGCGCTCGGCGATGGCGAGCTTCCACTCGGCGGTGCGCGCCTGGCCCTGCTCGTCGATCGTCAGCGCGATCACCGCGGCGCCGTGCTCGCGCACCAGCGGCATCACCCTAGCGATGCGCGAGTCGGGTCCGTCGCCGTCTTCGTAGTTGACCGAGTTGACCACCGAGCGGCCGCCGGTCAGCTCCAGGCCGGCCTCGATGACGCCGGGCTCGGTCGAGTCGAGCACCAGCGGCAGCGTCGCGGCGGTGGCGAGCCTGCTCACCACCTCGCGCATGTCGGCGATGCCATCGCGGCCCACGTAGTCGACGCACACGTCGAGCAGGTGGGCGCCGTCCCTGGTCTGGGTCCGCGCGATCTGCACGCATTCTTCGTACTTGCCCTCCAGCATGGCGTCGCGGAAGGCCTTGGACCCGTTGGCGTTGGTCCGCTCGCCGATCGCGAGGAAAGCGGTGTCCTGCTGGAACGGTACGTGCTGGTAGAGCGAGGCCACCCCGGGCTCGGGGCGCGGCCGCCTCCTGGCCGTGCGGCGACCCGCCGCCCGCTCCGCGAGCGCGGCGGTGTGCTCGGGCGTCGTCCCGCAGCAGCCGCCGACTAGCGAAAGCCCGAACTCGGTGGTGAACCTGTCGTGGGCATCCGCGAGCTGACCAGGGGTCAGCGGGTAGCGCGCGCCGTCCGAGCTCACCACGGGCAGCCCGGCGTTGGGCTCGCAGGACAGCGCGACGCGCGCGTGGGCGGCCAGATAGCGCAGGTGCTCGCTCATCTCACCGGGCCCGGTCGCGCAGTTCAGCCCGATCATGTCGACGCCGAGCGGCTCGAGAGCGGTCAGCGCGGCGCCGATCTCGCTGCCGAGCAACATCGCCCCCGTGGTCTCGATGGTGACCTGCACGATGATCGGCGCATCAGGGGCCACGCGTGCCGTCGCTCGCTTACATCCGATGATGGCCGCCTTGGCCTGGAGCAGGTCCTGGCAGGTCTCCACGATCAGCGCGTCGGCACCGCCGCGCAGCAGGGCCTCCGCGTTGACCTCGTAGGTGTCACGCAACTCGCGGAACGTGGTATGGCCGAGCGTGGGCAGCTTCGTGCCTGGGCCGACCGAGCCGAGCACCCAGCGTGGACGGCCCGGCGTGGCCCAGCGGTCGGCCGCCGCGCGGGCCAGCCGGGCGGACGCCTCAGACAGCTCGGCGATCCGGTCGGCGATCCCGTATTCGCCGAGATTGCCGAGGTTCGCGCCGAACGAGTTCGTGGTCACGCAGTCCGCGCCTGCCTCGAGGTAGGCCTCGTGGATCCCGGTGACGATGTCCGGCCTGGTTACGTTCAGTATCTCGTTGCAGCCCTCGTATCCTGCGAAATCATCGATGGTGGCATCGCTGGCCTGGAGCATTGTGCCGATAGCCCCGTCTGCCACCACCACTCGCTCGGCGAGTGCGGTCCGTAGCGTACTCATTACCCCCCAATCTTAGGCAAGCCATTGTAGGCATCGCTCCGAAGTTTCCGTGGGCCGACGGACACGCCGGCAGGTAACCCGATGAGCAAGGCTGACCACGTAGGCTGTAGGTGCGACCCTGAGCTTGTGCCGTGCTCGACCTACTGGGAGGTGGCGAGTCATCGAGTTCAACGATATCGGGGACCTCACATCTCCGGTCGCCATCGCCGGGTTCGAGGGCTGGAACGATGCAGGCGAGGCCGCCAGTGGGGTAGTCAACCACCTGGGCATCGCCTGGCAGGCGACGCCCATCGGCGCCATCGACCCCGAAGATTACTACGACTTCCAGGTCAACAGGCCGGTGGTCGAGATCGAGGAGGGCCGGACCCAGCGGCTGATCTGGCCGACAAGCAGGATCTCGCTGGCCCGTGCTCAGCCCGACGGCGACTCCGCGCCGCCTACCGGGCTGGCCCGCGACGTCGTCCTGATCCATGGCATCGAGCCGAACATGCGCTGGCGGGCGTTCAGCGAGGAACTGGTGGGAAGCCTGGAGAGCCTCGGCGTCGAGCTCGTCATCCTGCTCGGCGCGCTGCTCGCGGACGCGCCGCACACGCGGCCGGTGCCGGTGTCCGTCGGCTCCTCGAACACCAAGCTGGCCAGCGCCCTGAGCGGCGTGGGCCGGAGTGACTACAAGGGTCCCACCGGGATAGTCGGGGTGTTCCAGCACATCTGCGCCGGCGCGGGCATCCCCACCGTCTCGTTGTGGGCGCAGGTGCCGCACTACGTGGCTCAGCCGCCGAGCCCGAAGGCGACGCTGGCGCTGCTGCGCGGCGTGGAGGACATCCTCGACGCGCCACTGCCACTGGCCGACCTGCCTGACGAGGCGCGTGCCTGGGAGCGCGGGGTCGACGAGCTCGCGCAGCAGGACTCCGAAGTCGCGGAGTACGTCCGGACCCTCGAGGAGGCGAAGGACGCGATGGAACTGCCTGAGGCCAGCGGCGACGCCATAGCGCGCGAGTTCGAGCGGTACTTCAGGCGGCACGGGGGCGCGGGAGGCTCGCCGGGTACGGCCGACATCTGAGGCGCTGGACCGAGCCTCTAGGCTGTGCCTCTAAACCGGGGGCCAGGGGACGGCGGGCCAGTCCGTCGGCGGGTACGGGTGGACTCGGTGCTTGAGGAGCGTTTCCACCCTGATCATGGTGGCACTGATCTCGCTCTCGGTCAGCAGATCGGCGAGCTCGGCGGGCAGGCCGCCCTCGGTGAGCTCGGTGTTCAGACGGCGCAGCGCTTCCACCGAGCGCCTCGGCAGGCTCTTGCCCCGCCACTGCCACAGCACGGTGCGCAGCTTGTAGTCCTCGGCGAAGCACACCCCGTGATCGCAGCCGTACAGGTGGCCGTCGGCGACCGGCAGCAGGTGCCCGATCTTCCTGTCGGCGTTGTTCACCACGGCGTCGAACACGGCCATATCGCGCAGGCCCGCATGGTCGGTCCGGCGGGACAGGGCGATCAGGTCCACGTCCACGTCATGGTCGATCCACAGCTGGCACATGCCGGGTCCGAACGGCCCGTCCCGCATCACCGTCGGCGGGACCACATCCCAGCCAGCCGCACGGGACACCGCGTAGGCCGCGACCTCCCGGCCGGCCAGCGTGCCGGTGGGGAAATCCCACAGTGGCCGCTCGCCGGCGATCGGCTTGTAGACACACGCGATCTCGGCGGCCCCAGTCTTTTTCCCGGCCTGCGCGCCGCGGGCGGGGCGACCCACGGGCCTGATCGTGCAGTACAGGGTCGCGTTGGACGCGTCGACCAGCCGCCCCTTGACCTCCAGCTTCCCGGTAGCGAGCAGGTCAAGGGCGGCCTGCTCGCCGTCTTCGGTGTCCGCCGGGTCAAGCATGGCCGGCGCGGTGGCCGTTCTGCCGCGGGCAGATGTGTCCGTCCGCATCCAGCGGCAGGCCGCACAGGGGACACGGCGGCCGGCCCGCTGAGACGATCTTCAGCGCCCGCTGCGCGAAGGCACGGGCGGCTCCCGGCGTGATCCTGACGCGCAGCACGCCCGGGCCGTCGGCGGGGATGTCATCGGCCAGCGGCTCCACCGGCTCGTCCGATTCCTCCTGCGCCTCGATGACCACCATGCCGCCGTCGCCGTCCCACGCCAACGCGATCGCGCCCACCCGGAAATCCTCGAGCAGCGGCAGGTCAAGCGGCTCATCGTCGACAAGCGCGGCCGGAGCGGCGGCAGGTACCTCGGATCCGCCGGTTCGCCTGAGCACCTCGTCGAGAAGCTCATCGATGCGCTCCGCCAGCAGGCTCACCTGGAATTTCTCCAGGACCACACTGGTCACGCGGCCAGTGGAGGTGGCCTGCAGGTAGAAGATCCGCTCTCCTGGCTGCCCCACCGCGCCCGCCACGAACCTCTCCGGCGGGTCGTAGAAATAGACAGGCATAGTCCTATCCTCGCGTGTCCGCCGACTGCCGGCGACTAGAAGTTACCGGGTGGCCGTCTGCCTGGTTGCTGGTGGCGCCACCTACCATGGCTGCCGCGTCCGCTCCGCCGGAGCCCCCGCCGACAGCCGCGTCGCTGGCGTCCCTGTGGTCGTGTTTCCCGCCTTGGCCGTGCGAACCGGGGCCGACCCGCGGCATGAGGTCATCCACCCCGCCTCCTCTGTCGTTCATCCGGACCAGGAAGGGCCGCAGCGGCGTGTACCGGATCACGGTCAGCGAGCAGGGATCCGCCTGGATCCGCTGCAACTGATCGAGGTGCAATCCCAGGCTATCCGCGACGATTGCCTTGATGACATCGCCGTGCGAGCAGATGAGGTACGTCGCGTCCTGGCCGAGCCGGGCGTTCCAGTCCCTGACCGCGGCCACCGCCCGGTGCTGCATGTCGGGCATCGACTCACCGCCAGGGAAGGTCACCGCGCTCGGGTGGGCCTGTACGACATGCCAGAGCCGCTCACGGGCCAGCCGTTTCAGCGGCTGGCCGGTCCAGTCTCCGTACTGGCACTCCCCTACCCGGTCGTCGGTGAGGACCGGCTGACCGTCCCGGCCGGCGGCGATAGCCGCCGCGGTCTGCATGCAGCGCTCCAGCGGGCTGCTGACGATCGCGGCAAGCGGCAGCGGAGCGAGCCTGGCCGCGAGCGCGGCCGCCTGGGCCTGACCTCTGTCATCCAGCGGGATGCCCGGCGTCCATCCGGTCAGCACATGGCCGGTCGTCGCGGTAAGCCCATGCCGGACCAGCAGAACCGTCGTCACGCCTTCCGACTCTAGCCGTTCCGCGGCTAGCGCCCGACCGTTGCGCTGCCTACTCCGGCAGCGCCTGGTCCGCCGGGCGGACCTGGATGACGGGGGCTGCGGGATCGGGCTGATCCACCGGGCCGAGCGGAACGACGGGGTCGCCCCGGACAACTGGGCCTACGACCGGGGCCGGCTGGACGACGGGGGCGGGTCGGACGACTGGCTCACCGATGATGAACAACGCGGAGCCGAACTCAATCCGGTCCCCGGCCCGTACCGGGACAGGCTCGCGGATCAGCCAGCCGTTCACCCTGGTGCCATTGTGCGATCCGAGGTCGCGGAGCAGCCACCCGTCCTCGACCCGGACCAGCCTGGCGTGCAGGCGCGACACCGACAGGTCGGCGATGCGAAGGTCGCATTCCTGGGTCCGCCCGATGGTGAAGCTGGTCCCGCTGCCCGGCGGGAAGAAAAGCGGCATCGGGACACCCGGCTGACCAGATCCGCTGCTCTGAGGGGGACCGGGGAGACCATGGGGACCGGGGGAACCATGGGGGTCATGCCACCGCGGCGGGTGGCCATGCGCCGCCTCGTGCCCCGCCATCCCCGGATACCCCGGTGCGGCCAGGTGCGTCGCCGGAAACCCGGGAGCGGGAATCCCGTACGGCCCCGGCGGGATCGCGGGCAGCGGCATCGGATCGGGTTCGTCCGCACGCCGACCGCAGAGATAGGCCCACGCCCGGGCCAGCAGATTGGGCCGACGCGGCGGGATATCGGTGAACAGGCGAGCCAGCTGGCCATGATCCTTGGCGCCGAGGGCGCTCTGCATCCGGTAGATGAACGTCTCGTGCGAGAGCCGGCCGTCGACGAACTCCTTCTTGAGCTCGTCGACCGCGTGGTCACGCTCCGCGTCGGAGGCGCGGAGGAACTCGGGCGTTGTAGGCGTGTCCGCCGCCGACCCTCCCATGAAATGGAGTATCGGCATCATCCGCCGTCAGGGCAAGGGGATGACGCAGATACCTGCTAGTCTGGCACGCCCGTGCTGGTCATGGCGGGGGTGTCCGCCTCCGCGCCGTAGGCACCTTGCAGCGGGAAGTGGCAGGCCGCCATGTGGCCCGGGCCGAAGGAGCGCAGCAGGGGCTCCTCGGCGGCGCACCGCTCCTGCGCGAACTCGCAACGGGTGCGGAACCTGCATCCGGATGGCGGGTTAACCGGGCTCGGCAGCTCGCCCTTGATGGCGGCGCCCTGCTTGAACCGCTCGGCGGTGGGATCGGGCACCGGGATGGTGGCGATCAGGCCGGCCGTATACGGGTGCGCGGCGCGCTCGTAGATGTCCTGCCCGGAGCCGATCTCGACCAGCTTGCCCAGGTACATGACGCCGATCCGGTCCGCCATGTACTTGACCACGGCGAGGTCGTGCGAGATCACCACGTAGGTGAGGCCGTGCGAGGCCTGCAGCCGCTTCATCAGGTTCAGGACCTGCGCCCTGATCGACACGTCGAGCGCGCTGACCGGCTCGTCCGCCACGATCAGCCTCGGGTTCAAGGTGAGCGCCCTGGCCAGGCCGATGCGCTGCCGCTGGCCGCCGGAAAACTCGTGCGGGTACCGTTCCACCGCGTTCCGCGGCAGGCCGACCTCGCTCAGCAGCTCGAAGACGCGGTCCCGCTGGGAACGCTTGCTGCCGAGATGCTGCACCGCGAGCGGCTCGCCGATGATCGTCCCGACCCGCATCCTCGGGTCCAGGGACGAGTGCGGGTCCTGAAACATCAGCTGCAGGTCGCGGCGCTTGCGCCGGAGGTTGGCGCCGCGCAGCTTGGACACGTCCACCCCGTCGAGCGTCACCGAGCCGGAATTCGGCCGCTCCAGCGCCACGATCATCTTGCCGATCGTGGTCTTCCCGCATCCCGACTCGCCGACCAGGCCGAATGTCGTGCCGGCCGGCACGGAGAAGGAGACATCCGACACCGCATGGACACTGGCCACCTTGCGCTGCAGGACCGCGCCCGAGGTGACGGGGTATTCCTTGACCAGGTTGCGCAGGTCGAGCAGCGGAGCGGTGCCGTCCCCGTCCGTCACCGGAACCTCGCGCGCTGCTACCTCAAGGCGGCCATCGGCCGTCTGGGTCAGGCCCGCGGCGATGACCACGGGCTGACCGGCCGCTCCGGACCCGTTGGTCGCCGCGGTGTCGGCCGCGCCGGTCTCGGGGATCGGCGCGTCCTCCACGAAGCCCGGCTCGGCGACCGGTGCGACCAGGCCGGTGCTCACGGCGTCGGGCCCGCCCTCGCCGATCAGGGCGAGGGCGAGCGGTCCGTCGACCGGGTGCCAGCAGGCGAACAGGTGGTCGGAGGTCTTGCCCGCCAGCGGCGGCTCCTCGGCACGGCACTTGTCCGTGGCCCGCGAGCACCTGGGCGCGAAACGGCAGCCCTGCGGCGGGTGCGCAAGGTCAGGCGGCAGGCCCGGAATGGCGTGCAGCGCCTTCCTCGCGTCCTGGCTGAGCTGGGGGATGGAGGCGAGCAGGGCCTGGGTATAGGGGTGGTGCATCTCCCTGAAGAGGTCGTGGACCTCGGCGGTCTCCACCACCCGGCCCGCGTACATGACGTTCACCCGGTCCGCGTGCCCGGCGATCACGCCCATGTCGTGGGTGATCAGCAGCATGGCCATGCCGAGCCGGTCCTTCAGGTCCCTGAGCAGGGAGAGGATCTGGGCCTGGATGGTGACGTCAAGCGCGGTCGTCGGCTCGTCCGCGATCAGCAGCTTCGGCTCGCAGGCCAGCGCCATCGCGATCATCACGCGCTGGCGCAGGCCGCCCGACAGCTGGTGCGGGAAGTCGTCGAGGCGCTCCTTCGGCCTGGGCAGGCCGACCAGGGACAGCACCTCGACCGCCCGGTCCTGCGCCTCGGACCTTGAGGCGCCCCGGTGCAGCCGCACCGGCTCGCCGACCTGGTAGCCGATGGTCTTCGTCGGGTCGAGCGAGGTGAGCGGATCCTGGAAGATCATCGCGACCTCGTTGCCGCGGACCCGGCGCAGTTCCTCCTCTTTCAGGCCGACGAGCTCGCGACCCTCGAGCTTGACCGACCCGTTGACGATTGACCCGCCTGGTGGCAGCAGCCCCATGATCGACAAGCCCGTCATTGACTTGCCGCAGCCGGACTCCCCGACGACGCCGAGCGTCTCTCCGCCGTCGATATGCATGTCAACGTTGCCGACAGCCTGTACGACGGAGCTGGTGAGCTTGATGTGCGTCGACAGGTTCTGGATGTCAAGGACTAGGGCCATCAGGCCGCTACCTCTCGTGTGTGGTGGCTTTGGGTGATCATCCCTGCTCGCCCGGGCGGTGGGCGGCCGCTACCGGCGTCTGAGCCGCACGTCCATCGCGTCCCGCAATGCGTCACCTATGAAGTTGAGGCCCATCACGGTGAGCACGATGCAGGCACCGACCGGGAAGATCTGCCACCAGTATCCGTCCTCGAGGAAGTTACTACCGTTGGCCAGCTGGTCGCCCCAGTCCACAGCGGGGAAGTGCAGGCCGAAGCCGAGGAAGCCGACGTAGGAGACGGCCAGGATCGCGTCCGCGACCTGGAAGGTCACGTTCACGATCACCACGCCGAGCGCGTTCGGCAGCAGGTGCCTGGATATCAGGCGCCAGTTTCCCGAGCCCGCCGTTCGGGCGGCAAGGACGAAGTCGCGCTCTCTCAACGTGAGCACCTCGCCGCGGACCAATCGGGCTGGAACCTGCCAGGCGAAGAAGCCGATAACCAGGCTCAGCGACAGCACCGTCGCGCCGAACTTGACCGCCAGGATCAGGACCACGAACAGGAACGGCACGGCAAGGAACACGTCGACGACCCGCATCATGACCGAGTCCACGATCCCGCCGACCAGGCCGGACACGGCGCCCCAGAGCGCGCCGATCACGATCGCGACGGCCGCCGCGAAGAAGCCGATCTCCAGCGCGGCCTGGCCGCCCTTCATCATCCGGCCGAGCTCGTCGAACCCCTCGCCGTCGGTACCCAGCAGGTGAGCTCCCGTAGGCGCCTGGTTCGCGATGATGGGGTTGGTGTCGAGTTGGTCGGTGTGGTAGATGAGCGGCCCGATGAACGAGAACAGCACAAAAAAGACGAGGATGCCGACGCCGACCACGGCCAGCCGGTTGTTCCTGAACTCGCGCAGGGCGAGCCGCCACCCGCTCTGGACCGCGCCGATCTCGCCGCCCTCGGGGGCGCGCTGCACGTCCAGCGGCGGTAGAGAGTTCATCGCCACGACTGCCTCCTTACCTCAACCTGGCCGGTCAGGCCAGCCGGATACGCGGGTCCGCCACGGTGAGGGCGATGTCCGCGATCAGGTTGCCGACGACGACGAGAACGGCGCCCGCCAGGGTGTAGGCGAGCATCACCGGATAGTCGACCTTTTGCAGGCTCTCGAAGAAGAGCAATCCCAGGCCGGGGTAGTTGAACAACGACTCGGTGATCAGGTTGCCTGCTAGTAGCCCGGGCAGCGAGAGGCCGACCAGTGTCACCATCGGCAGGCTGGCGTTGCGCACCAGGTGCCGCAGCAGCACGAGCCGCTCGGGCAAGCCTTTAGCCCGGGCCACCTTGATGTAGTCCTGCGCGAGCACGTCCATGGACGCGGAGCGCATATATCGGGAGTAGCTCGCGACCGTGATCAGGGTCAGCGTGGCGATCGGCAGCGTCATCGCGTTCCAGTCGCCGATCACCACCCAGATGGACTGGGACTGGCTGCCCTCGAAGCTGAAGATCGGGAACGAGAGCGCGAGCACCTGGATGAGGATAAGGCCGAGGAAGAACGACGGCATCGAGTAAAGGATGAACGCCGCGCTGGTCGCCACGTTGTCCCCGATGGAGTTCCGCTTGACCGCCTGGAAGATGCCCAGCGGTATGGCGATCGCCACGGCGAGCACCAGCGAGATCCCCGACAGGTACAAGCTGCGCGCCGTGCGCTCCTGGAACAGCGCCAGGACGGACTGGTTCTCCACGTAGGAGTAGCCCAGGTTGCCGTGCAGCAGGCCATCCACGTAGTGCCAGTACTGCACGATCACCGGGTCGTCGTAGCCGTTGGCCAGGTTCCACGCGTTGACCTGGGCCGGCCTCGCCGACAGGCCGAGCACCGCCCGGGCAGGGGACGGGTAGGCCAGGTGCAGGAGGAGGAAGATGAAGATGGAGACGCCGACTACCACGACGATGGAGGTAATGAGCCGGCGTACCAGGTAGGTGACCATTGATCCTGCCTTCCCTCCGCGGCGCGGGCCGCGGACCGGGCAACCATGCGACACCGGATCATCTGGCCGCATGTCGCCCGAACCTCTGCCCTGGCCTCCGGTGTATCACCAGAGGCCAGGGCAGTCCAGCATCAGCCGGATGTTACTTGGTGAAGTACCAGAATTCCGGCGTCGCGTAGTACTGGGTCAGGTTCTCGAACGCGATGGGCGGGCCAGAGATGCTGGTCTTCCAGGCCCAGATGTTATCCGGGTTCGGCTGGAACTGGACCGGCTGGTTCGCGGTGAGGAACGACGCCTCACTCTTCACCGCTGCCGGGTCACCGCCCGAGATCGAGGCGTTGATCAGCGCGTCAGCCTGCGGGTTGCTGTAGTCGCCGATCTGGTCGGACCCGCCGGTGTTGAAAAGGCCGAACGTGGTCGCGTAGGGCACGTCGGTCTCACCGCCGAAGTCCTCCATCGCCCACTTGTTCTCGTTCGCCGGGGCGTACGGGTCAAGGTAGTTGGCGATCATGTAGTTGAAGTTGCTGCTCTGCAGCGTGATCTTGATGCCCGCCTGCGACGCCTTGGACACGAAGTCGGTGGCCTGCTCGCCGATCAGCGACGGAGACGTGCTGTAGATGTAGTTCCACGCCAGCTTGGTGCCGGCCGGGATGCCCGCGCCGCAGTTACTGGGGCCGGTGCCGGGGCTCGAGCACGTGTCCGTGCCGCCCGGG
>Ga0181525_10001167_pt1 | contig 22615 bp, 16 predicted proteins | sample PEATcosm2014_Bin_48_FD_121100 | JGI IMG/M metagenome (GOLD analysis project Ga0181525, IMG submission 121100) | Peatland microbial communities from MTU Mesocosm Facility, Houghton, MI, USA - PEATcosm2014_Bin06_10_metaG | ecosystem: Environmental > Terrestrial > Soil > Wetlands > Peat | place... | reverse complement strand
TCGCGTTCTTGCTCGCCAGGCCGATCGTGGTAAGCATCGCGACCTGAAAATAAATGTCGCGCTCCAGACCGCGCACGGCCGTGGCGAGCACGGCGCCGATCACCCCCAGCGGCACGGCGAGCAGAATCGCCGTGGGAATGGACCAGCTTTCGTACAGCGCCGCCAGACACAGAAACACGACGATCAGCGACAGCGTATAGAGCATCGGGGTTTGCGCCCCCGCCGCGCGCTCCTGGTAGGACTGGCCGGCCCAGTCGACTGAGAACCCAGGTGGCAGCTGAGCCACGAGCTTGACGATTTCCTTCATCGCATCGCCCGAGCTCACGCCCGGCGCCGCCTGGCCGTTTATCTCCATGGCCGAGACACCGTTGAAGCGCTCCAGACGCGGGGAGCCATAATCCCAGTGCGCGTTGGTGAAGGAGGCCGTGGACACCATCTGCCCGCGACTGTTACGCACGTACCAGCGGGCGAAGTCCTCGGGCACCATCCGATACGGTGCATCCGCCTGGATGATGACGTGCTTCACGCGCCCGCGGTCGATGAAATCATCGATATAGCGCCCGCCCCAGGCGACCGACAGCGTCGTGTCCACATCCTGCATCGCCAGGCCAAGCGCACTGGCCTTCTGCGCATCCACATCCAGATGGAATTGCGGCGCGTCCTCCTGACCATTCGGACGCACATTGGCGAGCAGCTTATCCTTCGAGGCCATGAACAGAAACTGATTGCGTGCGGCGGTCAGCGCGTCATGGCCGTGTCCGTTGTCGTCCTTCAAGAACACATCGAAGCCCTGCGAGTTACCCAACTCGGTCACCGGCGGGGGTGCGAAGGCAAAGGCCATCGCATCCTTGATCTGAGATAACGCGCCGTAGGCGCGGCCCTGCATGGCCGGAATGGTTTGGCCTTTGCCCTGGCGCTCGCTCCAGTCCCTGAGCAACACGAAACCAATGCCCGCATTTTGCCCGCCGCCGCTGAAGCTGAAGCCGGCGACCGTAAAAATCGACTCGACTGAGGCCTTCTCCTGCTTAAGGAAATAGTCCTGCACCTGATCCAGAGCGCGCCAGGTGCGCTCCATGGTAGCTCCGACCGGTGTCTGCACCAATGTGAACAGATAGCCCTGGTCCTCATCGGGCAAGAAAGCGGTCGGCAGACGGATGAACAACAGCCCCATGAGCGAGGCGATCAATAGATAGATGACCATGTAGCGAAACGGCTTTCCCAGCATGTGGGCAACGCCGCCGCGGTAGCGCCGACTACCGTTCTCGAAGTGTCGATTGAACCAATTGAAAAAGGCGAGATTCGAGTGATGGCCGCCTTTCGGCACCGGCTTAAGCAGCGTCGCGCACAGCGCCGGAGTCAGCACGATCGCGATGATCACGGACAGAACCATCGCCGAGACGATCGAGATCGAGAACTGGCGGTAAATCACCCCAGTCGATCCGGCCAGAAACGCCATGGGAATGAAGACCGCCGACAGCACGGTGGCAATGCCGATCAGGGCACCCGTGATCTGATCCATGGAGCGGCGCGTGGCTTCGACCGGCGAGAGTCCCTCTTCGCTCATGAGCCGCTCGACGTTCTCGACCACGACGATCGCATCATCGACCAGCAGGCCGATCGAGAGCACGATCGCGAACATGCTCAGCATGTTGATCGAAAAGCCGGCGATGTTCAGTGCCGCGAAGGTGCCGAGCAATACGACCGGCACCGCAATGGTCGGAATCAATGTGGCGCGGATGTTCTGCAGGAACAGCAGCATGACCAGGAACACCAGCACGATGGCCTCAAGCAGCGTCTTGACGACCTCCTCGATGGATTTGCGCACGTACGGCGTCGTATCGTAGGGGATGATCGCCTTGAGCCCGGGCGGCAGTCGCGGCTGTATGCTCTTGAGCAGCGCCGAGACTCCGGCGACGGTGCGCAGCGCGTTGGCCCCGGTCGCCAGCGTGATGCCCATGCCGGATGCGGGCTGGCCGTTGTACTTGGCCTGGAAGGCATAGGTCGCCTGGCCCAGCTCGACGCGGGCCACATCGCTCAGATGCAGCGTGGAGCCATCGCTGCCACTGCGCAGCACAATGGCGCTGAATTGCTCGGGTGTCTGCAGTCGGCCGAGCGCTGTGACGGTCGCGTTGAGCTGCTGTCCGGGCACCGAGGGCACATCGCCGAGTTGACCGATCGAGACCTGAGCATTCTGCGCCTGCACCGCCGTAATGACGTCCCCGGGGGTGAGCGCATAGGCGTTGAGCTTGTCCGCATCCAGCCAGATGCGCATGGCGTATTTGGCACCGAACAGCTGTATCGTGCCGACACCTTCGACACGGCTCAATGGATCGACCACGTTGCTGGCGATGTAATCGCCGATGTCGCCGGCGCTCAGCTTGCCGTCTTCGGACACGAAGCCGATCGCGAGCAGAAAGGCGCTGTTGCTCTTGCTGACGATGATGCCCTGCTGCTGCACGATCTGCGGCAGCAACGGCGTCGCCTGCTGCAGTTTGTTCTGCACCTGCACCTGCGCGGTATCCGGATTGGTGCCGCTGGCAAAGGTCAGAATGATCGCGACGTTGCCCTGGCTGTCGCTGGTTGAATCGATGTAGATCAGACCGTCGAGCGCGGTCATGTTCTGCTCGATGATCTGAGTCACCGAATCCTCGACGGTCTGAGCCGAGGCCCCCGGGTAGGAAGCCGTGATCGACACGGCCGGAGGGGCAATATTCGGATAGCGTGCGATCGGCAGCCGCGTAATCGACACAATGCCGACCAGCATGATGATGAAGGCGATCACCCACGCAAAGATGGGCCGATCAATAAAGAAGCGCGACAACATAGGAGGGGGTGCGAACTAGCGCGCGGCAGTCGCAGCGCCCGCAGCGCCGTCGCTCGGCGCGCCTGTAGCAGCCGCTGCGATCCCGCTCGCAGCAGTCGCCTCCACCGGCTTGACGGGCATGCCGGGCTGCACCTTCTGCAGGCCTTCGACGATCACTCGATCGCCCGCGACCAGACCGCCGTCCACGAGCCATTGATTGCCCACGGTGCGCGAGACCTTCACCTCGCGCGGCTCAACCTTACCGTCGTGATTCACGATCAGGGCGGTGGCATTGCCCTTCGGATCACGCATGATGGACTGTTGCGGCGCCAGCAGTCCCTGCGCGAGCACGCCCTCGCTGAGCACGGCGCGCACGTACATGCCCGGCAACAGCAGGCCGTCCGGATTGGGCACGAGCGCCCGCAATTGGTAATTGCCGGTGGTCGGATCCACCGTGACTTCGGCGAACTGCAATTTGCCATCGTGCTCGTAGCGGCTGCCGTTGATCAGTAATATTTGGACCGGCGCCTCGTTGCCCATGGCTTTCACGCGCCCGTCGACGATTTCCTGGCGCAATTGCAACCACTCCCGGCTCGACTGACTGACATCGACATAGATCGGATCGAGCTGCTGGATCGTGGCCATCGCTGCGGTCTGATTGGCGGTCACGAGCGCGCCGGGAGTCACCGTGGACTTGCCGATGCGCCCGCTGATCGGCGCAGAAATATGGGCGTACGCCAGACTTGTCGCCGTGCTGTCGACGGTGGCCTGTGCCGAGGCGACGTCCGCTTGCGCCTGCGCCAGCGCCGCGACCGCATTGTCGTTATCCTGCGCGCTGACGGCATCGATCTTGATGAGCTCGGCGGAACGTTTGGCCGCCAGGTTAGCCGCGGCCAAAGTGGCCTGCGCCCGCTGCAACGCCGCCTTTGCGCTGTTGTACTGCGCGCGATAGAGCCGCTCGTCGAGCTCGTACAAGGGCTGTCCGGCCTTGACCAGCGCGCCTTCGGTGAACAATCGCTGCTCGACGATGCCGCTGACCTGGGGCCGTACGTCGGCCACCAGATGCGCATTGGTCTGGCCGGGCAACTCGCGCGTGAGTTCGACGGACTGCGGCCGCAGGGTGACCACGGTAACCTGTGGTGCGAAGCCGGCGCCCGGCATGCCGTGAGGGGCGCCGGCACCGCAGGCGCTCAGGGCGATCGTTGCGGCGCCCACAGCGCAATAGCGAATAGCAGCTTGAGACACAAGCCCTCCAAGAGAATGAACGTTCATTCTATGGGCAGCTGAATCACGGTGCAACCGCAATCGCCGCGATCCACGCGCTGTCGGCGGAAAGCGACTTGACCGCGCAACGCCCAAGGCCCGAGCATTGCGCGCCCAGGGAAGTAGCGCTGCTTAGGGAAGCCGCATATGCATTTGCTGATAACAGGGACGATCATTCATCGCGCCGCCGTGAGGATTGGGGGGTGCTGACAGCGAACCGGTGCGGCGCGTGAGCGGCCCAAAGATGTCCTTGCGGCAGCGGCTGAACGTCTCGCGAATTGCGATTTCCTATCCTCGTCTGACCATCACGGCGTGGCTGCTGGTCGGCGTCTCAGGTCTGATTGCGGGCTGGAGACTGCCCATTGCGCTGTTCCCGGATATCGCCGCGCCGGTGGTGGTCGTCACGATTGCCGCGCCGGGGCAGTCCACCGAGACGGTGGAGCGCGACCTGACCGTCGTGATCGAGCAGCGCCTCTTTGGCATACGTAATCGGGGCCATATCACGTCCACGACCTCCCCTGGCGAGGCCGCCGTTACGGTGCCCTTTGATATCGGCCTGAGTCCGAGTACGGCCGAGATCCGTGTGCGCGCAGCGTTGCGCGGCCTGACCCTGCCGCCAACGGCACGCCTTGAGATACACCCCATCGATCTGGACGAATCGCCCATCGCCACCTATGCGGTGGCGCCGCTGAATGCCGCGAGCGCACTCTCGAGCATCGCGCCCGAGGTCGAGCGGCTGCGCTTGCAGATGGCGGCAGTACGCGGCGTCGCACGCGTGCTCGTGTCTGGCTTGGAGGCACCCGGGCAGCCAGCACCACCGGAGCGCGTGCGCCTGAACGGGGCCCCCGCGGTGGCGCTCGAGGTTGTCAAGACAGCCGGTGCCAATACGCTTGAGGTCGCAAGCCTCGTCAGCCGCATTGTGCAGGATGGGCCCTCGAGCGCGGCGCTGCGCATCGAGACCATGCGCGCCGAGGCGCCGTTCATACGTGAGGCGACCGGCGCGACGCTCGAAGCGCTCTGGATGGCGGCCGTGCTGTCGGTACTGGTGATCTACGCGTTCCTGCGGCGCATGGCGGCCACTGCCATCTCCGCGCTGGCCATACCCACATCGTTGCTCGGTACTTTTCTCGTCATGGCGCTGGCCGGTTTCAAGTTCGAAACCATCACGCTGCTCGCCCTCGCACTCGTGATCGGCATCATCGTCGATGACGCGATCGTTGATGTCGAGAACATCGTGCGCCATCTGCCTACTGCCAAAGATGTGGACAGCGCTGTGCGCCAGGCCACCGATGAGATCGGTCTCACGGTCACGGCAGCGACCTTGACCATTGTGGCCGTGTTCGTGCCGGTCGCCATGATGGGCGGCGTGGTCGGAACATTTTTTCGCCCCTTTGGCCTGACGATCTCGGCGGCTGTGCTGACCTCGCTGCTGGTCGCACGCACGCTTACTCCCGTGCTCGCGGCCCAATGGCTCGGCCGCAGCCGCAAGCCGCCCGCCTCCCCGAGCTGGCGCCGCTTTTGCCATGCGTATCGAAGCCTGCTGGTGTGGGCACTGGCGCATCCGCGCACGGTGCTGTTGATCGCAACGGTATTCCTCTTCGGCGGCGTGGCGCTGGTGCCGCTGATTCCGCAAGGCTTCATACCGGCGCTGGATCGGGGCGCATGCGAAGTGCACTTCTCGCTGCCGCCGGGCTCGGGCTTGAGCGCGAGCGATCAGGTCGCCGCACGTCTGGCGCAGCGCGTCACTGCGGACCCCGACGTCGCCCGAGTGCTCTCGGTCTCGGGCAGCGTTACCGGCGAGGCCGACAGCGGTGTGCTGTATGTCGCGCTCAGGCCCGATCGGCATTCGCGCACGCAAAGCGTCGAGGCGCGACTGCGCCGAGCACTGGCACCAATGGGACTGGCGGAGATCAGTGTGGAGGAAGTCCCCATCATCGCCATCGCCGCTCAAAAGCCCCTTGAGATCGTCCTGACCAGCAATGACAACACGGCGCTGGCGCTGGCTGCCACGCGGGTGCTGCACCAGATTTCGCGCTGGCCCGGTGTCGAGGATGCCGGCATCTCAGGTCTGGGGATGCGCGGGGATCACACCTGGCTGCGACATGAAGGCCGCTCCGCCGCCGTGGTCCGCGCTAATTTGGCCGATGGCGTCGCCATCGGTACGATCGCGGCGCGGGTGCGTGCCGAGTTTCCAGCCCCGCTCACGCCCGACGTTCAGCTCGAGCTTGCCGGCCAATCGGCGCAGGCCAGTGATGTCTTCTCGCACTTTACGGCCGCACTCGGGTTGGCCATCGTCGGCGTGCTGGCCGTGCTGCTGGCTCTGTTTCGCAGCTGGCAGGATCCGGTTGCGATCATCAGCTCGCTGCCACCGGCGGCCGTGGGCGGCCTGTTCGGCCTGTTCATCACGCGCAGCGACTTTGGCATCATCTCGCTGCTCGGGCTTGTCTTTCTGATGGGTCTGGTGAACAAGAACGCCATCATCCTGGTCGACCGGATCAATCAGCTTCGCGCTGCAGGTCTCTCGCGCAGCGAAGCGATTCTGGAGGCCGGACCGGTACGGCTGCGTCCAATCATCATGACCACCTCAGCGGCGGTACTCGCGATGCTGCCAATCGCCATCGGCCTGGGCGCAGGCGCCGAGCTCAGAACACCGATGGCCGTGGCGATCATCGGCGGCCTGCTGACCTCCACGGTGCTCAGTCTTGTTGTCGTGCCGGTGATCTATCAGCTGCTCGACTCACTGAGGCCGCGCTTTGGCGGCGGATCGGGTTGAGCGGGGGCTTGGCCACAATCTGCAGGCGCTTGGGCGCCGGCACGCACCAGATGTCGAGCGGCTTTCTGCGACCACGCAGCTCGAACTGCGCCAGCTTCAGAAAGGGTACCGATCCTCTGTCAGTGCGCTTGGATGCGCCATCGGCATCCAGCGCAGCGGCCACCTTGTCGGTAAAGAGAACCTCGCCGCCGCGCGCGCGGCTGCACAGACGCGCCGCGACATTGACCGTGTCGCCCACGAGCGTCTTAGCTTCACGCCCTGGCGGTCCGAATGCGCCGAGCGCGACATCGCCCAGGTGCATGCCAATGCCGATGCCGGTCTTGATCGACAGTTCGCTTTGCCAGCGAGTGGCAATGGGCGCGAAGTGCTTGAGTATGGCGAGCCCGGCGGCGAGCGCCTCGCGCGCACCGCTTTCGCTCGCAGCGCTCATGCCAAATCCGGCCATCATGCCGTCGCCGGCCATGTGATAGATGTGTCCACCATGCAATTCGGTGGCGCGCATGAGTACGCCATAGAACTCAACCAGCAGTGCTACGACTTGAGCCGGTGACAATTGCTCAGCCAGTCCGGTGTACCCGCGCAGATCAACGAACAATACGGTCGCGCGGATGGTCTGCGCGACCTGCGGCGGCGTTTCGAGAATAGTGACTGCCATCGTTGCTCCCCGGCCGAAGCCCCGATGTTAACCCAGCATCGATGACGGCGTTGATGTGCCGGGAGCAGCGTCATTGCCTCAGTGGCCGCACGCGACTCGCTCAGAGTTTTAGATTCAGTCTAGAGTGCCCCATTGGGCTCAACCGCAACCGTCTCGAGCGCCCGTCTCAGCAGGCTCGCTTCGCGCGGAAATATTCGGCTGCAAGCCTCGCAGGTATCCGATAGCAGTTGTGCGCTCTGCGCGGAACGCTGTTCGGTTTCGAATTGGCTCAGCAACGCGGCGGCCAGCTGAGCCGCTCTGCGCTCGCTCTGTGCGCGCAATCGATAGGCTGCGGCGCGCACCGGCGGCAAAGGCTTGACCAGCGGATTCACCTGAATGCGGCCGATCATGCGCGCCAACTCAAGCAACGTGCGCTCGTGCGCGGCACGCGCGCGTGCGGCCTCCAGCGCAACAATGGCCTGCTGAGTCTTTTGAGTGATGAAGGACTGATTGGCGTGCATGCGCCGCCGAATGTAGTCCTGCGCTTGCCGGGCGACTGTGAGGCGACGCACGGGCTTGAATACTCTTGCAGGTTTGTCGGTGATCCCCGACAGCGGTTCGCGCTCACGCATAAGGGGTTCCGTCCTTATGCGTCTTGCCGTGCGCAGCGCCCCAGCGCAGATCGATATCCGGATACTCGACGTCATCGGCATCGGGACGGCGTGAACCGATCTCCAGGATCAGCGCATCGGCGTCGCTGCGGTTTTGCAGGTGATGGGCGTTGGCAACGCCGGCCGCAAAGCCCGCGCAATCCCCGGCTCGCAGGGGCTCCTCGGCGCCGTCTGTCACCAGCACGACCTCGCCGCTCACGACATAGATGAACTCGTCCTCCAAGCTGTGCCAGTGGCGCTGGCTCGACCAGACGCCGGGCGCGAGGCGCAGCAGGTTGACACCAAATTGCGTCAGACCCGCCGCATCGCCCAGTATGTTGCGCACCCGCTTGAGACAAGGTTGATCAAATGGCGGTGGATATCCCGAGCCGATGCGCTGGCGCGTCGTCGCCAGATCAATTTTTTTACTGCCCTGCTTCATTGATTCCTTCATGCTCTCTCCCAGCATCAGAATTGCACCGGCCCGCGATCCATGCTGCACCCACGCACGCACGGGCCAGCGATAGTAACCCTCGATGATCTGCTCGGATCCGGGATGCGGCAGCTGGCCGTGGATCGCGTAGCTCTGCGCGGCAATGTCCGGGGCAGCTGCGGCCATCGTTGCCTCTGGCGCCTCGGCACAGCGCGGGGATGAGCACGCAGCCTGTGGCTTTGACTGGCATACTTCGAAGCGATGACCCCTTGGAGCGGCGGGACTTTAATATATGAGACCACTATTGCAGTCGATGACTTCGGCACCCGTGCTTATCGCTGCGCTGTCGTGCGCGCACCTCGCTTACAGTCAGGAACGCACTTCCGCACCACCGTACTGGGCTTACGCGATCGATCCCCCTGAGGATCTGGCTGCCACGCGAGCACGCTCTACGGATAACACGCCCGTACACGTGCCGGGCAGCGCGAAGACCTTGACCGTGGCCCAGTCGCAGGATCGCTTCAATGTGCCGGACTGGCATCCCGACGATCATCCCGTGATGCCCGACATCGTTGCGCGCGGCAGGCCGCCGGATGTGTTTGCCTGCGGCTACTGCCACCTGCCGGATGGACTCGGGCGCCCCGAGAACTCCAGTCTGGCGGGACTACCCAGTGCTTACATCGTCGAGCAATTGGCCGATTTCAAGAGTGGAGCGCGAAAAACCTCCGAGCCCCTGCAGCAGCCCATCGGCACAATGAACACCGCGGAGACCAAGGCGACGGAAGCCGAAGTGCAGATCGCCGCGCAATACTTCGCCAGCCTGAAACCCAGGCCCTGGATTCGCGTGGTGGAAGCCGGCACCGTGCCCAAGACCCGCATCGCCGGCTGGATGCTGGTGCCATTGAGCAGCGGCGAGCGCGAACCGATCGGTCATCGCATCATCGAGGTGCCCGAAAATACGGAGCAAACTGAGCTTCGTAACGATGCGTCCGGCTTCATCGCCTACGTGCCCCCAGGCAGCATCAAAAAGGGAGAGGCCCTGGTCCGATCCGGTGGCGCGGGAGTCACCATCCCGTGCGCCATTTGCCACGGGCCGCAACTCACAGGCCTGGGCAATGTGCCATCGCTGGCGGGGCGCTCGCCCAGCTACATCGTCCGGCAGCTCTATGACATCCGCGATGGAGCGCGCAGCGGGCTGTCCGTGCAGCTCATGGAAGCCGTGGTAGCAAAATTGAGCCTCGACGACATGATCTCGATTGCCGCCTATACGGCCTCGCTCAAGCCTTAGCGCCGGCAGCCAGCGGCGCGAGTCATCGCGCCTGAGTCATCGCGCCTTATAAAAGAGGTAGTCCGCGCTGTAATCGACGCGCACCTCGCTGCCGGCCTGCGCGGCACTGCAGCCGGCTGCCGGTGCCTTGCCCCCGACGGTATGCAGACGCTGAATACTCAGCGTGTGGCTCAAGAGGCCAGATCCGGAAGTGGACTTCGCACGCAGCAGCAGCCACGCAATAGCGTCGGGATCCGGGCCGTTGTCCCGAGCCACGACTTCACCGACTACGGCACTGCCATCGCTGGCCTGCCAGGTCGGGCCCGCAAAGTGCCGGATAATCGGCTTGCCCGCGCGGTCCGATAGTTGCGCTTCAGGCGCTTTCAGTACCCACGCGAAGTGTGCCGGCTCTTCGGGACTGCTCTGACACGCATAGATCTGTACGCCCTCGCCCCGCGCACCCACCAACAGGACCTGTGATGCGCTCACCTGCAACGAATCGGGAATCGCGGGTACCGCGGGAGCCGCGGCTGGATTCCCGGTCGCGCAACCGGCCAACAACGCGAGTAGCACGCCCGCGAACAAAACGACGGCGAAGTCATGCTTCATGTGAGATCCAGCTGCATGTAGATGGCTCCCGCCAAGGGGTTTGCATAGTACGCGGTGGTCTCGCGAAAGCCGAGCGAGCGATACAAAGCCCGCGCAGCACTCATGTCGGCCAGCGTATCCAGCAGCATTCGGCTGTACGCGAGGGCGCGCGCCTGATGAATCAGTCCGAGCGCGAGCTGTCGCCCGAGCTGCGCTCCGCGAGCAGCCGGCCTGACATACAGCCGCTTCATTTCGCACACGCTCTGCGAAATGCGTCGTACGCCGCCGCAACCCAGTGGCACGTCGTCGCAGCGCGCGAGCAACAGGCAGCCCGAAGGTGCACCGTACATCTGCGCCAGATCCTTGAGCTCGGAGGCAAAATCCTGAAAGCAAAGATCGACTCCCAGATCCGCCGCGTACTCTTCGAACAGCAAGCGCGCGAGTGCAAAATCATCGGCGGTTTCCGCCACCCGCAGACTGGATCTCGCATTCATCCACTTTTCAGGCATTATCAAGAGTGTTATGAGGCTCGCCGTGGTTCGCAGATTAATGCTTTCGAGGCATGCTGTGCCTGCTTATCGCCACGCCGCGGTGCTGTTGCTCGCCGCGATCGCCCCGGGCACGCTGCTGGCCAGCGAGCGTGAAGTCCTGCCCGCGACCGTGAGCCCGCAGCACTATCGTATCGAGCTCACCCCGGACGCCGCCTCGCTCACGTATCACGCCTCGGTATCGATCGATATCCTCGTCCATCGGGCCATACACCAGATCGTACTCAACAGCGCCGATATCGTCATCGACAGTGCGACGCTCGCCGGCGAGCAGGCAGCGCCAGCCATAGGCTATGACGCCAAGCTGCAGACCGCGAGCTTCACATGGGAGCGTGAGCTCGCTGCCGGCGCCCATACGCTGCGGCTGACGTATCACGGGAAGATCTACCAGCAGGCCTCGGGCCTGTTCGCGCTCGATTACGATACGCCGCACGGCAAGGCGCGTGCATTGTTCACTCAATTCGAGAATGCCGACGCTCGCCGTTTCGTCCCGTGCTGGGACGAGCCGGCCCGTAAGGCGACCTTCGAGCTTACCGCCACGGTACCGGCCGATCAGATGGCACTCTCGAACATGCCGATCGCCTCGACGGAGGCTCTGCCCGGTGACCTGAAGCGCGTGCATTTCGCCAGGACGCCGAAGATGTCGAGCTACCTGCTGTTCTTCGGCCTGGGGGATTTCGAGCGCATACACCGCGACGTCGATGGCGTGGATGTGGGCGTGGTGGTCAAACGCGGCGACACGGCCAGTGCCGCTTATGCCCTGGAGGCGGCGGCGCACATCCTGCCCTACTATAACGAGTACTTCGGCACGTCCTATCCGCTGCCGAAGCTGGACCTGATTGCCGGCCCCGGCGACAGTCAGTCCTTCAGCGCCATGGAGAACTGGGGCGCCATCTTTTATTTCGAGCGCTCCGTGCTGATCGATGCGCGCATCGCAACCGAAAGCGACCGGCAGTTTGCTTACGTGGTGATCGCGCACGAGATGGCGCACCAATGGTTCGGTGACCTCGTGACCATGGCCTGGTGGGACGACCTATGGCTCAACGAGGGTTTCGCTTCGTGGATGGAGACCAAGGTCACCAACCATTTTCACCCGGACTGGAACATGTGGCTGCAGCAGCTCGGTGACGAGCAGTACGCGATGCAGGAGGATGCGCGCGACGGCACGCACCCGATCATCACGCCGATCAACGATATCCTGCAGGCCAGCGGCGACTTCGACAGCATTACATATATAAAGGGCGCCGCGGTCATTCGTACGCTCGAGTCCTACCTCGGTGAGGATGCGTTTCGAGCCGGCGTGCGCCGCTATATGCGCCGCTATGCCTACGCCAATTCCGTCACCGATGATTTATGGCGGGAGATGGATCGAGGCTCGGCGCGGCCAGTCACGCAGATCGCGCATGACCTGACGCTTCAGGCCGGCGTGCCCATGGTCAGCGAAGTATCTGTCAATTGTCAGAGCGATAGCAGTATCGTGAGCCTGAGCCAGGGCCATTATGCGATCGATGCGGATTCGACCCAGGCACGCCTCTGGCACGTACCCGTGATCGTCGCGATCCTGGGTGGCGCATCCGCCTCAACGATCGTTTCGGGCGCTGCGCCCGTGCCTCTCGAGCTGCGCGGCTGCGGCACGCTGATCCTGAACTCGGGCCAGACGGCGTATTTTCGCAGCCGCTATTCCCCTGCGGAGCTGGCCAACATCGCGGCTCACTACAGCGAGCTATCGCCCGACGATCAGCTCGGTGTCCTCAACGACACCAGCAGCCTTGCCTATGTGGGTCTGGAGCCCATGGCCTCGTTGCTCGACGTGATTCAGAACTTTCCGCCTGGCGCCGATCCACTCGTGGCCGCGGCGCTGGTCGGACGCTTGCGAGACCTGGACAGGCTCTACGACGGCCTGCCGGCGCAAGCGGCTTTTCGCGACTACGCCGGCGGCGTACTCAATCGCCTCTTCGCTCGCATCGGCTGGGACCAGAAGCCCAGCGAGCCTGACAACAGCGCGTTATTGCGATCGGGTCTGATCGAGGCATTGGGAAGATTTGGGGATGCCTCCGTGCTCACCGAAGCGCGGCGCCGGTTCGATCAATATCTCATCGACGCCTCGAGCCTCGATCCCGCGACGCGCCTCACGGTGTTGCACGTCATCGCGGTGCGGGCGGATGAGAAGACTTGGGAGCAACTGCACGCGATGGCAAAGTCCGCGCGCACCGAGATCGAGCGCCAGCAGCTCTACGATCTGCTGGCCGTCCCCGAAAATCCATCACTCGCACAGCGCGCGCTCGAGCTCGCGCTGTCAGGCGAGCCCCCGCCGACGGTGGCGCCTGACATAATCAGTACGGCATCGGAGCGTCATCCGCGCGAGGCGCTCGATTTTGCAATAGCACATTGGGACCAGATCTCGCCGCTGATCGAGCCCACCTCGCAGGCGCGTTTTGTCCCGGGCCTGGTGCATGACGCCTTCGATCCGAGCCTGATCGACAGCCTGGACGCCTTCGCGCAGCAGCATATCCCGCCCGAGGCTCGCCAGGATTTGCGCAAGTCCGAAGCCAACGTGCGCTATCTCGCCCAGGTGCGCCAGGAGCGCCTGCCGCAGATCAGTCAGTGGCTGCAGCAACCGCACGGCTAAAGAGCATGGACACGGATTATCAAAGCATGCTCGATGTCGCCCTGAACGAGGCACGGTTGGGCGCGGCTGAGGGCGGCGTACCGATTGGAGCCGCGCTTTTTCACCGCAATGGCACGCTGCTCGGCCGCGGGCGAAATCGCCGCGTGCAGGAGAATGATCCGTCGGTGCATGCCGAGACCGATGCCTTTCGCAAGGCCGGTCGTCAGCGCCGCTATCCGGACACAATTATGGTTACGACCCTGGCCCCCTGCTGGTACTGCAGCGGCCTGATCATTCAGTTTCGCATCGCCAGGGTCGTGATCGGCGAGTCGCGCACCTTTCAGGGTGGCCTGGACTGGTTGCGCGAGCGCGGAGTCGAGATCATCGATATGAATTCTGCCGAATGCGTAGCGCTGCTGGCGCAGTTCGTCCGCAGGCAGCCGGATCTATGGCTCGAAGACATCGGCGAAGGCTGAAGACTAGCGCGGCATGACTGAGTCGCCCGCGCCGAGCGAGCGCTGCATCAGCACGGTGTCGACCCAGCGGCCGAACTTGAAGCCCACGGATTTGAACGTACCCACGCTCTGAAATCCGTGCCGCCGGTGCAGCGCGATGGAGGCCGCATTGGCGCTGTCGCCAATCACGGCCAGCATCTGCCGCCAGGGCCCTTGCTCACATCGCTCGATGAGCGTCGCGAGCAGCCGCGTGCCGATACCGCGCCCGTGCAGCCCATCGGCGACGTAGACGGAGTCCTCGATCGTATAGCGGTAGGCTGTCCGCGGCCGATAGTCAGTCGCATAGCTGTAGCCGACAACCCGACCTTGGACTTCTGCGATCAGGTAGGGCAGACCCAGCGCCAGGACGGCCGCGCGGCGCGACACGAGTTGCTGCGTGGAGGGCGGCGTTTCCTCGAACGTGGCCAAGGCATGCGCGACGTGAAAAGCATAGATCGATTGCACGCTGCTCATGTCCTCGTCCAAGGCATCGCGAACGATGACTGTCGGCTCAAGCGCCATGGAGCGAGCGCTGCATCACGTGTTGCATTCGGAACTTATCAAGACCGAGTGGATCGCTCCAGCATGAGCGCGCCGGCGTTAAGTGCCGTCATCCCAGTCTACAACAGTGCCCGTAGCATTCCCGAGCTCCTCGCCGCAGGGCTCGCAAATGGCATGGATCAATCCTGTGCAACCGCGGGCGCAAACCCGATACACGCCAGTTCCGCCGGCGCCTCATTAAAAGGACCCGAAGTGGGCGCCGCCTCGGCGCGCAGATCAAAGAGCTCGGCGCTCGCCTCGTTGTTGAAACCTCGGCCGCGGCGCGTATTGCGCCGGCCGAGCGCTGGCGCTGCGCCTTGCCGCGCTGTCTGCGGCGATCGCCACAGCTGCGGAGCCACGAGACTGCCATGCTGCTGTACCCATTGGACCAACGCGCTCTGCTGTGCGCTCGCGCGAGTTGCAAAACCTGCCCCGCCACCCACCAGCACAAATCGCAACTGGTTCTGCTGCACTAGCTGGTTGAGCTTCTCGGGCGTGAGAATGGGATCAGCACCCGAGAAGCCGCCGATCGCCATGACCGATTTGCCCGTAGCAATAATGATGGGGGCAGCCTGTTGCGCGCTCAGCGTTGCGAGCAAATAGCGCTCGTCGTGATAGTGGTTGGTCAGGTACTGCACCAATTGCGGATCGGCGCTGCCGGCGCGCGTGCGCCGGCTGGCGTGCTGAGCGCTGATATCCGGCAATTGCGCCGAGGGCATGTTCGCATTGCCGTTGGATTGCATGCTGCCCAGCGCCCAGGTGGCAGGTGTCAGCACGATGGCCACCATGCCGAGCCCCAGCGCCGCGAATGAGCCGATATCCGTGCGCAATGGCCTCCATAGGCGTGCGAGCAGCAGCCCAGCGATGGCCAGCAACGCTGTCACCAACGTGGCCGTCACGAGTATGTGCTGCAGATCATGCTCGGCCTGCACCTGTACCGGCGCCAGCGCGGCGCGCTGCGGGTTGCTTTGCAGTGATGCCAGATAGCCCTGGCCAATATAGAGATACCAGCCCACCAGCGAGATCAGCATCAATGGCAGCATCAGTGCGCGCCAATCACCCTGGCGGCACCAACCCCACAGTCGCACGAGACCGATCGCGGCGAGCGCGCACACCGGCGGTGCCATCGCGGCCAGGTAATACGCATGGAAGATTCCGCCGGCATAGCTGAGAACCAGGCCATAGGTCACCGTCCAGCCGGCCCACAACAACAAGGCTGCGTCCGACGGCTCGAGCGGTAGCCGAATACGGCGTCGGCAAAGGCTTGCAACCACGCCGGCAGCGGCCAACGGATACAACCAGCCCATCTGATCGGCGAGCAACGGGTTTACCAGCCGCAATGGACCAGCCGGTACAGCGTCCCCGCCGCGCTGCCCGAACGCGGGTGCTGGCGGCGGGTTCGAGGTGGGATTGCTCGGCGCGTCAGGGGCGGGACTGCCTGGGCTGGTCGGTATTGCGGGGCGTGCCGCAGGATTTGCGCCGGCGCGCGGCCTGTGGACGAGGCGCCGGATGCCATTTTGCCCTATGACCAGCTCGAGCATGGAGTTGGTCTGAGTGCTGCCTGCATAGGGACGCAGCGTTGCGGGCGTCAGGTCATAGCTGAGACACCAGAGCAGCGATACCACGACCAGGATTGCCGCGGACAGCAGCAATTGCGCGAGCTTGCGCGACATCGGCAGCGGCGCACCGAGCAGATAGACCGCCATGAAGGGCGGTACCACAACGATCGCAGCCAGCATCTTCACGTTGAACGCGATGCCGATCAGCGCCATGGACATGAACAGCATGCGCCGGCTGCCCGCTTCAGTGGCGATGCTCACTGCCCAGGCCGCCGCGAGCAGGCCAAGCACCAGACAACTGTCGGTGTTATTGGATCGGTCGATGGCAACGCTGATCGGCATGATAGCGAGGAACAGGGCCGACAGCAGGGCGGCGGCGCGGCCAAATCGCCGTCGGACCAGGTAATACAGCAGCGCGACGGCCGCTACGCCTTCGATAACCTGCGGCAGATGAATGCTCCAGCCCTCAAAACCAAAAAGCTTGGCGCTCGCCACCTGCAACCACAGCGCCAGCGGAGGCTTGTCGATCGACACAAATCCGGTCGGATCAAACGAGTTGAACCAAAAGTTATGCCAGCTCGTCAGCATGCTCAATACGCCGGCCGCGTAATATTGCGTGCCATATCCGGCTGAATCGAGATGCCAGGCGCGCAGCAATGCCGCCAGCGCGAGAATCATCGCCAGCGCGATGTGCTCGGCGTAATGCTTATTTCCGTGGCGCGCGCGGCCCACGTCGTCTGCAGCATCAGGGGTAGCAGTTTCCATCGCGAGCCGTTGCACTCATCGTGCGCCAGGCAAAGTAGCGCGATGGATATTTTGATCCTCATGCGGCGCGAACAATCTTTGCGGCAGGTTAATTTTTGTTTAGATGCGCAGCGCCGTATATTCGCAGCCGGTGGCGCTAACATTGTTAAAACCCAAGTCATCGGGGGATCTCGCATGTGCCCTTCCTTTCGCAATCGTATGGGGAGCGTCGCTCTGGTGGCTTTCGGTTTAGGAGTGCTCGTCTGCGCTCATGCTCAGGCTCCCGGGCCCGGACCCGGCGGACCGCCCGAATATTGGTGGTCCAACAAGACCCAGGGCGGCGTGTATAAGCCGCCGATGCGGCCGCTGTGGAAATTATCGGACCTCAAGCGCATGCATGCCGGTCAGAACAACTGGTCCGAACAGATCATCCTGGATCCCGAGCAGGACGCAACCTACAACTCAGCGGAGCCTGGCAGGCAGTTCGGGCCACGACTGCATCCCGACACGCCCACGGTATTCGTCGTGGTTGCCGGTCAGGTCCACTTCACGGTTGAAGGCCAGCAGCCGGTGACGGCGACGCGCGGCGCCATCATCAACATCATGAAGACGACGGTGTTCTCATATGATGTCGTGGGCAGTGAAAATGCGCTGTGGGTAGAGGTCAACCCCACCAATTACAAGACGGTCTATCCCGCCGATGGTCCGCCGCCAGCGCCCAGCCGTGGCGGCAGAATCGTCAAGGTCGCTTTTCCTCACAAGCCGGGCGCCTATATCCCGCCCAATCAGCTGCACTGGAACACTTTCGACGACACGATTGCCAAGTGCGCGCCACCCGGACCCGTGGTACTGGATGATCACCTCTTCGCCAGTCCGCTGCTGGGCTATGTCAATCCGGCCGATAACAAATGCGGCACCGGCCGCGGCAATGTCGGTGGGGGGCCGGCCCAGGGCGCATTCGATCCTCATTCGACCTTCGGACATATGCATGCCGGCCCGGCGGAGTGGTGGATCGTGCAGGTCGGTGCCATCAGGGGCCGATTCGAGAATGCGGGTGAATTTCATGCTGTGGAAGGCGACGTGCTGTATGTGCCGCCCATGAGCTGGCATGAGATGGGTGCCGAAGCGCCTTCCGGCCCCTCAGTGCGTCTGGCGATGGGCGGCTATGCGCTGATCAACATGTTCAATACCGAGCAGCCGGGCCGCACGCCACCAGCCGCAGCAGCCCCCAGGCCGTAGCGCATCACGAGTCCGATATGACATTCACGTCGCCGCCCGTGACCGCAACGACGCCGTCGATGTCAGCGAGCTTTGACGCCAGTCTGGATACCGACCCGGTCCCCTGTACCTCCAAAGCGACGGTTACGATCCGGGCCGCCTGCACTGATTGCATTTGCTGATCATCCGCGCTCGCCGCCCCGAGGTCTGGCCGGTCCTTCGTATCTTGCCCACTGCTGGTTGGCGCAGCCCGTTCAATCTGCAATCGACTGACGGCGAAATCCTGTTTCGTGCACACGATCAGCAAGTCGCTCAATATATCTCTACCGTCCTCATAAGATACTTGCAGCAGCGATGGCGTCCATCTTGACCTGGGCAGTCTCGTGGCAATTAATGGGAACGCGAAGACAACTATGAAATGACCAGCCGTCACCACGAGCGCGAGAATGGGCAGACCCGCACCGCACGCCATGCCAATCGCGGCTGTCAACCAAACAATCGCGGCTGTGGTCAAGCCACGAACACTGTCACGGCGTACGAAAATCAGACCTCCACCGATAAAGCCGATACCGGTGACGATCTGAGCCGCGATGCGCGAAGGATCAAGTACAACGCGATTGTTGACGAGAATGTTGGTGAAACCGTATTTGGATACCAACATGATCAGCGCTGCCGCGAACCCCACCAGTGTATAGGTGCGTAAGCCAGCACTCTTATGGCGTATCTCGCGCTCCAGACCAATGAGCGCCGATAATGCGAAAGCCAACCCGAGCTCACCGATCTGCAGCCACCCTTGGCCTGCCGCTTCTCCAATCAACATGCGACTGCTCCTAAGTCTTCGGCGCGCGCACTCGGCCGTGACTCAAAGGCGTGGGCAACATTATCCCGGACTTGCCTCGACAATTAATGGTTATATATCTCGATGGGGCGTTGACACAAGGATGGACAACGCGTGGATGCGAGTGGGTTGGAAGAACCGGCAGCGGCGCTATCGATCGAGCAGCAGCATTTGCCGCTCCGCAAGGTGGTTGCGGTCGGCATCGGCATGTACGGCGGCATCCAGAGCGGCGCCGCTATATCTACTCACTCAGGGTATTTGGAGGACAGACCATGCGAGCGACGCAGGACGTTGATGGCTCCGAGGCAGGCTTGACGCGGCGCGAGTTTGTTGTGGCCGGCGCTGCGGCGGGCGCGGTGGGGTTGCCAGTGTTTGCCGCGGCAGCAGCCTCTACGGCGCCTGCCCCACCACACTCAGTGGATCTACTGGTCGTGGGGCCCGACATCGTCACCTTTGACGACAAGGATACCGTGATCATGGACGGCGCGATCGCGGTGAAGGGCAATGTCATCGTGTGGATGGGCAAGGCTAGCGATGCGGCCGGCCTGTTCACGGCAAAGGACACCGTGAAGGCTTCGGGGCAGATCGCGATGCCGGGGATGACGGACACGCACTATCACACGGCGCAGCAATTTCTGCGTGGCGTGCATCGCACGACGCATCGCAAGGGACCGAGCTGGAAGAAGATTCTGATTCCGTTCGAGAGTGGGCTCGATGAGCACGATGTCTACAACAGCGGCTTGGTTGGGTACACGTCGATGATCAGCTCCGGCACGACGTGCTTTTTGGAGGCCGGCGGACCGCATCCGGACATGATGGGTAAGGCGGCCGACGAGGTGGGTATTCGGGCGAGGATCTCGCTGAACACCTGTGACATGGACGGCGATGGGGGAGCGCTGCCGAAGTCGCACATCATGACGACCAGCCAGGCACTCAAGGAGAACGAAGCCCTGGTGAAGCGCTGGCAGGGAAACTCGCGGGTCAAGGCGTGGCTTTCGCTGCGTCAGATACTGGTCAATACGGAGGAGCTGCGCATCGGGATGTCGAAGCTGGCCGAGGAGCTGGATACGGCGATCCATACGCATCTGTCGGAAGGCACCTATGAGGTCGACTACACGATGGAGAACTACAACCTGCGTCCACCGGAGTACTTCGAGAACATCGGGATCCTGAATAATCGCATGCACTGTGCGCACTCGATCTATCTGACGCCAGAGGAAGTTGATCGCTACGCGCGGCACGATGTTTCGGTCGCGCACTGCGCGTTCAACAATTACAACGGCGGACCACAGCGCATGCTGGAGATGGTGCGGGCAAAGATTCGGGTGGGATTGGGAACGGATGGACCGAACTCGCGCGGCACGCTCGATCTCTTCCAGGTCAGCCACTATGCGGTGCTGGGCCAGCAGATCGGGTATGCCACGGCGTGGCACGCGCCGGCGCAGCTGACCTACTCCGACATGTTGAAGCATGCTTGCCGGGGCGGCGCGAACGCGGCGCATCTGGGTGCTGCCACGGGCAGCCTTGAAGTGGGGAAGCTCGCCGACATTGTGCTGGTCGGGCATGACGATCATGACCAGTTCCCGAGCATGGATCCCACGATCACGCTGGCGCAGAACGTGATTGGTCATCACGTGCGAAGCACGATCGTGGACGGCAAGGTGGTGATGAAAGAGCGAGAGTTTCTAACCGTGGATATTGAGAAGATGCGCGCGGACGTGAAGCAACGTTACCCGCGGATGATCGATCGCTATGAAAAAGCCATTCTGCTGACCAGTGGCTGAATGGAGAATGATTACCCCTGGATTTGTTGAATGAACCCTAGCCGGTCGATGATCTGCCAGTGACCAGGTTTCATAGAGCCTTCTAATCAATTCGGTTCCCATCGGTTTCCTCCGCGCACCTGCCGCGAAAAATGAAGTTTTTCGCCGATTCGGACCCTGCGTATCACCGTTGGATGAAAAGCCCATGAACACAGCTGCGGCCACCACAACCCCTCTGACCTGGAAGGTGCTGGTAACAAAGCGCCCCGGCCTCGCTCGCGATCTGCCGCCCGGCAAGGAGGCGTTGGCGTGGGTGGCGAACTCCGCCACCCTCATTGCGGGCCAACGGGACGCCGTCCTCGTGGATACCTTCCTGACGATCGAGAACTCGCGGACATTGGTGGATTGGGTCGTTGCGAGCGGCAGGAACCTCACGGCCATCTACGTCACTCACGGCCATGGCGACCATTTCTTCGGCCTCCCACTGCTCCTGGATCGTTTTCCGCATGCGAAGGCGCTCGCGACGTCCGAGGTCGTGCATGCGATGCACGCACAGCTCGGACCCGAGTGGATGGACGGCTTTTGGCGCAAGCTCTTTCCAGGGCAGATTGCCGAGCCCCAGGTGGTGGCCGAGCCGCTCGACGGCAACGAGCTGGAACTGGAGGGGCACCGGCTCGTGGCCGTCGATACCGGATGGACTGACACCGCCTGCTCGACCAGCCTGCACGTTCCGTCGCAGGGGCTGATTGTTGCAGGGGATGTGGTCTACAACGGGATTCACCCTTATCTTGCCGAGACTGACACGCAGAGCCGACTCAAATGGATTGCCGCGCTCGACAAACTCGAGGCTCTGAAGCCGACAACCGTCATCGCGGGCCACAAGAATCCTGACAACGGTGACGATCCCCGCGACATTGAGCGGACTCGGCAGTACATGCGGGATTTCAATCGTCTTGATGAAGCGACGACAACGGCGCGCGAGCTCTACGACGCGATGCTTAAGCTCCACCCTGATCGCGCCAACCCGGGCTCGCTTTGGACCGGAGCACAACGCGCCAAGAAGCGGTAGCGGTCACGACGTGAAAGCCTTGACCCATGCCCCAAACCCCTCAGGACTGGTCGCACGCTTGCGTCTGGTCTTCTTGGCCTGCGATGGCTGGGATTGGAGCGGGTGATGGGAATCGAACCCACGTTAGCAGCTTGGGAAGCTGCAGTTCTACCATTGAACTACACCCGCTCGGGCGCTGATTCTATTAGCGCCCACCGCAGCGCGGCAACCGTGCACAATAACGTCATCTGATAGAGAGACACCCGTGCATTCAGCTCATACTAAGCCGAGGCTGGTTCGATGGGCCCTCGCGTCGCTGCTGCTGGCCCCATCAATCCTCATCGCTGCCGAAAGTGCCGATGCGAAGAAAGCCGACGACGATAAGTCCGGCAGCAAGCCAGCCGAGCACTTCAAACCCGAGCAGCAGAGCAGCACCGGCTCGGTCACGATTGACGCCCAGCGCATCGACTACGATGCCTCTGCCGGCACGCTCGTCGTGCACCCCAAGGGCTGGGATGACGTGCCGCAGAATGCGCCGCCGGATGAGGACAAAAATCCGCAGCCCGAAGCGAGCATGTTCTATGTCGCGTACTTCAAGTCTTCGGGCAAGAAGCCCGCCGAGCAGAATGCGCCGTTGCGGCCGGTCACGTTTATTTTCAATGGCGGGCCGGGCTCCTCGACCGTGTGGCTGCACATGGGGGCTTTCGGACCGCGGCGCGTGATCACGGCGGATGATTCGCACACCCCTGCCGCACCGTACACGCTGGTCAATAACGACTTCAGCCTGCTGGATGTCAGCGATCTGGTGTTCATCGACGCTCCCGGCACCGGCTTCTCGCGCACC
>Ga0181525_10001166_pt1 | contig 22629 bp, 18 predicted proteins | sample PEATcosm2014_Bin_48_FD_121100 | JGI IMG/M metagenome (GOLD analysis project Ga0181525, IMG submission 121100) | Peatland microbial communities from MTU Mesocosm Facility, Houghton, MI, USA - PEATcosm2014_Bin06_10_metaG | ecosystem: Environmental > Terrestrial > Soil > Wetlands > Peat | place... | reverse complement strand
GGCGTGGTTGGCGAGCGCGAGCAAGGAGGGGATTTGCCCGGGATGGCTGAATACCGAGAGCAGGATCTGCGGCAGGTTGACGCTGCCATCGGGGTTGAGCGGGATGAGGGCTGCCGGGGGGAGGTTATGGGCGGCAGGGTCCGTTACCGCGCGCAAGGCGGCGAAGGGGACGTTGGCGGACAACGCTACGCGCGCCACGGCGCCGGATTCGAGGTCGATGGCGTCGGCGGGGGTGCGGTTGAAGAGCATCGCTTTGTCGTTGGCGGTCTCGGCAATGCGGCGTCCGGCGAGGATGGGCCGGCGGGTGGAGCCGCCTAAAAACTCCATCAAGGAATAGTCGCAGGGGTAGGTTTGCAGATCGTCAATAACCGCGTTGGGGACCAGAATGGTGCCGGAGGGGAGTTTCGGCGAAAGCCCGCCGGCCAGGCCGAAGCTGATCAGCGCCACGGCGCCTTGGGCGAGCAGTGCTTCAGCGGCCTTATGCGCGCCGTCCGGCGTGCCGCCGCCCACCGCGACCATGAAGCCGCTGTTGCGCAGCAATTTTGCCTCCGCTGCCAGGCCGGTGACGAAGCCGAGGCGCTGGCGATGGGCGCCGGGGTTGAAGACAACCGGAAAGGCGTCCTCATCCAACGGGCCGGAGCCGGGCGGGGCGCTATCGGGCATGGTCATACTCCACAATGCGGCGCGGGGTGGGCGAACTTGTGGGCATCATTCGTTTATTCCCGGATTCTTAGCCCTGATTGGAACCTTGTACGCCATAAACGATATGGCGGCATAATGACAGGAGATAATCGCGCGGCCCCCCTGCCCCGCCGCCCGGTGGCTAGGCAAAATGCAGGCGGCGGTATTTGCCGCGGAAATAGAGCAAGGGGTCGCGCCGGGGCTCGAAGCGGACGCGGATGACGCGGCCGACGAGGATTTGGTGGTCGCCGCCGTCATGGATGGCGTGACGCTCGCACTCGAAGCTGGCGAGCGAGCCGGAGATGATGGGCGCACCGGTACTCCAACTTTCCCAGGGGGTGGCGGCGAAGCGGTCTTCAACGCGCGAGGCGAAGCGGGTGGAGACCGGCTGCTGGCCGATATGCAGGACGTTGACGGCGAAACCGTTGGCGGTCTCGAAGGTTTTGAGGCTGTTGATGGTGTTGGCGAGACAGACCAGGAGCAGCGGCGGGTCGAGCGAGACGGAGGTGAAGCTGTTGGCGGTGAGGCCGACGGGCGAACCGTCCGGGCCGAGGGCGGTGACGACGGTGACGCCGGTGGCAAAGCAGCCCAGGGCGTCGCGCAGGGTGCGGGCGTCGGAGCCGGCCTGGTATTCGGGGGGCGCCAGGGGGACGTGGCGTTCGAGGAATTCCAGCAGGACGGCGTTGAAGACGTCTTCACGCTCGGGCGCGGCGTCGATTTCGACCCATTCGGCGTTGACGATGCCACGGGCGAGGGTTTGGGTGGCGCTGGAGGCGGCGTTGGCGCTACGGACCACCAGGGTGGGCAGTTTGTGGCGGGCGGCGGCCTCGGCGAGGCGCTCGGGGGCGGCTTGGGGTTCCTGCGCGCCGTGCGGGGGTTCGTCCACCAGGACCAGGGCGAGAGCGAGGTCCGGGCCGCCTTCGCCGAGGGCGGCTAAGGCGATCCAGCCGCCCAGGGCGGCGCCGATGATGACGGGGCGGGAGGGGAGCTGGGCCAGGACGGCGTTCAGGTCGCCGGTGAAGGCGTCAAGGTCCTGACGCTGATGCAGGGCGACGCAGACGACGTGGCGGCCGGCCGAGGCCAGGGCCTGGGCCACGCCGGCCCAGGTGGCGCGGGTCTGGCCAGCGCCGGGCAGGATGAGGACGATGGGGTCGTCTTCACGGCCATAGCAGTCGGCCGCGATCTCCAAGCCGCCAAATCCTTTGAACTGTTGCAATTCCATCGTGACTGCTTCCGAATATTTCTAACGTTAGGGCGAGCGTTCAGATGACATGGGCGCGGGGCAGCGTCAAAATAACCGGGACATGGAAACCCCTCAGCCACCGTGGCGCGGCTGAGGGGGGGTGAAGGCTCTGGCTTAGAACAGGCTCTTAACTTTACCGAGCGAACCGCCCGCGGTGCCGCCGACGCCTTGCAAGGCGCCGCCCGCCACGCCGCCAGCGCCTTGCAGCGCACCGGTGGCCAGGGAGCGGACCTGCTGGGTGAGCGCGGAAGAGCCGACCTGGGTGGCCTCATGGGTGACGGCGCTGAGGATCTGGCTGGCGATTTCGCCCGGGGTGGCGCCGCTGCTGCCGGCGCCGATGCCGGTGAGGTGGATGGGCGGCAGCGGGACGGAGAGGCCTTTACCGTTCAAGGCCGCCGCGATGACGCTGACCTGGCCGCCGGAGATGTAGAGGTCGTCGATAATCTCCTTACGCGCCGGTTTGCCGTTGCTCTGCGGCGGGGCGGCGGAGGACGGGCCGCCGGCGTAGCTCTGCACGTTATACTGAAGGACCGAGAGGTTGGTTTTGGTGCTGATGCCGGTGAGGCCGACACCGCCTGCGACTTCATACGTCACCTGGGGCTGTTCGATGTCGATGGTCTTGATGACGATCGGGCCGTTGCCCGCGAGGGAGCTGGTGTCCACCTGGACGGAGATGGCGCCCAGGGTGAGGGCGTTGGGCGAGGTGAAGCCGGCGGGGTTGCCGACATCGAGGCCGGAGATGGTGCCCTCGCCCGAGGAGATCGAAAGCTTCACGCTATCGACGCCGACCTGGGACTGGGTGGCGGCGGAGCCGTAGGTTTCGATGGCGGTTTTAATGAGGGAATCAAGGTTGGAGAAAAGGTACCAGACGGCACCGGCGATAAGGACAAGCAAAACGGCGAGGCCGATGCCGATTTTCTTCAACATTGCGTCAACTCCAGGGGTTGTTGATTACGAATAGCGTCTGGGATGGAAGGTAGGCTGCGCCTCCTACCGTTGCAATAGCGACGCGGATTCATCACAAAAAACGGCCCGGAGCGGGGTGCTCCGGGCCGTTCTGGTTTAGGCGAAGAACCGGCTGCTGTTACGCGGCGAACTGGTTCATCGTGTTGTGCGCGCCGCCAGCCTTGAGGGCGGCTTCACCGGCGAAGTATTCCTTGTGATCGTCACCGATGTCGGAGCCCGACATGTTCTGGTGCTTCACGCAAGCAATGCCCTGGCGGATTTCTTCGCGCTGGACGTTGCGGACGTAACCCAGCATGCCCTGCGTGCCGAAATACTCCTTGGACAGCGCGTCGGTGGACAGCGCCGCGGTGTGGTAGGTCGGCAGGGTGATGAGGTGATGGAAGATGCCCGAACGCTTCGCGGCATCAGCCTGGAAGGTGCGGATCTTCTCGTCAGCCACGGCGCCGAGTTCGGTGGCGTCGTAGGCAATGCCCATCAGCTTGGCGCGGTCATAGGCGGAGACGTCCTTACCTTCGGCCTTCCAGGCATCGTACACCTGCTGGCGGAAATTCAGCGTCCAGTTGAAGGACGGGGAATTGTTGTAGGCCAGCTTGGCGTGCGGCATGACCGCGCGGATGCGGTCCATCATGCCGGCGATCTGCTCGACATGGGGTTTTTCGGTTTCGATCCACAGCAGATCGGCGCCGTTTTGCAGGCTGGTGATGGAGTCGAGCACGCAACGGTCCTCGCCCGTGCCAGCGCGGAACTGGAAGAGGTTGGAGGGCAGGCGCTTGGGACGCAGCAGCTTGCCGTTGCGGTTGATGATGACGTCGCCGTTATGGGCGTCGCCGGGCTGGACTTCTTCGCAATCGAGGAAGGAGTTGTACTGGTCGCCGATGTCGCCAGGGGTGTGGCTGACGGCGATCTGCTTGGTCAGGCCGGCGCCGAGGCTGTCGGTGCGGGTGACGATGATGCCTTCTTCCACGCCCAGCTCAAGGAAGGCGTAGCGGCAGGCGCGCACTTTGGCGAGGAAATCCTCATGCGGCACGGTGACTTTGCCGTCCTGGTGGCCGCACTGCTTCTCGTCGGACACCTGGTTTTCGATCTGCAGGGCGCAGGCGCCGGCTTCGATCATCTTTTTGGCGAGCAGGTAGGTTGCTTCGGCGTTGCCAAAGCCGGCGTCGATGTCGGCGATGATGGGCACGACATGGGTTTCGTAGTTGTCGATCTTCGCCTGGATTGCTTTTTCCTTGGCAACGTCGCCAGCGGCGCGGGCGGCGTCAACTTCGCGGAACAGGCCGCCCAGCTCACGGGCGTCGGCCTGACGCAGGAAGGTGTAGATTTCGCTGATCAGCGCCGGGACCGAGGTCTTCTCGTGCATGGACTGGTCGGGCAGCGGGCCGAAATCGGAGCGCAAGGCGGCAACCATCCAGCCGGAGAGGTAGATGTAACGGCCCTTGGTGGTGCCGAAATGCTTCTTGATGGAGATGATCTGCTGCTGGGCGATGAAGCCGTGCCAGGCGCCGAGGGACTGGGTGTAGTTCGCCGGGTCCGCATCATACGCCGCCATGTCCTTGCGCATGATGGAGGCGGTGTAGCGGGCGATATCCAGGCCGGTGAGAAAGCGGTTTTGCAGGCGCATACGCGCGACGGATTCGGCGTTGATACCGTCCCACGTGCCATTCTTGCTTTGGATGAGCTGGTTCAGCTCCGTGATGTTGTTCTGATAAGACATCTAATGATCCCGTTGTCGGTTAACGCATGTTGCAGTGCACCCATACAGAGTGATGCAGGGATATGGGAGATGCGAAAGCACCTAAACAGCGGTATTTTCCGAAAAAACATTGTAATTATGTGAAAATTTTACTAAATTTTCTCAAATGTTTGTAAAATATTTTTCTGCCGGCCTCAATTCGCCCGGAAACGTTGCAATAGCGGCGGCGAATGAATAAGTGGAATAAAAATTTAGGGCAGGACGTCACAAAATGATAAAATTGCTGCTGTTGCCGGTATTTGTTATCGCGCTGGCTGTGCCATTCTTCAACCATGCGGCGCCCAGCCTGTTCGGGTTTCCGTTTTTTTACTGGTATCAAATCGCCGTCGTGCCGGTGGGCGCGGTGCTGATTTACATTGTTTACCGAGTTGAAGAGAACCGCCGGGGAGACGACGCATGACCTACCCCGCCGCGACTGTCGTGTTTCTGCTCCTGCTGGTTCTGGTCGTCGTGCTGGGCTTTACCGCCGCGCGCTGGAAAGCCGGGGATATGAGCCATATTGTGGAATGGGGCCTGGGGGGACGGCGCTTTGGCACCTGGGTGTCCTGGTTCCTACTCGGTGGGGATCTTTATACCGCCTATACCTTTATCGCCATTCCGGCGCTGATGTTCGGGGCCGGGGCGATCGGCTTCTTCGCGGTGCCGTATACGGTGATGATCTACCCGATTCTGTATCTGGTGTTCCCGAAGCTCTGGAAGGTGGCGCACCGGCACGGCTATATTACCGGGCCGGAGTTTTTGCGCGGGCGCTATGGCAACCGCTGGCTGGCGCTGGCCGTGGGGGTGACGGGGATTTTCGCCACCATGCCGTATATCGCGCTACAGCTGGTGGGGATGCAGACGGTGATCGGCGCACTGGGGCTGCCGGGGCATCTGCCGCTGATCATCGCCTTTAGCGTGCTGGCAGCGTTTACTTACACTTCCGGGCTGCGGGCGCCGGCGATGATCGCCATTGTGAAGGATTTGCTGATTTATCTGACCGTGATTGTCGCGGTGATTGTGATTCCGGCGCAACTGGGCGGGTTTGCGGCGATTTTTGCCAAGATTTCACCGGCGAAGCTGCTGCTGGCGGTGCCGCCGGCGGGCAGCGGCGGGGCCTATACGGGGTATGCGACGCTGGCGCTGGGCTCGGCGATGGCGCTGTTTTTGTACCCGCACGCCATGACGGGGATTCTCAGCGCCTCCAGCCCGAAGGTGATCCGGCGCAATGCGGCGCTGTTGCCGGCTTACTCCGTGCTGCTGGGGCTGCTGGCGCTCATCGGGTTTATGGCGGTGGCGGCAGGGGTGCAGACCATGCCGCAATTTGCCTCGGGTTTTAAGCAGTATGGCGCCAGCTTTGCCGTGCCGGCGCTGCTGCTGAACAGTTTGCCGGGATGGTTTGCCGGGATTGCCTTTGCCGCCATTGCCATCGGTGCGCTGGTGCCGGCGGCGATTATGGCGATTGCTGCGGCGAATATTTTTACCCGGGATATTTGCTCGCAGTTTATCGCCAAGGCCGGGCATAAGGGCGAAGTGCGGGTGGCGAAGCTGTTTTCCATCGTCATGGTGGTGGGGGCGGTGGCGTTTATTCTGCTGATCCCCAACAGCTATGCCGTGCAGCTGCAACTGCTCGGCGGCATGTGGATTATCCAGACGTTTCCGGCGATTGCCTTCTCAGTGTTCACGCGGTTCTTCAACGGCTGGGCGCTGCTGGCGGGCTGGGCGGTTGGGATTTTCAGTGCCACGTATCTGGTGGCGCTGAACCATTTCACCGCCGCGATTTTTGCGTTTCACGTTCTTGGCCACACGTTGCCGAGCTATATCGCGCTCGCCACGGTGGTTCTGAATGCTATGGTGGCGGCGGCGCTGAGTCTGCCGATGAACGCATTGGCCAGCGACCGCGCCGGAGATGAGACGGTGGCGGCGGATTATATCTGAGGCGTAAAGAATACGCCTTCAAAATGGCGGCGCGCGGGTAGCGTGCCGCATTTTTTTTGCCGCCAAACAGGACTGGCGTAATCCTTTATGATACTGATATTATTGTGTTTTTCAGTGATGTTTTTAATAATTTTCTGCTAGGCGGACACGAAGCTGTGAAGTTACAGAGCATACGTTCCGCGCGGAATTAAAGGCGCGGTGAAACCGAAGACAGGATTCACAGGCCTTGGACAATCTCACCTTACGAAATCATGACGGCGAGTCGCATGGATCCAGTCATGAGGGGGCTCCTTGGGGCGACTCATCGTACGGTAAAATTGCCGCCGTCGGCGATCTTGGGACACTGCCCTATGGCCTGAGTAATGGGGGAACCTCCAACAACACGACGACCGTGACAATCAATGTCGGCGGCGGAGGGACGACGAGCACGTCCCCGGCGCCGACCGTGGTGACATTGGCGGGTTCAGGGCTGGTCTTCGACCTTAATTGGGATTCCAGCGTCGGTTCCGCGCCTGCGGCGTTCGTGAGCGATGTCATCGCCGCGGCGCAGTATCTGGAAAGCCAGATCACCACCGGCGCCACCATCAGCATGGATGTCGGCTATGGCGAGGTCGACGGTTATGGTGTGGGCAGCGCACTGGGGGAGAGTGAGTCAAACATTGTCAGCGTGAGTTATTCGAACCTGATCGCCGCACTACAGGCGAATCCCGGTGATGCGACGAGCAAGAGCGTGCTGGCCTCCCTGCCCGCGACCAGCCCGGTGAACGGGACGATTTGGCTTACCATCGCGCAGGCGGAGGCGCTGGGGCTGGAGCCTGTCAACGGTTCGCAGCTGGCGGGCGAAATCGGCTTCAACACGTCCAGCGATTTTACCTATGGCGATACCAATACCTCGGGGAGCGTGGCGAGCGGGACTTATGATTTCTTTTCCACCGTCGTGCATGAGATGACCGAGGTAATGGGCCGGGTGATGGCGGTGGGAGAGAGTGTGGAGGGCACCACGGGATATACGCTGATGGATTTGCTGCATTATTCAGCGTCCGGCGTGCGAGATCTGGTGCAGTCCACGCCGGGTTACTTCTCGGCCAATGGGGGCGCCACCAGTCTTGGCGCGTTGAACACCATCTCGGGTGGCGATCCTGGGGACTGGGCGTCTTCGGTCGTGAATGACCCGTTTGACGCCTATGCATCGCCGGGCGTGCTGGAAAAAGTGTCGGCGGCGGATTTGACCGAGATGAATGCGCTGGGCTGGGCGGTTGCCGGTTCGACGGTGACGACGCCGCCCGCGACGCCCCCCGCCACATCCGCGCCAAGCGGCGTGGTGGTGGCGCCGGATACCAGTACACTGGTCTCAGGCCTGGGGCAGAATTGCATTACCGCGAATTCCCCGATTGCCGGTCTGGCGGAAGCTGGCGGGAAGGCGGGCGACAGCTTTACCTATACGCTCGGTGGCGCGAACGCTGGGTCGTTCAAACTGACGGCGGCCAGCAATGGCGTGGAGCTTTCCGCTGCGGGCGCGAAGGTGATGGGGGCGGCAAACGGCAAACTCTACGCCCTGAATGTCACCGTGAATGACACGACGGCGGGGGTCTCCTCGGCGGCAATTCCGCTGAACGTGGTTGTGGGCACCGCCGGGAATGATGCCATCAATCTTGCTTCCCTGAGCGGGATTACACCCGCAGCGCCGACGTTTATTTACGGGCTGGCGGGCACGGATACGATTAATGGGACCGGGATGACGGGCACGTTGTTTTTCGACGGCGGCGCCGGGGTGGATACGATGACCGGAGGATCGGGCGCCAATATCTACGAATATGGCTCGGTCGCGGATTCAACGCCGTCGCTGATGGATGTGATCACCAACTTCAACACGTCCCACGATCTGATTAATCTGACCGGGCTGGGGGGCAATTTTAATACGCCTGCGGCTTTGGGTTCAGCGACGAGCATTGGCGCGGATTCGATTGGTTGGGCCAGTTCGGGCGGGAATACGTTTGTTTATGTGAACGATACCAGCAGCAGCCTGACTTTGGCCAAGGCAAGTATGAAGATTGAGCTGAACGGTAATGTGGCGCTGGGCAGTAGTAATTTTGCCTATGCCTAAAAGCTGCGCCAAAGCACGTAGGCCGCGACAGAAAAGATGACACCTGCGAAAACGGTGGTGAGCTGACCTTTCTGACCGGCGAGACGCCGGGCGATGTGTGCCCCGGCCAGGCTGCCTGCGGCGCCCCCGGCAATGAACACCAGCGCTAGATACCAGTCGATCAGGCCGGAGAGCGCATAGTTAAAGGCCGTGGTGAGGCCGAAGGCGGTGACGGCGATGAGCGAGGTGCCGACAGCTTCCAGGATGGGCATGCCCAGCGCACTAACCAGGCCGGGGACGATGAGAACGCCGCCGCCAATGCCAAAAAAACCCGAGAACATGCCGGTGAGAAGGCCGAAGCCCAGGACCTTAGGGGCTTTTGCGCCCGTGCATTGGATGTTGGGCGTGCCCGAATTATGGCGCCCGCGCAGCATGAGAACGCCGACCATGACCATGACGATGGCAAAGAGAAAGAGCAGGCGCTTGCCGTCAAACGCCTTGCCGGCGGTGGAGCCGAGCAGGGCGCCCACCACGCCGGCGGCGGCGTACATGCCGCCGCAGCGCCAGCGCACGTTTTTGGCCCTGGCGTGGTTGAACAAACTCATGGAGGCGTTGACGGCGACCGCGAGGGCGCTGGTGCCGATGGCGATGTGGGGATTTTTGACGCCGACAAGATAAACCATGAGCGGGACGCCCATGACCGATCCGCCGCCGCCGATGAGGCCCAGGGTGAAGCCGACCAATACGCCCGAGAAGGCGCCTAAAATATATTGAAGGAGATCCAACTCAGGTCACAGCAGGTTGAGGGGGAGTTTGAGGTAGCTGACGCCGTTTTCCTCGGGTGGGGGCAAGCGGCCAGCACGGATGTTGATCTGGACTGCGGGGAGGATGAGTTTGGGCATCTCCAGCGTGGCATCGCGCGCGGTGCGCATGGCGATGAAGGCGTCTTCGGGGATGCCGTCATGGACGTGGATGTTGGCGGACTTCTCGGCGGCGATGGTGGTTTCCCAGACGTAGGTGTCGCGGCCTGGGGCTTTGTAGTCGTGGCAGAGGAAGAGACGGGTGGTCCCGGGCAGGGATAAAAGGCGGCGGATGGAGCGGTAGAGCTGGCGCGCGTCGCCGCCGGGAAAGTCGGCGCGGGCGGTGCCGTAATCGGGCATGAAGAGGGTGTCGCCGATGAAGGCGGCGTCGCCGATGATGTAGGCGATGTCTGCCGGGGTGTGGCCGGGGACGTGCAGGGCGAGGGCGGGGATGGAACCGAGGGAGAAGGTTCCGCCGTCATGGAAGAGGTGGTCGAACTGGCTGCCGTCGCGGGCGAAGTCTGCGCCGAGATTGAAGAGGCCGCCGAAGACTTTTTGCACGGCAATGATCTCATGGCCGATGGCGATGCGCCCGCCGCAGGCTTGCTGGATGTAGGGGGCGGCGGAGAGGTGGTCGGCGTGGGCGTGGGTTTCCAGCAGCCACTCCAGGGTGATGCCGGTTTCCTGGAGGTAGGCGATGAGGGCGTCGGCCGAGGCCGTGCTGGTGCGGCCGGAAGCGGCGTCGAAATCCAGGACGCAGTCGATAACCGCGCCCTTCCCGGTTGCCGGGTCGTGGAGGACGTGGCTGGCGGTGAAAGTGGCTTCATCGAAAAAGCTGCGCACCTGCACGCCGGAGTTTGGGCTGGATTGCGCGGTGCGGATTTGTTCGGCGGCCAGGGCCAGATGCAGGTCGGGCATGGCGGGTTACTTGAAGACGCAGCCTGATTTCAGGCCGAATTTTTTTAAAATCTTCGCCGCGGGGCAGAAGCCGGTGAAACCGGTTTGCAGGAGGTTCAGGCCGACAAAGGCGGTGAACAGCAGAAACCAGGGGCTGACCCAGACGCCCAAAGCAAGGCTGAGAAGCACCATGGCGCCCGCGAAGGAAAGTACAGCGTTGTCAATCGTCATTGTTGGTTCCTAAAGCTTTTCATCGTTTGCGGGCGCGGGCTGTTGCTGATCCAATTCCCGAGATATTTGGCGAAACCCGCGTTCGCCATTTCTAAACACCCTTTTAGTTTTGTTTGCTTGTTTTTATATTCGGCTATTTGTATGTACGCAAGTATGAAAGTTGATACTTCGCTTATGCAAAATGCCGCTGGCCAGGCTTGTGATTTATTAAAATCCCTGGCCAATCCGCACCGGCTGATGATCCTGTGTCAGTTGATCGAGGGCGAACGCTCGGTCGGCGAACTGGCGGCGTTTTTGGAGCTGCGGAGTTCCACCGTGTCTCAGCATCTGGCGCTGCTGCGCCGCGAGGGGCTGGTGGCGGCGCGGCGGGATGGCCAGACCATTTGGTATGACATCGCCAGCGTGCCGGCGAAGAAAATCCTGGAAGCCTTGTTCCTGCTTTATTGCGCCCCGGCGGAGGGCGGCGAAACTCTGTGCGCGAGTGATTCTCTCGCCGTTTAAACCGGAAGACTGAGATTGCCGCTCGATCCGGCCAAGCCGGTTGTTCTGCAATGCGGCTCGGGCATGCGCTCATGCACGGCGGCGGATAAGTGCCGCAAGGCAGGGGGTGAAGTCGCCGGACATCTGGCGGGCGGCATCGGCGCCTGGGCGCAAGCGGGGTTGCCGGTCGTTCCTGGCTGAGTCGTTTTGCCCTCTGGGCGCCGGATTTCAGGTGGGGGAGGTTTTGACCGCCGCCTGCGTGGTGGGCGGCGGTGCGGGGGGGTTTTCCAGCAGCGGGGCGAGTTGCGGTTGCAGGGCTTTTAAGAGCTGCACGCTCATGGCGCTGGTGAAGGTGAAATCGGCGGCGGGCGGGCCGGGGACGTAGGCCGTGACCGTGCCGAAAAAGCGGTCGCCCAGGAAGAAGACGAAGGTGGCGGTGCGGTCCACGACGCGCTCGCCGAGCGGGACGCCGCCGGGGCCGTAGATGTGGTAGCGGTTGTCGCCGCTGCCGGTTTTGCCGCCGACTGCGAGGACGCCGCCGTTTGGCGCGTGGTACACGCCGGAGACGAGGCCCGCCGTGCCGTTTTGCACCACGCCCAGCAGCGCCTGACGCACCGTGGCCGCCACGACGGGGTTCAGCACCTGGCGCGGTTGGCCTTGGGCGGCAAAATCCGTCTGGTAGGGCGTGCCGTCGGCGAAGTTGAGGCGGGCGAGGTCGATGGCGGGGAGTTGCGCGCCGTTATTCAGAATGATGCCCATGAGGGTGGCGAGCGCGTCCGGCCGGTCGCCCGAGGCGCCGATGGCGGTGCCGTAGGAAGGGACGAGGTGGCTGAACGGGTAGCCCTGCTGTTTCCAGTCCTGCCAGATATGGGCGAAGGCATCCTGCTCGATGAGCGTGCTGATGCGGACATTCTGCTGAAAGGCTTTGTCGGGCTTGTACATCCAGACATAGGATTGCTGAATGGCGGCGGGGCTGGCGGCGTTGACTTCGCTCCAGGTCGCGTGCGGGTGGGTTTGCAGGTAGCCGGCCAGCCAGATTTCCAGCGGGTGGACGCTGGCGACGTAGCCGGAATCGTTGAGGTCGAGTTTGCCGCCGGCGAATTGCAGGTAGAGGTTGGAGATGCGGTCTGGCGGGAGTTGCGCGAAGGTGGCGGCCGGCATGTGGGTTTGCAGAAATTCGGTCATTTCCGCCGGGCCGGCATTGGGGAAGATGGCGAGGTAGATGTCGGCGAGGTGGCTGGCCAGGGGGCCGGTGTGGTTGGCGAGCTGGTCGAGGGCCTGGGACGGGGTGAGGCCGCGATAATTCAGGTAGAAGCCGTAGAGGTAGCGCTGGCCCTCCTGGGCGGCGAAGCGGCGCAGGTAGGGGGCGCGGGCGGGGTCTTGCGGGTTGGCGAGGAGGGCGGTCTCGTTAATGCCGCTCTGGGCGGTGTAGTAGGCGCTGATGTCGCGGATGAGGCGGACGAAGGCGCAGTTAATGGAGTTCTCGAAGGCGAATTCGACGGTGGGTTGCAGGCTGTCTTCCCAGGGCTCGAAATTGTCGAAGCTGTTCTCGCCGCCGCCGGTGAAGAAGGTGACTGGATAGGCCGGATACGTGCGCTGCATGGCGGCGTTCAGCATGGGCTGCAGGGAGTGGTCCGGGGTGGTGGCGAGGTAGCCGGCGGCCCAGCCGGTGAGGGCGTCGGGCGGGTTGGCGGCGAGCTGCTGCAAGGCGGGCGTGGGGAGCGGGGCAAGATGGTCGTGCAGGGCGACCATGATGTCGAGATAGGTGATGAGGGTGCGCAGTTTGGCGGTGGAGCCGAGTTGCAGCTTGGCGCCGGAATTGATGTCGAAGGGCTGGTTCAGGCTGTCGGCGTGGATGCGGACGAAATTGGCATTCGGGCCGCGCTCGTAGAGCACGAAGCTCCAGTTGATGAGGGCGGGGTTGTTGCCGGGGGTGAGCATGAGCTTGCCGAATAAGCCGAGCGATTGGTCGTAAACCGGGTCCCCCAGGCGGGTGAGGACGGCGGTGACGCGGGCTTGGGCGGCTTCGTCGATGCTGGAATAGGCGGTGAGGTCGTAGCGGTCGAGGCTCCAGAGGTTTTGCACATTGAGCAAAGTGAGCAATTCGGTTTGCAGCCAGTCGGTGGCTTTGTTGCCGGTGAAGGAGAATTGCGGCGGGGGCGGCAGGCTGGTGCGGAAGGGGAGACGGGCGGCGAGGGCGGCGTCACGCAAAGCGGGGGAGATGACGCCTTCGCGGCAGAGTTCACGCAGGTATTCGTTGGTGAGGGTCTCCAAGGCCGCGCGGTTTTGGATGAGGTAGTAGGCGGGGCGCTGGCCGGCCAGGATGAGGCTGAGGGTCTGGCGGTAGATGGCGCCCTGATGGGCCTGGGCGGAAGGGGTTGACGGCGGCTGGGTTAAGGTGCGGTCGGCGCCGGCGAGGTCTGTGCCGTACCAGACCCAGAGGGCTTCCGGGATGCCGATGACCTCGCCATAGCCGGGGCTGGAGGCGAGCGGGGTGGAGTTCAGGTAAGTCACCAGGATGTGCTGGCGGGCCGCGATGGTGTCCGGGCCGGTCTGGTAAGCGGCGGCGGCGGCGGTGACCATTTGGCGAAGTTTTTCGGTGATGCCGCCGGTGCGGCCGCCGGGGGATTCACTGAATTTTACGATCTGCGTGGCCAGCGTGCTGGCCCCGCCGCGCTGCCAGTGATGGTTCAGCACGCCGGCAAAGCGGCCGCCGGTGGCCAGAAGGAAACGGCTCCAGGCTACGGCGGGGTCAAGCTGGGGGTTTTGCGGGTCGAGCAGGTCGCGGTCTTCGATGAAAATCAACGTGTTGGCGAGGAGCGGCGGGACTTCATGGTAATGTGCGTAGACGCGCAACGGGTAGGCGGCGCTGAACAGGGGCACGCCGTTGCGGTCGTAGAGCTGCAAGCCGGTGCGCAGTTTGGGGGTGTAGAGCGCGTAGCCGCCCTGGGCGACGAACCATGCCAGGCGGGGCGACCACTGGGCCTGGGCGACGATTTGGAACTGGCGGGCCTCCAGCGCGGGGGTGATGGCGGGAAGCTCGGCATAGCCGAGGCGCACATTGCGCGGGCCGGAGCGGGGGAAGTGGATCGAGGGGCTGGGGTTGGGGGCGGAATGGTAGCTTATGCCGCGGTCGAAGGCGGCGAAGAGGCGGGACTGGAGGTAGGAGGTGCGGGCCTCAATGAGCACGCCCCAGGCCAGCAGGGAGAGCACGGCGATGCGCAGGAGCCAACGAAAAACAAAGGCCGCGCCTGATAGAATGCGGCTCCGGTGGGCTGGCCCCTGCCCTGCTCTGTGACTGCCGTGGACGAATCTCCCCCACGCCGCCTCGGTCATGAACTTTTCCCTTCGCCTCTCTCACCCGCTTGATATTCCTGGAAAGATTTTTCGGGTTTGGTTTGTTGCTTGTTTTTTCAGCGGGACTGCGCGACCGCGCCGATGGTGTGGGGGACATGGCGTGGGGGGCTGTGGCTTTCCAGATACCGGGGTAAAAATTTTGGGACTGCGGCGGATGCGCCACAAGGTCTGGTTTACGGCCTTTGCCCGATGAGGGAAGCGGGCGGAGAGGGCATTTCAGATCACGCGCCGCCGATTCTCCAAGCGAGGTATGCCGCGCCGGGGGACATGGCTGTATAAGATAATGGAGGAGTGCTGTCCTAAATCAATAAACCGAGCTTTGCGGCGCTTTCCCCACCCTGCGCCGATTGCGCGGCAAGATCGTGCCATTATGGCGGCGGGAAAGTGATTAAATTTTTAACTGTTGATCTAGATCAAAGACACTATGGACCCAACCCCAGCTACGTGATCTGGGTGGAAATAGTCTGTGCAATTGATTGGCGCAAAAAACATGATAGTACGAGCCATGATAGGCTGTCTGCGATGTAATAATGCTCGCTCTAGAGTGAGCCCCTGCCTTCGTGGCTGGGGAGACGCCTTTGCGCCGTGATCTTAGCGCGCGCTTCACCGTGGCCCGGCCTGTGTCTCATTTATTTGCCGGCAGACCACGCGAATACCTGCCGCCGGCTTATGGCTGAAGACCGGCTACGCCCCTCATCGCTTTAGCCACTCGAATATTCTCAACCTCCTGTGATTTTGGATAGACCGGAAATGATCTTGCCACGACAGCGCAAAACGCCCCTGTTTCTAAAGCCTCTCTTGTTGCTGCCTGCCCTGCTTCTCTCGGGCTGCTCGACGGATGGCTTCCGCCTGTTTCATCCTGTCGGCCTTTTGGGCGGGGCGGAGCTGCACTACACGCTACTGATCGTCGGCGTGATGCTTATCGTCATTCTGCCGACCCTGGTGATGACCGTGCTGTTTCCGCTGCGCTACCACAAATCGCGCAATGCGAAGTACCGGCCGGACTGGACCCATTCGACCGTGGTCGAAATCGTCGCCTGGGGCGTTCCGCTCGTCATCGTCGGCTTTCTGAGCTACTTCTCGATTCAGGCCATTTACGTGGTCAATCCGTATGGCCCCACCGCGCTGGACAACGCGCCGGGCGCGGCGCTGGCGCCTTTGGAGGTCGATGTCATCTCGACGGACTGGCAGTGGTTCTTCGTGTATCCGGCTCAGCATATCGCGACAATTGATGATCTCGTGGTGCCTGCGGGCCAGCGCGTGGAATTTCAGATGACCTCGACCAGCGTGATGAACGGGTTTTATATCCCGCAGATTGCGCCGATGATCGACGTGATGCCCGGGATGCGGACAAAGGATGCGTTCGAGGTTGATCAGCCCGGTACGTTCGAGGGCTTCTCCACCGACTTCTCCGGTGCCGGTTTCTCCTGGATGCAGTTCTCGACCCGCGTTGTGGCGCCTGCGGATTTTGCCGCCTGGGTGAAAGCCACACAGGCCAGCCCGAACCAGCTCACCTATGCGGCGTTCCAGACTTTGGCGCAGCCGACGGTGAATGTGGGCGCCAAGCCGGCTTACTTCTCGGCGCCCGATCAGGGGCTGTTTATGGACGTGTACAACGCGGCGCAGCAGGGCGTGGTCTATCCGGTGCCCGACTCTCTCACCAAGAGCGTCTCAGAAGTCTCGGCTGAGGGCACCCAAGCCCCGGCCGGCCAATAAAAATTAGCTGAAAGGTTTCAATCGTGCTGGTTAATTTGCAAGGCCCTTGGTCGCCGCTCATCGGGCGTCTGTCGCTCGCGTCGATCCCTTATGACAACCCTATTCTCGTCACCACCTTTATTATCGTAGCCCTTCTGGGCGCTGTGATCGTGGCGGCGGTGCTGTATTACAGGAAGCTGCCTTATCTGTGGCGTGAGTGGATTACCACGGTCGATCACAAGAAGATCGGCGTGATGTATATCATTCTCGGTCTCGTCATGCTGTTCCGCGGCTTCGCCGACGGGGCGCTGATCCGTACGCAGCAGGTGATGGCCGATGGGCCGGACTCCACCGGCGTGCTGGGGGCCACGCATGGCTTTATCCCGCCTTTCCACTTCGACCAGATCTACAGCGCGCATGGCACGCTGATGCTGATCTTCGCGGCGACGCCGCTGGTCGCTGGGTTGGGCAACCTTATTGTGCCGCTGCAAATCGGCGCGCGCGATATGGCGTTCCCTTATCTGAACGCCACCAGCTTCTGGCTGACCGCCTCCGGTGCGGCTTTGGTCATGATCTCGCTCTTTGTCGGTGAGTTCTCCAGCGCCGCCTGGGTCGGGCTGATGCCGTTCAGCGAACTGCCGTTTAATCCGGGCGTCGGTGTTGATTACTGGATGTGGGCGATTCAGATTTCCAGTATCGCCACGACGTTCAACGCCATCAACATTATCGCGACGATCGTGAAAATGCGCGCGCCGGGCATGACCTGGTTCCGCCTGCCGGTGTTCTGCTGGGCGACCTTGTCCACCAACATCATCGGCCTGACGGCGTTCCCCATCCTGACGGTGGCGCTGACGCTGCTGGGGGCGGACCGTTATCTCGGCACGCATTTTTTCACCGTCGGCATGGGCGGCAACTTCATGCTCTATGTCAACCTGTTCTGGCTGTGGGGGCATCCTGAGGTTTACTTCCTGATGCTGCCGGCTTTCGGGATTTTCTCGGAAATCATCCCGACCTTCTCGGAGAAGCCGCTGTTTGGCTATCTCGCGATGGTCGGCGCCACCTTTGCCATCGCCGGCATCGGCTGGGTCGTCTGGGCGCATCACTTCTTCACCATGGGCATGGGACCGGGGCTGAACGGCTATTTCAGCGCGGCGACCATGCTGGTCGGCATCCCCACCGGGGTGAAGTCCTTCAACTGGCTGTTCACCATGTATCGCGGCCGTCTCACCTTCGCCACGCCGATGCTCTGGGCGCTGTGCGGGCTGGTGCTGCTGCTCATCGGCGGCCTGACCGGCATGATGCTGGCGATCCCGGTGATTAACTATACCGTGCATGATAGCGTGTTCGTGGTGGCCCATTTCCACTGCATGGTGCTGGTCATTGGCGCGGCGCTGTTCGCGGCGGTCACTTACTGGTGGCCGAAAGTGTTCGGCTTCAAGCTCGACGAGCGCAACGGCCAGTATTTCTTCTGGACGTTCGTCATTGCCAGCCTGGTGCTGTTCGGGGGCATGTTTGCCCTGGGCTTCATGGGGGAAACCCGCCGGCTCGACTATCTTTACGATCCGAGCTGGAAGCCGCTGCTCATCCTCGAAGAAGCCGGTATCTTCCTGTACTTCGTGTCCATCTACTACTTCTTTAAGATGCTCTATGTTTCGCTGCGCGATCAGGTTCCGGCCGAAGCGGATGCCTGGGGCACCTCGCGGACGCTGGAATGGCTCACGCATACGCCGGTGCCGTTCTATAACTTCGCCGTTACGCCGCAGATCCATGCTTTGGACGAGCTGGCCTGGCGCCGGAGCCACGGCCTCGAAAAGGCCCAGCCGGAACAGTATGTGCCGATCCATCTGCCCAACAATACGGCGATCCCGGTCATTATCGGTGCGCTCTCTTTCGCCTTTGGCTTTGGCCTGATCTGGCGGATCTGGTGGCTGGCGGGCTTTGCCCTGCTGGGCATGATTGTTGCGGTGATTATCCGCTCCTTCGACCCGAACAAGGGTTATATCTTGTCGGCCGAAGACATCGCGAAAATGGAAAGCAATACCGGGTCGGCGAGTGTTATCGCCGAGCAGCCTGTCCGGCTGCCGCTCTCGGAAGTGGAGGCTCACTAATGGCAACGAACATCGCAGCCGGCGCTGATACGCGCCTGTGGAACGCGGAAGCCGACGAACACGATCCGATCTCGGCCCGGACGTTCGGCTTCTGGCTCTATCTCTTGAGCGATGCGCTCATCTTCGCCGGGCTTTTCGCCTCCTATGCGGTGTTGGACAATTCGTTCAACGCCGCCGGTGGGCCGATTGCCGCGCAGATCGTGCATCCGCTTGAGGGGCTCATTCAGACCTTCGCCGTCCTCGGCAGCGTGCTATCCTACAGCCTCGCCACCGTGGCGATGAAGAAGGGCAGCCGCACCGGGGTTATCCACGGCATCCTCGGCGCGATTGTGCTGAGCGGTGTGTTTCTCGGTATCGGGGCGCATGATCTGCTTGGCCTGATCGCCCAGGGCGATGGGCCGGACCGCAGCGGTTTCCTCTCCATCTTCTTCACTCTGATCGTCAGCCACGGTCTGCACATGGTCTTCGGCATACTCTGGATGCTGGTGATGCTGGTGCAGGTTGCACGCACAGGCTTCAACCAGGATGTCGTGGGCCGCTTGCTGAACCTGCGCTTGTTCTGGCAGTTCCAGGCGAGCGTGTGGGTTTGCGTCTATGTCTATGTTTATCTGCTGGGAGGTTATAACTAATGTCCAACCACCTTTCTGATCCGCTGGCGCATGCGGAAGTCCAGCAGGCGCGAGTCGGGCGTTACTTTGTCGCCTTCTTCTCTTCGTCGATCCTGATGCTGCTGGCGTTCGTCGTCTCGCAGCAGCAGAAACTCTCCTACGTGCAGTTTGCCGAGGCTCTGGGAGCGCTCTTGCTCTTCACCCTCATCTCGCAGGCCGCCTTGTTCTTTGGGCTTAACCTGTCCCGGGAACAGATCTGGAAGAGCGTTTCTCTGGCGCTGGTCGTGCCGCTGTTCATCGTGACCATCGGCTTTACGGTGGTGGTGTTCGCGTCGCTCTATGCGCGCACGATGATCCCGACCGACGCAATGTCCATGCAGCCGACGCTGCTCCAGTAATCCGGCGCACATAACCGTACGCCTACGGGCCGCAACCCCTCACCGGGTTGCGGCCTTTCTTTTTGCGTGGAGGGCGGTTTCCGGCGGCTGGCGCCAAGCGGGGTTTGCGGATAAATCGGATGATCATCCTAATAAAAACCGCGTTTAGAGGAACTCTCAAAATGGCCATCCAACCCGCGCCGACCGTTACCCTGCTCAATGGTGTAAAAATGCCACAGCTGGGCCTGGGCACCTGGCCGATGGACGATGCACAGGCCGCCGTGGCGGTCGCCCAGGCGCTGGACATCGGATACCGGCTCATCGATACGGCTGAAAACTACCAAAACGAGCGGGGCGTGGGCCAGGGGATTGCCAAGTCTGGCGTGCGCCGGGAAGAGATCTTCGTGACCACCAAGTTTAACCGCAAATGGCACAGTGTCGCGGGGGCGCGGGAGGCCTGCGAGGCCAGCTTGGCGCGGCTGGGGCTGGATTATATTGATCTGTTCCTCGTGCATTGGCCGAACCCGGACCAGGACCGCTATGTGGAGGCCTTTCAGGGGCTGGTGAAGCTGCTTGAGGCTGGGCTGGTGCGGTCGATCGGGACCTCGAACTTTAAGCCGGCGCATTTGCAGCGGCTGTTCGACCTCGGGCTGGTGCCGCAGGTGAACCAGATCCAGCTTGACCCGTATCATGCCCGCGACGATCTGGTGGCGATCCATCAGGCCAAGGGGATTGTGACGGAGACCTGGAGCCCGATTGGCCGGGCGAACCAGATGCTGGCGGACCCCGTGATTGCCGCCACCGCCGAGCGCCATGGCCGCACCGCCGCGCAGGTGGTGCTGCGCTGGCATACGCAGCTCGGCTTTGTGCCGGTGCCGAAATCGGCCGATCCGGTGCGGCAGGCGCAGAATTTGGATGTTTTCGGCTTTACGCTGTCTGCGGAGGAAGTGGCCGCCATCCGTGCGCTGGACCGGCCCGATCCGGCGATGTTTGACGCCGATTCTTTCGGCCACTAAACGCGCGTGGCGCACGAGCTGGCGAGGAAGCCGCGATGACCGGGCCCGTGACGGCGCTGCGCATTGTTTCCATCATCTTCCCGGTGTTTGCCGTGGTGTTTACCGGCTGGGCGTATGGCAAACACCGCCCGGCCGATATGACGTTCATCAACCAGCTCAACATGGAGATTTTTCTCCCGGCGCTGGTGTTTGGGCAGCTTGCCAGCCGCTCGTTTGATCTGGCGCGTTATCAGGGGCTGGCCTGGGGGGTGTTGCTGATGGTCGCGGGCTCGGGCCTGCTGGGCTGGGCGCTGGCGCGGGGGATCGGCGTGGCGCCGAAGACGTTTGTGCCTTCGATGATGTTCAATAATTGCGGTAATCTGGGCTTGCCGCTGGCGGCGCTGGCTTTTGGCGATGCCGCGCTGGCGCCTGCGGTGGTGATGCTGCTGGTGACGAATCTGATCCAGTTTTCGTTTGGCAATTGGCTGCTCGACCATCATGCGCGGTGGTGGAACATCTGGCGGGTGCCGGTGGTGATGGCGACGTTTGCCGGGCTGGCTTATAGTTTTACTGGGCGGGATCTCTGGCAGCCGCTACAGGTGCCGCTGAAGATGCTGGGCGATGTGTCGATCCCGCTGCTGCTGTTTGCGCTGGGGGTGCGGATTGCGCAGTCGCATTTGAAGGCGTTTCGCATTGGCGTGATTGGCGCACTGGCCCGCCCGGCGATTGGGCTGGGGCTGACTACAGGGATTGCGCTGCTCCTGGGGCTGCACGGGCAGGAGCGGGCGATGCTGCTGCTTTACGGCGCATTGCCACCGGCGGTGTTGAATTACATTTTTGCCGAACGCTATTTTCAGGGGCCGGATGAGGTTTCGGCCATTGTGATTGTTGGCAACATTGCCGCCGTGGCGATTATTCCGCTGGTGCTGGCGTTTGTGCTGTAAGGCGGCAATGGCTGACGGCCCACTCAAGGCCCCCGGCATGGCCGAACAGGCCTGCGGTGGCCGGGAAGAACAAACGCCAGCGGGGGGTGTTCCGGCGAGGACCAGGCACTCGGGCGTGTGGGCGGGTCGCAGGGCGTCGATGTGGAGGTTGCGGGCGATGGTGAAGGCCCAGGTGGCCACGCTGGCTTTGACCGGGTCGAAATCCCATACGGTCAGCAATGCCTCCTGGGCGAGGTCTTCGGCCTGGCCGGGGGGGCGTGCCGAGGCGCAGCAGGTTCGCTGCCTTTCTTCGTCGCCACGTTGCCGATTGCGGCGCGGGATGGGATTTGGGGGCGTGTCTGGCTCTGCGGCGTGGCGACGCTCAATGCGGTTTGTGTCACCTGGCTACTCGGCGAGGCGTCCTGGACGGCGTTGTTTCTGGCGCTTTGCACAATGCTGGCGCTGGTGAGTTTCCGTCGGCGGGAGGTTTGTGCCGCTGGTGCTGCTGGCACTGATGCCTGGGCCGCTGATTTTGCGGCCGCATGGGAATTTCCCTGCCCCGCCTGTGCGGTATTCGCCCGGCGCGCATCACGGGCTGCGGGTGCTCAACGGCGTTTCGGTTGTTTTGGTTGGTCTGGTGATGGCCTATGTTTTTAGGAAAAGGCGCTCCGCCGCTTAGCTCGCTTGCCGGAGCCTGCCATCCGCGCCACCCGGCGCGAGGCGGCGTAACCGGCGGTGGCGGCCAGGGCCGTCAGCAAAATTCCCCAGCTTATATCCGCAAGACTGAGGCCCAGGGTCCAGTCCTTCAGGGTTGCCCAGTTGGTGAGGTCGTAGGTGGCATAAGTGAACAGGCCGAAGCCTGCGCCGTAGAGCAACGCATCGCCAAAGCCGCGCGCACGGGAGACGGCGAAAATCTGAATGCCCAGCGCCTGTAGGAGATAAAATGCCGCCGCAGGGGCTATGCGGAAGCCGGGGATCAGTATGTCGCCGAGCTGTGCGCGATAGACCAATTGCGCGGTCAGGCTCAGCCATGCCGCATCAAGCAGCAGCATCATGAGCAAGGTCACGAAGAAGGGGAAAAGCCAGCGCATTAAAACCATATGGGGACTGAACTGGATTTTCATCAGGAAATCCGTATGGCCCAAACATTATAATTATTTATAGCCCGTGCATCCAAAGAAAAACCTGAGACGTATATAAACCAGGCCATGGCCTATGGCGCGTTTAAGAGTGCCCGTTTTTGTTGTGGGCGATGTCGTTATTGTCCCATGAGGTCTGCGTCATCCTGCCTGACGTCTGGCAGGATGACGGCGCGGCGTGCGCATGCGCGAAGTCCTCATTCAGTCTTTACGAACCCGCCCGCCCGTGCAGGCCGGGGGTCCAGAAGCGGACGAGCGATTTGTGATGCAGCCCGTTCTCCTCAAGCGACTTGGAAAAATCCGGGGTCGCTTTTTCGCCGTCGATGACCCAGATCACCTGGGTCCAATCCACCTTCGCCATGTCAGGATGCGCGCC
>Ga0181525_10001165_pt1 | contig 22629 bp, 36 predicted proteins | sample PEATcosm2014_Bin_48_FD_121100 | JGI IMG/M metagenome (GOLD analysis project Ga0181525, IMG submission 121100) | Peatland microbial communities from MTU Mesocosm Facility, Houghton, MI, USA - PEATcosm2014_Bin06_10_metaG | ecosystem: Environmental > Terrestrial > Soil > Wetlands > Peat | place... | reverse complement strand
GAGATGGTCATGCCGGGCGACCGGACCGACATGCACATCGACCTGATCCAGCCGATCGCCATGGAGGAAGGCCTTCGGTTCGCGATCCGCGAGGGCGGCCGCACCGTCGGCGCCGGCCGGGTTACGAAGATCATCAAGTAGCGGTCAAGGTGGCCGGGCCTAGGCCCGGCCACCACGCTGCTAGCCCCTATCCCCAAGCGGACCGACATCAAGCGAAGGACACCGAGGCCACAATGGCGGGACAGAAGATCCGCATCCGGCTCAAGGCATATGACCACGAGGTCATCGACAAGGCTGCCCGGCAGATCGTCGAAACAGTGACGCGGACCGGCGCCAAAGTGGCCGGCCCGGTGCCGCTGCCGACGGAGAAGAACGTGTACTGCGTCATCCGCTCCCCGCACAAGTACAAGGACTCGCGCGAGCACTTCGAGATGCGGACCCACAAGCGGCTGATCGACATCATCGACCCGACTCCGAAGACGGTCGACTCGCTGATGCGGCTCGACCTCTCCGCGGGCGTCGACATCGAGATCAAGCTCTGAGGAATCCACCGACATGGCTAAGCAGATCAAAGGGATCCTGGGCACCAAGCTCGGCATGACCCAGGTCTTCAACGAGGCTGGGCAGATCGTGCCGGTCACGGTCGTGCAGGCCGGGCCGTGCGTGGTGACCGCCGTGCGCACGCCGGACCGGGACGGGTACTCGGCCGTGCAACTCGGCTTCGGCGAGATCGACCCGCGCAAGGTGACCAAGCCCGTCAGCGGGCTGTTCGCGAAGGCAGGCCTGACCCCGCGCCGCTACATTGCCGAGCTGCGCACCGACGACGCGTCCGAGTACACCGTGGGCCAGGAGGTCACCGCCGAGGTCTTCGGCAGCGGCCAGCCCGTGGACGTGACGGGCAAGAGCAAGGGCAAGGGCTACGCGGGCGTCATGAAGCGGCACGGCTTCAAGGGCCTGAGCTCCTCCCACGGCACCCAGCGCAAGCACCGCTCGCCCGGCTCCATCGGCGCGTGCGCGGACCCGGGCCACGTGTTCAAGGGCGTTCGGATGGCGGGCCGGATGGGCGGGGTGCAGACCACCGTTCAGTCGCTCACCGTGCAGTCCGTCGACGCCGAGCGCGGCCTGCTGCTGATCAAGGGCGCGATCCCGGGCCCGAGCGGTCGCGTGGTGTTCGTGCGCAGCGCGGTCAGGACCCCGCAGAAGCTTGGGAGTGAAGCCTGATGACCGATGTCAGCGTCATTGGCGCCGAGGGCAAGACGGTCGACCTGCCGGAGGAGATCTTCGCCGCTAAGGTGAACGTCCCGCTGATCCACCAGGTCGTGGTGGCCCAGCAGGCGGCCGCCCGGCAGGGCACGCATGCCGCGAAGACCCGTGCCCAGGTACGCGGCGGTGGCAAGAAGCCCTACCGGCAGAAGGGCACCGGGCGTGCCAGGCAGGGTTCCATCCGCGCCCCGCAGTACGCGGGCGGCGGCGTCTCGCACGGCCCGGTACCTCGGTCTTACGTCCAGCGGACGCCGAAGAAGATGAAGGCGGCGGCGCTGCGCGGCGCCCTGTCCGACCGGCTCAGCCACGGCCGGGTCCTGGTGGTCAGCGGCTTCGTCGACGGCGACGTGCCGAAGACCAAGGACGCCGTGACGGTGCTGACCGGCGCTCTTTCTTCTGCTGGCGGCTCGCTGGGCAGGCCGGTCCTGGTCGTCGTGCACCGTGAGGACGAGATCACCTGGAAGTCGCTGCGCAACGTGCCCAGCGTGCACGTGCTCATCGAGGGTCAGCTCAACACCTACGACGTGCTCGCCAGCGATCACGTGGTCTTCACCGAACAGGCCCTGGAGGCGTTTGTCGCCAGGTCAACCAAGGAGACTGCGAAGTGAGCCGGGACAACAACCCGAGGGACATCCTGCTGCGGCCGGTGGTCTCGGAGAAGAGCTATGGGCTGCTCGATGAGGGCAAGTACACCTTCATCGTTGACCCGGAAGCCAACAAGACCCAGATCAGGCTCGCTGTCGAGGCCGTGTTCGGGGTCAAGGTGACCGGGGTCAACACCATCAACCGGCCGGGCAAGCGCAGGCGTACCCGGTACGGCTGGGGCAAGCGGCCGGACACCAAGCGGGCGATCGTGACCCTCGCAGCGGGGGACAGGATCGACATATTCGGCGGCTCGGTCCGCTAAGGGAGACTCGACGAGAGATGGCTATCCGTAAGTACAAGCCGACCACCCCGGGCCGGCGCGGCGCGAGCGGCTCCGACTTCTCCGAGCTCACCAGGAGCGAGCCGGAGAAGTCGCTGGTGGGCCCCCTGATTTCGCGCGGCGGCAGGAACGTGCACGGCCGCGTCACGGCCAGGCACCAAGGCGGCGGCCACAAGCGTTCCTACCGGCTGATCGACTTCCGGCGCGGGGACAAGGACGGCGTGCCCGCCAAGGTCGCGCACATCGAGTACGACCCGAACCGCACCGCGCGGATCGCGCTGCTGCACTACGCGGACGGCGAGAAGCGCTACATCATCTGCCCGCAGGGCCTGTCCGCGGGCGACAGCGTGGAAAGCGGCCCGGGCGCCGACATCAAGCCGGGCAACGCGCTGCCGCTGCGGAACATCCCCACCGGCACCGTGGTGCACGCCATCGAACTGCGGCCGGGCGGCGGCGCGAAGATCGCGCGGTCGGCCGGTGCCGGGGTTCAGCTGCTGGCCAAGGAGGGCGGTTACGCCCAGCTGCGGATGCCGTCAGGCGAGATCCGCCGGGTGGACGCGACCTGCCGGGCCACGGTCGGCGAGGTGGGCAACTCCGAGCAGGGCAACGTGAAGCTCGGCAAGGCGGGCCGCAGCCGGTGGAAGGGCCGCCGTCCCACGGTCCGCGGCGTCGCCATGAACCCGGTGGACCACCCGCTCGGCGGCGGTGAGGGCAAGAGCTCAGGCGGGCGTCATCCGGTCAGCCCGTGGGGCCAGCCTGAGGGCCGGACCCGGCGGGCGCACAAGCCGAGTGACCGGCTGATCAGCCGCCGCCGCGGCAAGAACAAGCGGTAGGAGCAGTACGAAATGCCTCGTAGCCTTAAGAAGGGCCCCTTCGTCGACGACCACCTGATGAAGAAGGTGGACGTGCAGAACGACAGAGGGACGAAGACCGTCATCAGGACGTGGTCCAGGCGCTCCATGATCGTGCCGGCGATGCTGGGACACACGATCGCCGTCCATGACGGCAGGAAGCACATCCCGGTCTTCATCACCGAGTCGATGGTGGGCCACAAGCTTGGCGAGTTCGCGCCCACGCGGACTTTCCGATCTCACGTCAAGGACGACCGGCGCAGCCGTCGCTAGCAGGAGGAATGATGGAAGCCAGGGCCATGGCGCGGTACGTCCGCGTCACGCCGCGGAAGGCCCGCCGGGTGGTGGACCTGATCCGCGGCATGCCCGCCGACCAGGCGCAGGCCGTGCTGGCCTTCGCGCCGCAGTCGGCTAGCGACCCGGTCGGCAAGGTACTCGCGAGCGCGATCGCCAACGCCGACGCCCGGGGCGGGCGCGCCGACCGCGGCATGCTGTGGGTGCGCCGGGCGTGGGTGGACGAGGGACCGACGCTCAAGCGCTTCAGGCCGCGCGCCCAGGGCCGCGGCTACCGGATCTTGAAGCGCACCAGCCACATCACGGTCATCGTCTCAGATGACGCCGAGGGAGGGCACCGCTAGTGGGCCAGAAGGTGAACCCGCACGGGTTCCGGCTGGGCATCACCACCGACTTCAAGAGCCGCTGGTACGCCGGGAAGCTGTACAAGGAATACGTGGCCGAGGACGTGGCCATCCGGCGGATGCTGCAGCGCGGCATGGAGCGGGCCGGCATCTCCAAGGTGGAGATCGAGCGGACCAGGGACCGGGTGCGGGTGGACATCCACACCGCCCGGCCGGGTATCGTCATCGGCCGCCGCGGGGCCGAGGCCGACCGCATCCGCGGTGACCTGGAGAAGCTGACCGCCAAGCAGATCCAGCTGAACATCCTCGAGGTTAAGAACCCGGAGATCGACGCCCAGCTGGTTGCCCAGGGCGTCGCCGAGCAGCTGTCCAGCCGGGTGTCGTTCCGGCGGGCGATGCGCAAGGCGATCCAGAGCGCGATGAAGGGCGGCGCCAAGGGGATCCGGGTGCAGTGCTCGGGCCGCCTCGGCGGCGCGGAGATGTCGCGCTCGGAGTTCTACCGAGAGGGCCGGGTGCCGCTGCACACGCTGCGGGCGGACATCGACTACGGCTTCTACGAGGCCCGCACCACCTTCGGCCGGATCGGCGTGAAGGTCTGGATCTACAAGGGCGAGGCGCCGACCAGCCGGGCCGGCCGTGAGGCGCAGCAGGCCGCGCTGCGGGCCGCGGCCCAGCAGCGGACCCCGCGCGGGCCGCGCGAGCCGCAGCGGCGGCGCCGGACGGCCGACGGCGAGGAGGGCTGAGCCATGCTCATTCCGCGCAGGGTCAAGCACCGCAAGCAGCACCGTCCGCACCGGACGGGTAACGCCACCGGCGGTACCCGCGTCGCGTTCGGCGAGTACGGAATCCAGGCGCTTGAGCACGCGTACGTGACCAACCGGCAGATCGAGGCCGCCCGGATCGCCATGACGCGGCACATCCGCCGGGGCGGGAAGGTGTGGATCAACATCTTCCCCGACCGGCCGCTGACGAAGAAGCCTGCCGAGACCCGGATGGGCTCGGGCAAGGGGTCGCCGGAGTGGTGGATCGCCAACGTCAAGCCGGGCCGGGTCATGTTCGAGTTGTCCGGGGTCGCGGAGCCGGTCGCCAAGGAGGCGCTGCGCCGCGCGATCCACAAGCTGCCCATGAAGTGCCGGGTGATCAAGCGAGAGGTCGGTGAGGGCTGATGGCTAGCGGCACGACTGCCCAGCTGCGGGTCTCCACCGAGGAGGAGCTGCAGCACAAGCTGGCCGAGGCGAAGGCAGAACTGTTCAACCTGCGCTTCCAGGGCGCCACCGGACAGCTGGAAAGCCACGGCAGGCTGCGGGCGGTGCGCAAGGAGATCGCCCGCATCTACACGGTGATGCGCGAGCGTGAGCTCGGGATCATCACCCTGATCGAGGAATCCGATGAGCCGGAGGCGCAGACGCCGGCCGCGGTCGCCCAGCCGGACCAGGCTCAGGATGAAGCGGCCGATGACGAAGCCAAGGAGGCCGCGAAGTGAGCGAGCCGAAGGCGAGCGGGAGGCAGAGCGTGAGCGAGGACGCCACCGGCGGGACCGCGATTACCCGCGGATACCGCAAGGGCAGGGAAGGCTACGTGGTCAGCGACAAGATGGACAAGACGGTTGTCGTCCAGGTCGAGGACCACGTGAAGCACCCCAAGTACGGCAAGGTGTTGCGCCGTACCAAGAAGTACCAGGCACATGACGAAACCAACGCCTGCGGCGTCGGTGACCGCGTGCTGCTAATGGAGACCCGGCCGCTGTCAGCGACCAAGCGCTGGCGGGTGGCCGAGATCCTTGAGAAGGCCAAGTAAAGACGACCGCCTGGCTCCGATGCCCGGCGTGAGATTTGGGAGTTGACGTGATCCAGCAGGAGTCGCGGCTTAAGGTCGCCGACAACACGGGTGCCAAGGAGATCTTGTGCATCCGGGTGCTCGGCGGCAGCGGTCGGCGATACGCGGGCATCGGTGACGTCATCGTGGCGACGGTGAAGGACGCTCTCCCTGGCGCCGGCGTGAAGAAGGGCGATGTCGTCAAGGCGGTCGTGGTGCGCACCCGCAAGGAGCGCCGCCGCGGCGACGGCTCCTACATCCGGTTCGACGAGAACGCGGCGGTGCTGATCAGGGACGGCGGTGACCCGCGCGGGACCCGCATCTTCGGCCCGGTCGGCCGCGAGCTGCGCGAGAAAAGGTTCATGCGGATCATCTCGCTGGCGCCGGAGGTGCTCTAGATGAAGATCAAGAAGGGCGATCAGGTGATCGTCGTCGCGGGCCGCGACAAGGGACGCGCCGGCCTGGTCATCGCCGCCTACCCGGACCGCGGCAAGGTGCTCGTCCAGGGCGTCAACGTGGTGAAGAAAAACAAGAAGGTCACATATCAGGGCCAGCGCGGTGCCAAGGAAGGCGGCATCACGCACGAGGAAGCGCCGATCGACGTCAGCAACGTGCAGCTGGCCGATCCGGAGAGCAGGCAAGCTGCCCGGGTCGGCTACCGGTTCGACGATGACGGCAACAAGATCCGCGTCGCCAGGCCCAGCGGGAAGGACATCTGATGACCACCCAGGCTGAGGCTGCGGCCCCGCCGGTGCCGCGGCTTAAGGAGCGCTACCGGGCCGAGATCGCGCCCGCGCTCAAGGACGAGTTCGGCTACGCCAACGTGATGCAGATCCCCGGCCTGACCAAGATCGTGGTGAACATGGGGGTCGGCGAGGCCGCCAGGGACGCGAAGCTCATCGATGGTGCGGTCCGCGACCTGACGACCATCACCGGGCAGAAGCCGGCGGTCGCGAAGGCGAAGAAGTCGGTGGCGCAGTTCAAGCTGCGCGAGGGCATGCCGATCGGCGCGCACACCACGCTGCGCGGTGACCGCATGTGGGAGTTCCTCGACCGCCTGCTCACCATCGCCCTGCCCCGGATCCGCGACTTCCGCGGCCTGTCCGATCGGCAGTTCGACGGCCAGGGCAACTACACCTTCGGCCTGACCGAGCAGGTCATGTTCCACGAGATCGACCCGGACAAGGTCGACAGGCAGCGCGGGATGGACATCACCGTGGTGACCACGGCGAAGAACGATGCCGAAGGTCGCGCCCTGCTGCGGCGGCTCGGCTTCCCCTTCAGGGAGTCGGCCCCGGCAGCCGACGGGGCCGCAGCGGTAAGGAGAGGCTGACCCAATGGCAAAGAAGGCGCTGGTCGTCAAGCAGAAGCGCACGCCGAAGTTCAAGGTCCAGGGCTACACGCGGTGCACCCGATGCGGGCGCCCGCGGGCCGTCTACCGCAGGTTCAGCCTGTGCCGGATCTGCTTCCGCATGATGGCGCATCGCGGCGAACTGCCCGGCATCACCAAGTCCAGTTGGTAACGACAACAGCAACGAGCACACCGCAGGTCCCGCTCGGTTGGAAAAACCGGTGGGAAACCGCGGTGAGGAAGGCCTCAAGGCCATGACGATGACCGATCCGATCGCGGACATGCTGACTCGTCTGCGGAACGCGAATTCGGCATACCACGACACGGTGGGCATGCCGTATTCCAAGATCAAGTCGCACATCGCGGAGATCCTCCAGCAGGAGGGCTACATTGCCTCCTGGCGGGTTGAAGACGCCGAGGTCGGCAAGAACCTCGTGATCACCCTCAAGTTCGGGAACGCGCGGGAGCGCTCCATCGCGGGCATCAAGCGGGTGTCCAAGCCGGGGCTGCGCGTTTACGCGAAGAAAGACAACCTGCCCCGGGTGCTCGGCGGCCTCGGCGTGGCGATCATCTCGACGTCCGGCGGGCTGCTGACCGATAAGCAAGCCAAGAAGCGTGGCGTGGGCGGGGAAGTCCTCGCCTACGTCTGGTAAAGAGGAGCTGCTATGTCAAGGATCGGGCGGCTCCCCGTCACCATCCCCAGCGGGGTGCAGGTCGACGTGGAAGGGCGCGCGGTTACCGTGCAGGGGCCGAAGGGAACGCTGCAGTTCACCGTGCCCGACCCCATCGATGTCGGGCTCGAGGACGGGGTCATCAAGGTGACCAGGCCTAACGACGAGGGACCGGTGCGCGCGCTGCACGGCCTGTCTCGCACGCTGATCGCCAACATGGTGACCGGCGTCACCGACGGCTACCGCAAGACGCTGGAGATCGTCGGCGTCGGCTACCGGGTGCAGGCCAAGGGGAGCGACCTGGAGTTCGCTCTCGGGTACAGCCACCCCGTGCCCGTCGTCCCGCCGGAGGGGATCTCCTTCCGGGTCGAGACCCCCACCAGGTTCGTGGTGGAGGGGATCGACAAGCAGAAGGTGGGCGAGGTGGCCGCGCAAATCCGCAAGCTCCGCAAGCCCGACCCCTATAAGGGCAAGGGCGTGCGGTACCAAGGCGAGCAGGTCCGCCGCAAGGTCGGGAAGGCTGGGAAGTAACTCATGGCTGGCACCAAGACCAGGTCGCATGCGCGCGTCACCGGGCGGGTGCGTTCCCGTACGCAAGCCTCAGCGGCCGGACGTGTACGTCGTCACCTGCGGGTACGCAAGAAGGTCACCGGCAGCCCGAGCAGGCCGCGGCTGGTGGTCAATCGGTCCGCGCGGCACATGTTCGCGCAGATAGTGGACGACAGCGCGGGCCGCACGCTGGCCGCCGCCTCCACCCTTGACCCGGATATCCGGGCGGCCGAGGGCGACAAGACGGCCAAGGCGCGCCGGGTCGGCGAACTGCTCGCGCAGCGCGCGGCGCAGGCCGGCATCGAGGCCGTCGTGTTCGATCGCGGCGGCTACCGCTACCACGGCCGCGTCGCGGCCCTCGCGGACGGCGCCAGGGAAGGCGGCCTGCGACTATGAGCACGGCAACTGCTAGCGCGGCACCTTCACGGGCCGCCAAGCGTTATTCAGAGATGAGGAAGGGCTAATGCCAGGAGGTCCACGGCGCGGCAGCGGCGGCGGCGAGCGGCGCGAGCGTCGGGAGGACCGGCGCGGCAGCGCCGCCGAGAAGCAAGCCGCCTACCTTGAGCACGTGGTCACGATCAACCGCGTGGCCAAGGTCGTCAAGGGCGGCCGGCGCTTCAGCTTCACCGCCCTGGTGGTGGTGGGCGACGGCAACGGAATGGTCGGCGTCGGGTACGGCAAGGCCAAGGAGGTCCCCGCTGCCATCGCGAAGGGTGTCGAGGAGGCGAAGAAGCATTTCTTCCGCGTCCCGCGGATCGCGAGCACGATCCCGCACACCGTTCAGGGCGAGGACGCGGCGGGCGTGGTGCTGCTGAAGCCGGCCAGCCCGGGGACCGGCGTCATCGCCGGCGGCCCGGTACGTGCCGTGCTGGAATGCGCGGGCATCAGCGACGTGCTGTCCCGCTCGCTCGGCTCGTCCAACCCGATCAACGTGGTGCACGCGACCGTGGCCGCGCTGAAGATGCTGAGTCGGCCCGAGGAGATCGCGGCCAAGCGCGGCCTGCCGATCGAGGACGTGGCCCCCGCGGCCATGCTGCGGGCGCGCGCCGCGGCCGCGGCCGGAACCGGGGCCTGAGGAGTCCACAATGGCACAGCTGAAGGTGACACAGGTCAAGTCGAAGATCGGCGGGACCAGCGCGCAGCGTAACTCGCTGCGGTCGCTGGGGCTGCACAGGATCGGCCAGATCGTCGTCAAGCCAGATCGTCCGGAGTTCCGCGGCATGATCAAGACCGTGCGGCACCTGGTGACGGTGGAGGAAGTAGCCGGAGATGACTAACACAGGGTCTTCAGACACGGGTGAGCAGGTTACGTCGGGGCGCGGCCTTAAGCTGCACCACCTGCGGCCCGCCCCGGGAGCCCACAAGGCAAAGACGAGGGTCGGCCGCGGCGAGGCGTCCAAGGGCAAGACCGCCGGTCGCGGCACCAAGGGCACCAAGGCGCGCACCCAGGTCCGGCTCGGCTTCGAGGGCGGCCAGATGCCGCTGCACCGCCGGGTGCCGAAGCTGAAGGGCTTCTCCAACGCGGGCTTCGGCACCAGCTACCAGGTGGTGAACACCGGCCGGCTGGCTGCGCTGTACCCAGACGGCGGGGACGTGACCCCGGAGAACCTGGTAGCCAAGGGCGCGGCCCGCAAGGGCGAGCTGATCAAGGTGCTGGGCACCGGCGAGCTCGGCGTCGCGCTGCGCGTCACCGCGCACGCCTTCTCGGCTACCGCCGTGGCGAAGATCGAGCGGGCTGGCGGCACGGTCACCGAGCTCTCCTGACAGTTGTGAGCTCTCCTAACCAAGGGAGACAACGCATGGCGTGCCGGGTAAGATACGTGGACTGCCCGACCAACCGAACCGAGGACTGCCCATGCTGACGGCCTTCGTGCGGGCGTTCCAGACGCCGGATCTGCGCAAGAAGATCCTGGTCACGCTGGGCCTCATCGTGTTGTTCCGGTTCGGCGCCTCGCTACCCACGCCGGGCATCGACGAGAAGAACGTGACGCTGTGCTCGAATGCGGTGACGTCGAGCGGCTCCACCACGGCGAGCGTTCTTGCCATCGTCAACCTGCTCAGCGGCCAGGCGCTGCTGCGCCTTTCGGTGTTCGCGCTCGGCATCATGCCCTACATCACCGCCAGCATCATCCTGCAGCTGCTCACGGTCGTGATCCCGCGGCTCGAGACGCTGAAGCAGGAAGGGCAGGCGGGCCAGGCGAGGATCACCCAGTACACCAGGTACCTCACCGTCGGCCTGGCCATCCTGCAGTCCACCGGTTACATCGAGCTGGCGCGGTCTGGCACGCTGTTCGGCGGATGCGGGTCTGCGACCGAGAACCCGCTGATCCCAAACGGCGGGGTGTTCAACATCGCCACGATGGTGATCTGCATGGTGGCGGGCACCACGGTCATCATGTGGATGGGCGAGCTGATCACCGACCGCGGCGTCGGGAACGGCATGTCGGTGCTGATCTTCACTACCGTCATCTCGGTCATCCCCGGCGAGCTGCTGGCGATCTACCAGGACAAGGGTCCGTTCGAGGCGGCGATCGCGATAATCGTGGTGATCGCCATCGTGGCGTTCATCGTGTTCATGGAGCAGGCGCAGCGGCGCATCCCGGTGCAGTACGCCAAGCGGATGGTGGGCCGCAAGATGTACGGCGGCACCTCCACCTACATCCCGATGAAGGTCAACCAGGCGGGCGTGATCCCGGTCATCTTCGCCTCGTCGCTGCTGTACATCCCGACGCTCGGGGCACAGCTGTTCGGCAGCACGACCCATCCGCAGTCCTGGGTCGGCTGGGTGGACCGCTACATCGAGCAGAGCAGCTCGCCGCTCTATATGCTCATGTTCTTCTTGCTGATTCTCGCGTTCACGTACTTCTACGTGTCGATCACCTTCAACCCCGACGAGGTGGCCGACAACATGAAGAAGTACGGCGGGTTCATCCCCGGCATAAGACCCGGACGGCCGACGTCTGAGTACCTCCGCTACGTGCTCAGCAGGCTCACCGCGCCAGGGGCGACCTACCTTGGTGTGATCGCGCTGTTCCCGCTGGTCGCGCTGGCATCCATCGGGGTCGCCAACGAGTTCCCGTTCAGCGGGGTCAGCCTGCTCATCATGGTCGGTGTCGGCCTCGATACCGTGAAGCAGATCGAGAGCCAGTTGCAGCAGCGCAACTATGAGGGTTTCTTGCGATAGTGCGCATCGTCCTCGTCGGGCCCCCCGGTGCGGGCAAGGGGACACAGGCCCAGTTCATAGCTTCGCACCTGGCGATCCCGAGGATCTCGACAGGTGACATTTTCCGGCACAACGTGACGAGCAATACCGACCTGGGCCGCAAGGCCAGGGAGTTCATGGAGCGCGGTGACCTGGTCCCTGACGAGGTGACCGTGGCCATGGTCAGGGACCGGCTGGGCGAGGACGACGCGCAGGAGGGTTTCCTGCTCGACGGGTTCCCGCGGAACGTGCCGCAGGCGGAAACCCTGAAGAAAATGCTCGCGGAGTGGGATGCGCGCCTCAGCGTGGTCCTGGAACTGGTGGTGGACGAGGACGAGGTGGTGCGCCGGCTTTCCGGGCGCAGGACCTGCCGCCGGTGCGAGCGGGTCTGGCACGTCCTCTACGACCCTCCGGCCCGCGCCGGGATATGCGACGACTGCGGCGGCGAACTTTTCCAGCGGGACGACGACTCAGAGGACACCATCAGGCACCGCATTGAGGTCTACGCCGAGCAGACCTCCCCGCTCATCGCCTTCTACGCCGACGAGAACGTCCTGATCGGCATCGACGCCACCGGTCCGGTGGAAGAGATCACCAGCCGGGCAATGGCCGCGCTCCGTCCGTTCGTGCGCTGAGGGAGGCCATGATGTGGCCAAGGAGCAGAGGAATCGAGATAAAGACCCGCGAGCAGCTCACGATGATGCGCGCCGCCGGGCTCGTCGTCGCCGACACGCTGCGCACCCTCGCCGCCGCGGTTGGCCCCGGCGTCAGCACCGCCGAGCTCGACGCCATCGCCTCCCGCCAGATCCGGGCCGCCGGAGCGACCCCGTCCTTCAAGGGCTATCACGGTTACCCCGCCACGATCTGCACGTCGGTGAACAACGAGATCGTGCACGGCATCCCGAGCCCGAGCCGGCGGCTGAGGGAAGGGGACATCATCTCGATCGACTGCGGAGCCATCGTCGACGGCTGGCACGGGGACGCGGCCGTCACCGTCGGCGTGGGGGCCATCTCGGCCGAGCACGCCAGGCTGCTTGAGGTGTGCGAGACCGCGCTGTGGCACGGGCTGGCGCAGGCCCGGGCGGGCGGCCGGCTCGGTGACATCTCCTCCGCGATCCAGGAGAGCATCAACGCCGCGGGCAGCTACGGCGTGGTCGAGGAGTACACCGGACACGGCATCGGCACCGCCATGCACATGGATCCACCGGTGCCCAACTACGGCCGCCCCGGCCGCGGCCCTCGGCTGGTGGCCGGCCTGGCCCTGGCCATCGAGCCGATGGTGATGCTCGGCGGTTCGGACACCGTGCTGCTCGACGACGACTGGACGGTCGTCACCGCCGACGGTAGCTGGGCCGCGCACTTCGAGCACACGGTGGCCATCACGCCAGCAGGACCCTGGGTGCTGACCGCCGAGGACGGCGGCCAGGCAGGCTTCGCCGCGTTGGGTCAAGCCGTGAGCGCGCCCGGCGCGGGTGATACTAAGAGGGAGAACCCTGCGAGCGTCCCGCCGACGTAGGCCGGGGTGGGTTGGTCGGGAAAGAAAGGGACCCGGTGCCTGGTGACCCGCGGATCCGCGCTTCGGACGCGGACCGTGACCGCGCGACGGCGCTGCTGCGGGAACACCACGCCGCCGGCCGGCTCACCGCCGAGGAATTCCACGAGCGCATGGACAAGGCACTCGACGCCAAGACGCTCGGCGAGCTCGACGAACTGATGGAGGACCTGCCGGCCATCGACCTGTACCGGCTGCCCGATGCCTCGCTGCGGCGGATACCGCCGCATTCTGGCCAGTCGCTGCTGCCGAAGGACTTCGGCGGGGCAGCGAGCCCCGCCAAGCTCCCGCCGGGCGCGGTGGCCTTCGGCGCCTGGGCCACGGCGACCTCGGCCCTGATCGCCGTCTGGGCGGTCATGGCCGTGATCGGCATCGGCACCTGGTTCCCCTGGTGGGCGCTGATCGCGATCCCGTGGATCTGGGTGCTGATCCGCCGATCGCAGCGCTGAGGCGCGGCGCCGGCGCCGCGTCCCCGCCCGGCGCGGGAATAGTATCGGGCCGGAATGTGTCATATATGCCGGCAGTTCGCGTTGGGGCACCGGGCCGAGTACACTCGTCTCCGGTCCCATTCTGCTGGGTTTCCACTTGGTCGGCACCCGGGGGCTCGCACCTGCGAGCACGGTACCGGCCCTTCCCGGTCTTCTCGTCCTGCCGACGTGAGCCAGGCGGGGCCAAGCTTGCCGCCCGGCGATCACGGCCAAGCCAAGCCGCGTCTAGGCGCGGACCAACACCAAGCCCGCGTCTAGGCGCGGGCCGACGACACCGAACGAAACGCGGAGGACATGCCCAAGAAAGACGGCGCCATCGAGATTGAAGGCACGGTTGTCGAGTCACTCCCGAATGCCTTCTTCCGGGTGGAGCTGGACAACGGGCACAAGGTTCTCGCCCACATCAGCGGGAAGATGCGGATGCACTACATCCGCATCCTGCCTGACGACCGGGTAGTCGTGGAGCTCAGCCCCTACGACCTCAGCCGCGGGCGGATCGTGTACCGGTACAAGTAAGAGAACAAGCAAACGAGCACTACTGAATCTGATCAAGTGGAGACAGCACCGTGAAGGTCAAGCCGAGCGTCAAGAAGATCTGCAGCAAGTGCCGGATCATCCGTCGGCATGGCCGCGTCATGGTCATCTGCACGGACCCCAGGCACAAGCAGCGGCAGGGCTGAGCCCCAGCCGCACCAATTAAAGCGCGCATCGCGGCCAGCATGATTCGGCCCGGCATGATTTGGCCGGGCCCATCAGGCTGCGACCCCCGGACGGAGGCCGGGGCCGAGTCCCTAGGGCGGGGCTCGGAAGCGATGCGAAGGACCTCCGTGAGATAGAAGGAGAACCGCCCGCACATGGCCAGGCTTTCCGGCGTCGACCTGCCCCGCGATAAGCGGGTCGAGATCGCGCTCACCTACATTTACGGCATCGGCCGCACCAGGGCACTGCAGACCCTGGAGGCCACCGGCGTCAACCCCGATACCAGGGTCAGCAGCCTCTCCGACGAGGACCTGATCAGGCTCCGCGACTGGATCGACGCGACCTACCAGGTCGAAGGTGACCTTCGGCGTGAGGTCCAGGCGGACATCAGGCGGAAGGTCGAGATCGGCTGCTACCAGGGCATCCGGCACCGTCGCGGGCTCCCGGTCCACGGGCAGCGCACGCAGACCAACGCCCGCACCCGCAAGGGCAAGAAGAAGACCGTGGCCGGCAAGAAGAAGGCCGGTAAGAAGTAGTCCGCCCGTGTTGAGCTAGCACCCAGGACCGATGACCTCGAAGGAAGCCGCAAAAAGATATGCCGCCAGCAAAGAGCCGTAGCCAGGCCGCTAAGAAGGTACGCCGCAAGGAGCGGAAGAACATCGCTCACGGGCACGCCCACATCAGGAGCACGTTCAACAACACGATCGTCTCGATCACCGACCCGACGGGCAACGTCATCTCGTGGGCGTCCGCCGGGCAGGTGGGCTTCAAGGGATCGCGGAAGTCGACGCCGTACGCCGCCCAGATGGCGGCCGAGGCCGCCGCGCGCCGGGCGATGGAGCACGGCATGCGCAAGGTCGACGTCTTCGTCAAGGGCCCGGGTTCGGGTCGGGAGACCGCCATCAGGTCGCTGCAGGCGACGGGGCTCGAGGTCGGCTCGATTCAGGACATGACCCCCGTTCCGCACAATGGCTGCCGGCCGCCGAAGCGGCGCCGGGTCTGACTGGGAGATAGCGACAGATGGCTCGATACACAGGCCCGGACTGCAAGCTGTGCCGCCGGGAAAAGACCAAGCTCTTCCTCAAGGGCGCCAAGTGCGACTCGCCGAAGTGCCCGATCGAGATCCGGCCCTACCCGCCAGGTGAGCACGGCCGGAACCGCCCGAAGGAAGGCGACTACCTGCAGCAGATCAGGGAGAAGCAGAAGGCGCGCCGGATCTACGGCATCCTCGAGCGGCAGTTCCACGGCTACTACGAGGAGGCGGTCCGCAAGCACGGCCGTACCGGCGAGACCATGCTGCAGCTCCTCGAGCGCCGCCTGGACAACGTCGTCTTCCGCGCGGGCTTCGCCAAGAGCCGCGACATGGCCCGCCAGCTGGTAACGCACGGCCACTTCACGGTGAACGGCAGGAAGGTCGACATCCCGTCCTACCGGGTCGGCGAGAACGACATCGTCGAGGTGGCCCCCTCCTCGCTGGAGATGACGCCGTTCATCGTCGCGCGGGCCGAGGTCGGCGAGCGCACGGTGCCTGCCTGGCTCGAGGTCGTTCCCGACAAGATGCGCGTCCTCGTGCACTCGCTGCCGGTCCGGGCGCAGATCGACACCCAGGTCCAAGAGCAGCTCATCGTCGAGTTCTACTCGAAGTAAGTAACGGCGGGTCCGGGGCTTTCCCGGGTCCGGCCAGGTGCCGGGTCGCCACGGTGGCGACCCGGCGGGCGGGCCATGAGCCCGCCACTCGCGATTGTCATATAGCGGGCATCGCGGAAGGGAAGATCAATGCTTATCGCTCAGCGCCCCTCGCTCGCCGAGGAGCAGGTCGACGAATACCGGTCCAGGTTCGTGATCGAGCCACTCGAGCCGGGTTTCGGCTACACGATCGGCAACTCGCTCCGGCGCACGCTGCTGTCCTCCATTCCGGGCGCGGCCGTCACGAGCATCAGGATCGAGGGCGTCCTGCACGAGTTCTCCACCGTGCCTGGAGTTAAGGAAGACGTCACCGACATCATCCTTAACCTGAAGGAACTGGTGGTGTCCTCCGAGCACGACGAACCGGTCGTGATGTACCTGCGCAAGCAGGGCCCTGGCGAGGTCACCGCGGCCGACATCGCGCCGCCGGCCGGCGTCGAGGTCCACAACCCCGAGCTGCACATCGCCACCCTGAATGCCAAGGGCAAGCTGGAGATGGAGCTGACCGTGGAGCGCGGCCGCGGCTACGTCTCCGCGACGCAGAACAAGCAGCCCGGCCAGGAGATCGGCCGGGTGCCGATCGACTCCATCTACTCGCCGGTGCTGCGGGTTACCTACAAGGTGGAGGCCACCCGCGTCGAGCAGCGGACCGACTTCGACCGGCTCATCCTCGACGTGGAGACCAAGCCCTGCATGCGGCCGCGGGACGCGGTGGCGAGCGCGGGCAAGACTCTGGTCGAGCTGTTCGGGCTGGCCAGGGAGCTCAACGTCGACGCCGAAGGCATCGACATCGGCCCGTCGCCGACGGACGCCGCGCTCGCGGCGGACCTGGCGCTGCCGATCGAGGATCTCAACCTCACCGTGCGTTCGTACAACTGCCTCAAGCGTGAGGGCATTCACACCGTCGGCGAGCTGGTCGGCCGCAGCGAGCAGGACCTGCTCGACATCAGGAACTTCGGCGCGAAGTCGATCGAGGAAGTCAAGCAGAAGCTCGTCGACATGGGCCTGTCGCTCAAGGACTCGCCGCCCGGGTTCGACCCGAGCAGCGCGGTGGGTGCCTACGGTGACGACGACGAGAGCTACGTGGAAACCGAACAGTACTGACGTGGCCGTGCCCCCCGGCACGCCAAGGAGAGATAGAGGTCCGTATGCCCACGCCCACCAAGGGCCACCGGCTGGGCGGCAGCGCCGCCCACGAGCGGCACATACTGGCTAACCTGGCCACCGCGCTGTTCCAGCACGGCCGGATCACCACCACCGAGGCCAAGGCCCGCAGGCTCCGCCCGGTAGCCGAGCGCCTGATCACCTTCGCCAAGCGGGGTGATCTGCACGCCCGTCGGCACGTGCTGACCTTCGTCACCGACAAGGGCGTGGTGCATCAGCTGTTCACCGTCATCGCCCCGGAGTTCTCCGAGCGGGACGGCGGGTACACCCGGATCACGAAGATCGGGCCTCGCAAGGGCGACAACGCGGCGATGGCGGTGATCGAGCTTGTCCGCGGTGAGGTGGCCGCGGCCAAGCCGCGCCGCCGCGCCCGCCGCCCGGCCGCCCCGGCCCCGGCCCCCGCGGCCAAGGCCAGCCCCGCAACGGCTAGCACTGCCACGACCCAGGAGACCCCGGAGGCGGCGGCTGACGAGGCTCCCGAGGCAGCGGTAACCGACGAGGCCCCGGAAATCGACGACGCCGCGGATGACGTCGCCGACGAAGCCGATGAGGCGGCCGACGAAGCCGATGACGAGGCCGACGAGGACGAGGCCGACGACGGCGAGGCCGACCAAGACGAGGACGCCTAGCCGCTGACCCGGCGGGACCGTAGGTGCTCTCGGGAGACGAATCGCAGGTCCTTCGGCTCCGGATTGACTGTTCGTACGACGGATCGGAATTCTCCGGGTGGGCGGCCCAGCCCGGTCGGCGCACCGTGCAGGAGACCCTCGCGGTGGCGCTCGGCCGGGTGCTGCGGCTGCCCACCGCGCCCGCGCTGACCGTGGCCGGGCGCACCGACGCCGGGGTGCACGCGCGCGGGCAGGTGGTCCACGCCGACGTGCCCGCCGCCGCCTGGGCAGCGGCCGCCGACCGGGCGCTGTCCAGGCTGGCCAGCGTGCTCCCGCCGGACGTGCGGGTCCGCGCCTTGGACGTGGCGCCGGAAGGCTTCGACGCGCGGTTCTCCGCCCTATGGCGGCGCTACTCCTACCGGGTCTGCGACGATCCTGCCCGCGCGGATCCGCTGCGCCGCCGCGATACCCTCTGGTACTTCAGGCCGCTCGACGTGCCGAGCATGAACGAGGCGGCGCGGCCCTGCCTGGGCGAACATGACTTCGCCGCCTTCTGCCGCCGCCGGGAGGGCGCGACCACGGTCAGGACGCTGCGCCGCCTCGACTGGCGGCGCGACCAGGACGGCCTCACCGTCGCGACCGTGGTCGCGGACGCGTTCTGTCACAACATGGTGCGCTCGCTGGTGGGGGCGCTGCTTGCCGTGGGCGAGGGGCGGCGGCCGGCCGGCTGGCCGGCCGAGGTGCTCGCGGCCGCGGTGCGCGACCCCGCCGTCCGGGTCGCGCGACCGCACGGGCTCTGCCTGGAGGAAGTAAGGTACCCGACGGCCGGCGACCTGGCCGCACGGGCCGCGGCGACCAGAAGCAGGCGCGTCAGTCAGGCGACTTGCCCGTCAGCATCCGGGTGCTCAGGTTGATGTTGGCGCTGCCGGTCACCAGGTTCGTCGCGAACGTCTCAAGCTGCTGCTTGGCGGCCGACGTGGACGGCGACTTCAGGTCCGTGAACTCGGCCCATATCAAGATCAAGTAGTGGCCCTTGACCTCGGCCTGGACGACCCCGGTCCCGTTGCCCAGCTTGCTGGTGACGCCCTTGGCGGCGGCCAGCGGCGCGATGATCTGGTCCGACCCGGTGACGTGGCCGGCCTTTTCCGCGGCGCTTGCTGAGGTCAGGTCGACGACGCCGATCGTGCCCATCATCTTGCCCGACACGTAGCTGGCCCGGACCACCTGGCTGCAGTGACCCGACTCAAGCGCCGACAGCAGCCGCGAGCCGTAGACCGCCTGCGAGCAGTCCTTGGTCACGTTCGCCGCCGTCCTGGTGAACGAACTGCCGTCGAACTCGAACCGCACCGGGTAGAGCCCGTCGATGGTCAGCGGGTCGGGGTCCTCTGCGCGCGTGCCGATGTGCTGCCACCTGCCGAGCGCCTGATCGAAGTCGGGCGACGCCGCGGAGGTGGTCGGCAGCCGCAGAGACGGCGACACCGGCGCGTTCACACGCGGTTCGTAGAGGTACTTGTAGCTGGCGAGCGCCGCGCCGCCGAGAACCAGGACGCCGACCGCGGCCAGCGCCACCCGGGAGCGCCTGCCGCGTTCCTTTCGCCGGCCTCGCCGCCCCGCCCGCGACGACGACGCCGGGCGCAGATCATCCGGCGTGGGCCCCTCGAGATACCCGCCGCCCTGCGGAAACAGGACGTCGTCGGACGGGTACCCGTCGCCCAGCACATACAGATCGTCGTCGTCCTCGACGAACGGCGCCTGCGGCCCGGACAACGAAGGCACCGGCGAGGTCACCGTGTCACCGTCGGCCCACGGACCCTGCCGCCGCCCGGGAGGGAAGCCGCGCACCGGGGTCTTCGGCAGCGGCCCGGTGGGACCGGTGGAACCCGTGACGCCCATGGCGCCCGCTGGATCTGCCGGGTACAAGGACCTCAGCGGCCCCGTGGGCCCCAGGACCTGCTGGGCGCCGCTGCCGGGGCCAAGCGAGGGCTGCGGGCCGCTGGCGGTGCCCAGCGCGTGCCTGGGCCCGCGCCCAGCCGGCGAACGGCCCCGGCCCTGGTCAGTCATATGACGAGAGTAGCGTCCTGGCCAGCCCCGGTAGGGCGCTAGTGGAATTTCCGGCCGAGTAATGACCGACAGGACATGGCCCGGAGGCATCCCGGGCCCTCCGTATGGCCTTGCCTCCTCGCTTTGGCATCACCGGGCGAGTCAGAGTATGCTGCATGGGCGTCATGCGCTACGGGCATGCCCGCTGCGCCCCCGGCAGAGCAACCCCGGGGCGGCCTCACCCGCAGGTGCGGGCCGAAGTAGACCAGATACACACGCGAAGGCTCAGGACTGTGCGCACTTTTAGCCCCAAGGACAGTGATATTACCCGGCAGTGGCACGTCATCGACGCGTCCGACATCGTGCTGGGCCGCCTGGCCAGCCACGCCGCGACACTGCTGCGCGGCAAGCACAAGCCGATCTTCGCGCCGCACGTGGACACCGGTGATTTCGTCATCGTGGTCAACGCGGCCAAGGTCGCGCTGAGCGGGAACAAGCTGGAGCAGAAGCATGCCTACCGGCATTCCGGTTACCCCGGCGGCCTGCGGTCGGTCTCGTACGCCAGCCTGATGGCCAGCAGCCCGGAGCGCGTCGTGGAGAAGGCGGTCCGCGGCATGCTGCCGAAGAACTCGCTCGGCCGCAAGACGCTGCGCAAGCTGAAGGTCTACGCAGGCCCCGAGCACCCGCACCAGGCGCAGCAGCCGCAGCCGTACCAGATCACCCAGATCGAGCAGTGACCGAAGCGCATGGAAATAGCGAAAGTACGAGGAACAGAACTGTGGCCGACACCACCGGCGTGAGCACCCCAGACACCGAGGACAACGCCGAATTCGCCGACTACGCCGACGATGAGTTCGGCCCGGACGCGCCCTCGGAGTACACCACAGAGACCGCCCAGGACGCTCCGTCCCGGGCGGTGGCCCGGCGCCCGGTGGTGACCGGCAACGCGTCAGGCACCGGCCGCCGCAAGGAGGCCATCGCCAGGGTCCGCATCCTGCCCGGCACCGGCCAGTGGCTCATCAACGGCCGGTCGCTCGACGTGTACTTCCCGAACAAGGTCCACCAGCAGCTGGTCAACGAGCCGTTCGTGACCTTGGGGGCGGAGGGCAAGTTCGACGTGGTGTCTCGCATCTCCGGTGGCGGCGTGACCGGCCAGGCCGGTGCGCTCCGCCTCGGCGTGACCCGCGCGCTTACCCTTGTGGACCCGGAGAACCGCCCGGCGCTGAAGAAGGCAGGCTTCCTGACCAGGGACGCACGGGTCAAGGAGCGGAAGAAGTACGGTCTGAAGAAGGCCCGCAAGGCGCCCCAGTACTCCAAGCGGTAACCCCGCCCGCTCGGGCCTGTCGAGCCATCGGTCATAAAAAACGAGCAAGCAGAGCAACGAGCGGAGCGACATGGGGGAAGTGCCACGCACCCGCCTTTTCGGGACGGACGGTGTTCGGGGCGTTGCTGGCCGTGATCTGACGGCACGCCTCGCCCTGGACCTCGGCGTGGCCGCGGCCACCGTCCTTCGCGACCCGGGAAGCGCCGGGGACGCGGGCGGCGGCGCCCGCCCGCTGGCGGTCATCGGCCGTGACCCGCGCGCCTCCGGCGAGTTCCTCGAGGCGGCCGTGGTGGCCGGTCTGGCCAGCGCGGGCGTCGACGTGCTGCGGCTCGGCGTCATCCCGACGCCGGGGGTGGCCTACCTGACCGGGGCGCTCGGTGCCGACTTCGGCGTGGTGATCTCGGCGAGCCATAACCCCGCCCCCGACAACGGGATCAAGTTCTTCGGCCGTGGCGCGATCAAGCTCCCGGACGCCGTGGAGGCCGAGATCGAGGGCCTGCTTGGCAAGCACCCGGCGGAGCCACCCGGGCAGGGCTTCGGCCGGGTCCGCGACGCGGCCGCCGAACAGGAGCGGTACCTGGAGTACCTGCTGTCCACCGTGCCTCCGGATGCCCCCCTGGCCGGGCTGCGGGTGGTGACCGACTGCGCGCACGGGGCGGCGTACCTGCTCGCCCCGCGGGTGCTGCGCCGGGCCGGGGCCGAGGTCATCGCGATCGGCGCCGAACCCGACGGGCTCAACATCAACGCGGGCTGCGGCTCGACGTCGCTCGGCGCCCTGTCCGAGGCGGTGCTCGCACACCGGGCGGACGCCGGCATCGCCTACGACGGCGACGCCGACCGGTGCCTCGCCGTGGACGGCGACGGGCAGCCGCTCGACGGGGACCAGATCATGACCGTCCTCGCCACCGAGCTAAAAGAACAAGGTCGGCTGGCGCGCGACGCCGTGGTGGTCACCGTGATGTCGAACCAGGGCTTCCACGTGGCGATGCGCGAGGCCGGCATCGAGGTGATCGAGACGCCGGTGGGGGACAAGCACGTGTCCGCGGCGATGCGGGACGGCGGCTACTCGCTCGGCGGTGAGCAGTCCGGCCACATCATCATGATCGAGCACGCGGCCACCGGCGACGGGATGCTGACCAGCCTGCAGCTGCTCGCCGCGGTGAACCGGCGCGGCGTGCCGATGGCGGCCGCCGCCAAGATGATGCCCAAGTACCCGCAGGTCCTGGTCAACGTGCCCGGCCGGGCCTCCAGGCTAGGGCCGGACGTCGACGCGGCGGTGGCCAGGGCGCGGGAACAGCTCGGTGGCGACGGGCGGGTGCTGGTGCGGCCGAGCGGCACCGAACCCACGATCAGGCTGATGGTCCAGGCCAGGGAGGCGGACCTCGCCGAGCACGTGGTCGGACAGCTCGCGGACGAGGTCCGGCGGGCCATGGCCGTCGAGTAGGGTCGGGTCCACAGCCCCAGATGGACAGCCCCCGATAGACAGCCGGAGTAGGGACGGGCATGCGAGAGGCGTACCGGGTCGACGCGGTGCGGGCCGCGGAACAGGCGCTGATGGCCCTCGTCCCGGACGGGACCCTGATGCGGCGGGCCGCCGCCGGGCTCGCGGCGGCCTGCGTATCCTTGCTGGTCCGCTCGCCCGGGTACCTGTACGGCGCCCGGGTGGTGGTGCTGGCAGGCAGCGGCGACAACGGGGGCGACGCCCTCTACGCGGGCGCCCTGCTCGCCCGCCGCGGCGTGGCCGTCACCGCGATCACCGGCCGCAACGCGCATCCCGGCGGGGCCGCGGAGCTGCGCGCCGCG